>Ga0209470_1001660_pt1 | contig 16306 bp, 12 predicted proteins | sample GraSoiAngelo_125_FD_185882 | JGI IMG/M metagenome (GOLD analysis project Ga0209470, IMG submission 185882) | Grasslands soil microbial communities from the Angelo Coastal Reserve, California, USA - 14_0927_05_40cm (SPAdes) (version 2) | ecosystem: Environmental > Terrestrial > Soil > Grasslands ... | reverse complement strand
GCTTAGGCAGGTTTTTATCGTGTTATTGTATAAAATCTCGTTGTCCGGCGTAGTGGAGATAAACACAATACCGCAAGTGATCCTCAAGATCCCACAGAGCATCAATGACGGTGTTGATTGGGCCAACTATGTCATTGCGCACTGGTGCCCTGGAGCACCATTTCCGCGGACCCCGCGCAAGCTCCTGAAGTAAGCTTTCGCTATAGAGAAGCCAGGGATCGGCATTCTGGAGTGTGCAAAGTGGTCGGCGATTGCCCTCAGGATGCACCTCCCGAAAGGCATTTCGCAAGGAGGGCGGCGGAAATACCAAACTACGGTTGGCTCGGCGTTCACACATTCACACAACATCAGACAATATATGTCATATAAAATCGACGCCTGCGCCCTGATGAACGCACTACTAGAGACCTGGCCAGAATTAATCTTCGACCTCTCCACCACCGGTGACAGTATCCACGGCAATGACCGAACCGGTGTAAGAGGCACATCATTTGGCCCCCTTGACGTTCCAGCGGCCAGTGTTAGCATCGGCGACAATTCAATTTCACCTACAACACAAATGAATTCTTTGCGCAGCGTTTGGATCTCGTCCCTGATAATTAGCCCTTTTTTGTTTTTTAATTCTGTGAGACCGGCTCAGGCAGCTCAGGAGCTTATCTCCGGCAGCATTCAGGAGATGATGTCGCCAGAAGAATTTAAGGCGGCGGGTTTGAATAAACTTTCGCCCGAAGAGCTGCAAAAGCTCGATGCCTGGTTGCAGGGATACCGAGAGGCTACCGAGAAAAGGACCGAGAAGAAGGTTACAAAATCATTCTTCAACAGAGAGCCGGTTGTGAGTCGGGTTGATGGTTCATTTGCCGGTCTTCGCGGCCGTACGCTGATCAAGCTGGAAGACGGCACGGTTTGGAAGCAAGCCAACTTGGACGACCACGTCGGCGCGAGCCCCATCGATCATCCCGGAGCGGCAGTTGTGTGGTCGGGTTTTGGTTACAAAATGCGAATTCAGGGCGTGCCGGAATTCTATGTCAATCCGGTGAAAACGCCTTAACTGATTTACGTCACTGGCTGCGTCGCCGCGGCTGCGGAGAGCAATCGTGCCAGACCGAACTCGGTGTGTATTAGCCGGGCTGCGCGCTGTGCATCTTTTTCATCGATGACGACCGCGATCTTGATTTCCGAAGTGGAAACCAATTGAATGTTGATTCCACCGCGGCCGAGGCATTCGAACATTCGCGCCGCGACACCCGAATGCGATCGCATCCCGATTCCAACCACGCTCAGTTTGGCCACGCCGCTTGACGTATTGAGGCGTTTCGCGCCGACCTCTCCGACCACTGGCATTAGAATTTTACGGGCGTTCTCCAGTTCGCCCTCGTGGATCGTGAATGAAATGTCAGTCATTCCGCCGATAGACGCATTTTGCACAATCATGTCCACAACGATGTGTGCCGCGGCGACGTTGGAAAAAATCCGTCCGGCGATTCCTGGTTTGTCGGGCACTCCTGCTATGGTGAGTTTCGCCTGGTGACGATCCAGGCTGATTCCACGAATCACCACCTCCTCCATGCTGGCGCTCTCCTCCTTTGCGATTGTTCCTCTGCTCTGGTTGAGGCTCGAGCGCACCTCGAATTCGACGCCGAACTTTTTCGCAAATTCCACTGCACGCGATTGCATCACTTTGGCGCCGCTGCCGGCCATTTCGAGCAGTTCGTCGTAAGCGATCTCGTCGAGTTTCCCTGCTTCTTTCACAATGCGCGGATCGCAAGTAAAAACGCCATCGACGTCCGTAAAAATCTGGCACGCATCTGCGTTTAGGGCGCCCGCCAGTGCAATCGCGGTCAAATCCGAGCCGCCGCGGCCCAGCGTGGTCGTTTCACCTTCTGGAGTTTGCCCCTGAAATCCAGCGACGATCACGATATAATCATCCGACAGCAGTTCGTGAATTTGCTTCGGACTAATATTGGCGATGCGCGCCTTGGTGTGGTTGCGATCTGTTAAAATTCCGGCTTGAGCGCCGGTTAAGGAAATCGCGCGTCCACCGATCGCGTTCACCGCCATGGCGGTCAAAGCAGCGGCGGCATGCTCGCCGGTAGAGAGCAGGATGTCGAGCTCGCGCTCTGTCGGGTGCGGAGATATCTGGTGCGCGAGCTCGAGCAGGTTATCGGTTACTCCTGCCATCGCAGAGATGACCGCGACGACCTGGCAACCCTGGCACTGTGTTTCAAGGAGCCGGCGGGCAACCTTCTGAACACGCTCCGGCTTCCCGACGGAAGTGCCGCCATATTTTTGAACCACCAGGCGCATGTCAGATGTAGATTAAACCCAAAGGAAGGCGAACTGCGATGGTTTTCGAGCGTTGGCTACAGCCCAATTGCGTGTCGTACATCGGTCGTGGTCGCGGACACGGGCTTCAATTCTTTCATGCGCTGGATAATCAAATCGGGATCTTTCAAGCCGTGTCCAGTGACAGTGCAAACAATGCGGCTCGCTTCTGGAATTTTTTGAAATGAGTACGGCGCATCGCCTGAATCGCAGCATTTAAAAAGCCCGGCAATTGACGCCGCACTGGCTGGCTCGACAAAGATTCCTTCGTGCTGCGCCAGCCAACTCTGCGCCGCGAGAATCTCTGCATCGCTCACCACGTCGATCGCGCCACGCGATTTGGCGATCGCTCCACGCGCCTGTTTCCAGCTTGCCGGATTTCCGATCCGAATCGCGGATGCGACCGTTTCGGGTTTTTCGATGATGCGGTTGTAAAAAATCGGCGCTGCACCAGCCGCTTGAAAACCAATCATCGCCGGTAACTTCGTCGATCTTTTGTATGCGTGATACTCCTGGTATCCAACCCAATAAGCAGCGATGTTTCCAGCGTTGCCGACTGGCAGCAAATGAAAATCTGGCGCATCCCCGATTTCATCGATAATCTCATACGCCGCGGTCTTTTGTCCTGCGATCCGATCTGGATTGACCGAATTTACAATGGCAAAATCGCCGCTCTCGCCGAGGTCGCGCACGATTCGCAGCGCGTCGTCAAAATTGCCATCGATCGCGATGATCTTTGCTCCGTAAGCAAAAGCTTGTACCAGTTTCCCGATCGCAATTTTTCCCGCAGGCAAAATCACCACGCACAAAATTCCTGCGCGCGCCGCGTAAGCCGCCGCCGAAGCAGAAGTATTCCCCGTTGATGCACAGATAAGAGCTTTTGCGCCATACTCCAGCGCTTTGGACACAGCCACGGTCATGCCGCGATCCTTGAACGAACCCGTCGGATTAACCCCTTCGTTTTTCACGAAAACTTCACAGCCGCGGCCGACGCGTTTGCTTAATTGCGAGCAATAAATCAGCGGCGTGTTCCCCTCGCCCAGCGAAACAACCGGCGTCGAGGCAGAGACCGGTAAAAATTCGGGATAGGATTCGATTACTCCCCTGTTCCGCTCCGATTTTGATGTTGTCGAGGCCATCTGATATTTCTAGTCGAAGCAAATCCGGGCGATTGTCGAGGTGCAACTGCCGTGTAAGATCAATACCGTATGCCTGCGCTTGGCAAAGAAGATAAGCTGCGGCTCTTAACCACGATCCTAGAGAGCCGCCATGCGGATTTGCGTGAGCAGAATTTAAATCGTCAGGGCAAGGGACATTTTCATGTTTCTGGCATGGGCCACGAAGGGCTGGCGGCGGTCTCGATCCAAATGGAGCCCGATGATTATATTGTCTCCTATTATCGCGACCGCGGGCTTGTGCTCGGGCGCGGCATGACCACACGCCAACTCGGTCTCGAATATTTTGCAAAACGCAATACTGGTAGCGGCGGCCGGCAAATGCCATCGCATTACAGTGACGCGGATTTACACATCTGGAGCGTGCCCACCCCGACCGGTTCACAGCTCCTTCCCGCGTGCGGCATTGCCTGGGGAATTCAACTCGATGGCAAAAAAAATCTTGTCGTGACGACCGTCGGCGATGCCGCGACTCGCCAGGGGGATTTTTTTGAAGCGATCTGTTTTGCCAAGGAAAAGAAGCTTCCCATGCTCTTTCTCGTCGAAGACAACGCCTACGGCATCAGCATGCCTACGCGCACGACCAATCCGCTCGCGTTGAATGTTCTCGAGCCTGACAACTGGCGCCGAATCGATGGACAGAATGTGGAACAGGTTTATGACGCCACAGCGGAGGCGTTCGAGAAGATTCGCGCCGGCAGCGGGCCGTTCTTTTTCTGGATCAAGATGGAACGACTTTCCAGTCATACCAGTTCGGATGATCAAAAACTCTACCGCAGAGAGGAAGAACTGCGGGACTTAGAAAAATTCGATCCGCTCAAATGCTGGAAGGATCAGCTCATCGAGGAAGGTATCATTACCGTCGAGGAATTCGCGAAGCTCGATAATGAAATCAAGGAGCGTATTCGTCGCGAATACAGCAAGGCAGAAAAAGCCGAGGACCCGTCACCTAAAGAGCTCCTTACCAATGTCACCAAACCGCCCCCGAAGATCGACAAGGAAATCCTGTCGCCCGGGAAATACCGCATCGGCGATACGGTGAACAAAACCTTGCGTCTCGGTCTCGAGGAAGATCGGCGACGGATCCTGTTCGGCGAAGACATTGAAGATCCAAAAGGCGGCGTGTTCCGCCTTACGCAGAAACTCTCAACGGAATTTCCAAAGCAAGTTTTTAATTCACCGCTCGCTGAATCGACCATTCTCGGTGTTGCGTGCGGTCTGGCCGCGTACGGAAAGCGCCCCGTATTCGAACTGCAATTCATCGATTTTATTTATCCGGGATTCAATCAACTCGTCACCAACATCTCGAACCTGCGCTGGCGATCGTTCGGCAATTGGAAATGTCCGGCCGTGGTTTATGCCCCTTATGGCGCCTATCTGCCGGGGGGGAGTTTGTGGCACAGTCAGGCGAATGAGTCGTCGCTCGCCCATTACCCCGGGCTAAACGTGGTGGTCCCAAGCACGCCAGAGGACGCAGCGGGATTGCTCTGGACCGCAATGCACGGTGAGGATCCTGTGATCTTCTTAATTCCAAAACATTTGCTTTGGGCCGAACACGAATACGCGGAGCCGATCCGGGCCGTTCCGCTGGGGCGGGCGCGTCAATGCACGACCGGCTCTGACGTGACGGTAGTCGCATGGGGAAACACGATCGAGAAATCCTTGGAAGTAATCGCGAAGATCAACAATGAAATAAGTGTCGAACTCATTGATCTGCGCTCCATCGTTCCCTGGGACAAGGCTGCAATAGAGGAATCAGTGCACAAAACTCGCCGGCTCGTTGTTGTGCAAGAAGACACCGAGAACTGCAGTGTGGGGCAGATGATTATTTCCCACGTCACGAGCACGTCCGAGCTCTGGAATGCGATGATCAGTCCGCCGATTCTCGTCAGTAAAGCCAACGTCATGATCGGTTACAATCCCATCTATGAGTACGCCGCGTTGCCCGATGTGGAGCGCATCGTCGCTGCGATTAGGCGTTTGGTTGCAACCAAACATGAGCGTGTTGCTGTAGAGGCGGTCGCCGCGGCAACCGCAAAGCCGGAGATTGCGCCTGAGGAGAGGCGCCCCTACATCGCGCCTAAGATCGACATCGGCAAGCGGCGCGTGCAAAGCATTACCGTTCCGGTTATGGGCGAAGGAATTCGCAACGCGAAAATTGTTTCCCTCTTGAAAAACCCGGGCGATCCCATCGCGCTGGACGATGAGCTGTGCGAAGTTGAAACGGACAAAGCCGTTTATCCGATCCAATCATCGTTCGCTGGAGTGATGGGCGAATGGAAAACGAAAGTCGGCGATACGGTCGAGATTGGTCAGGAGCTTGGCACACTTTTCACGGACGAAGCATCCCTTGCAGATCAGCTCGAGACAGCCTCCAAAGAATCGACAGATCGAAAGCCTGTAGAGGCGGCCGTGTCGGTTGCGGAACCCAGTAGCCGCGGGCGAACCGCCCGCCACTCCAATATCGAGCCGGCACTTTCGCCCACCATCACCCGCAAACTCAGCCGTGTCATTCCTGCTAACCTGCAAATCGACGCGCGGTGGGATGCAATTCGAAGAGCACGCGACGGAGCGAAAGAGAAAGACGGCAAGAACGCCGCCTCTCCTTCCGTGATGATCGCGTGGTCAGTCGTGCGTGCGATGGAAAAACATGCGTCATTCCGCCGGTTAATTCTCGAAGACGATCAGATCGTCCAGAATGACGATTTCGATCTGGGGATTGCGGTCGCGCTCGAAGGCGATCGTCTGGCGACTGCGGTGATTACAAAAGCAAATAAGAAAAGCTGGCCCGAATTCGTAAAGATTTACAATAAAACTGTCGAGGCTACGCGCGGCGGTCGTGTTGACGCCATGAACGCGTCGGTGGTAATCACGAGTCTGGGCGCTTTCGGGGTGAAAGCTGGGGCGCCGATTGTCGTGCCGCCATCAGTCGGGACGCTTTTTGTTGGCACCGCGCACCGCGAATTAATTCCCAACAAAAACGAAAACGAAAGCGCAGAAGTGATCACGCTCTCGCTCACGTTTGATCACCGCGTCGTAAACGGTGCCGGCGCAGCCAGCTTCGCTAACGAGATCAAAAAACAAATCGAAGGATTTAAAATCCCGTCTGAAGAAAGACCCGGCACATGCGCGCACAAGAGCTGAGCATTCTTCTCAATTGCATCCAATCTTCTGCTGCCCTTCGTAGCTTTAGTACGGTCAATGTTCACGACCGAATCAATTAACATCAACGGAGGGAAATCTTATGGCACGAAAACTCGAAGGGAAAAAAGTGGCCATCCCTGTGGCAGATGGCTTTGAGCAGGTGGAAATGACAGAGCCGCGTGAGGCGCTAGATAAGGCCGGTGCGGAAACGAAAATCGTTTCGTTAAAGCCTGGCAAAATCCAGGGGATGCATCACGCGGATAAAGGCGACAAATTCGATGTCGATCTTACGCTGAAGGACGCACGCTCGGAGGAATTTGACGCGCTCATGATCCCGGGCGGGCTATTAAATCCGGATGCGCTGCGTTTAGATCAGAATGCGCTTGAATTTGCCCGGCACTTTTTCCGGGAGCACAAACCGGTAGCAGTCATCTGTCATGGCCCGCAGGTCCTGATCAGCGCGGACCTTGTTCGCGGCAGGAAGATGACATCGTGGCCGGCAATTCAAGTGGATATGCGCAATGCGGGCGCGCGCTGGGTGGATGAGGAAGTGGTCGTGGATAACGGACTGGTCTCCAGTCGCAAGCCAGACGACATTCCTGCATTCAACAGGAAGATGATCGAAGAATTCGCCGAAGGCCGACACGCGGCAGCCGCTGCGGCGTAAGTCGAAGGTCATGTCACTCCGATCCTCCAGGCGCGGGAGGGGAACTCCCACAGGGATGGATGGATCACGCCCGGCCCGAGCGTGCTGCAAAACCTCGCACGTGAGATCCTTCTCCAGCGACCGCGGGATCAAGATGACAGCGTGATTGCCGAGCGCGGCCAAATTGCCTTGCAAGTTTGAATGGCGGTTTGAACTTTGCTGACCGTTATGACTACGGCCAACAAAATCACCGTCGTTCGGATTTTGATGATTCCGGCTTTCGTAGCAATGGCAATTTATTACGGCCAAAGCATCCAGCGTGGCGCGCCGCTCGAATGGATGCGTTTTACTGCAATTGCTATTTTCCTAATCGCTGCAGTCAGCGATGGTTTGGATGGCTATGTCGCCCGCCGCTACAATCAGCGGAGTTCGCTGGGCGTTATCCTCGATCCAATTGCTGACAAAGGATTGCTGCTGAGCGGCATCATTACATTGAGCCTCAGTAACTGGAGCGAGGTCGATCCCGATTACGGCAGATTTCCAGTCTGGTTCCCGGTTCTCGTGATTTCGCGAGACGCCATCCTTTTCGTCGGTGCAGCCGTCTTGTATTTGCTCATTGGGAAAGTGCATGTGAAACCAAACTGGACGGGAAAGGTAGCGACCGTTTTACAGATGATCGCCATCGGTTGGGTCATGCTGCAGCTGCAGCTGCTTCCCATCCTTTATGTGGTAATCGTAGCTGGCTTTTTCACTTTAATATCCGGAATCGTTTATGTCACAGATGGCATCCGGCAACTGCAGGCCGCAGGCCACGCTCACCCGAAGAAAACTTAAACCCGGTCTCCTGCGTGAATGGCACAAGCAGACCACCGAATGTCGCGATCGTCGGCCGGCCGAATGTAGGCAAGTCCGCGTTATTCAATCGACTGATTGGCCGCAAGATCGCCATCGTGCATGATCAACCGGGGATCACGCGCGATCGCATCTCGGCAATCTGCGCGCGCGGCGCGCCGTTCGTGATTTGGGACACAGGTGGCGTCCTTGGCGCGGGAGAATCTGAACTAGCCACAATAGTCCGCCGCACCGTCGAACAAGCGATTAAGGAGAGCGATGTTCTGCTTTTTCTCGTCGATGCAAAGGAGGGACTCTCGCCGCTCGATCAGGAGCTTGCGCGCATGCTGCGCACAGCGCGCAAGCCGGTCGTCCTCGTCATCAACAAGATCGACAGTGAAAAACACGAGGATCTCGCTGCCGATTTTGCGACGCTTGGATTTTCGCGCAGTCAATCTGTCAGCGCCGAGCACAATCGTGGAATCACGGAATTGCTTAAAACAATAGATCAGGTTCTGCCCTTGCCCGCCGCTGAGCGAGACATCAAACATCAAACCTCAAACATCAAAGCTCCGCTCGGCATCGCGATCGTTGGTCGCCCGAATGTCGGCAAGTCTTCGCTCATCAACTCTATTGTGCAGAGTGAGCGGGCGATTGTAAGCACGTTGCCGGGAACAACACGGGACGCTATCGACATTTCTTATCGACGAGACGGTCGAGAGTTTCTGTTCATCGACACCGCTGGAATCCGCAGACGCGGCAAACGTTCCAGCTCGGTTGAAGTTTTCAGCGTCATGCGCGCGGAACGAAGTATCCGCCGCGCCGATCTCTGCATTCTCATTGTCGATGTCACGGCGGGCATAACGGCGCAGGACAAACGAATCGCCGGATTGACCCAGAGAGAGCGCAAAGCGGCGATTATTGTTTTGAATAAATGGGATTTGATCAGGCTGAGACGGAATCAAAAACAGACGGTCTCGCAGCTTGCCGCTGAAACGCGAGCGAGAATTTTCTTTCTAGGTTATGCGTCGGCCTTGGTAGCATCCGCCCTTACGGGGGAGCACGTCGAAAAATTATTTGGGCTGATCGAAAAGATCCGACGCGGGGCGCGGCGCCGAATCGGCACTGGAATCCTGAACCGATTGCTCCGACAGGCGTTTGAAGCCAATCCACCGCCGCTGGTCAAAGGCCGCCGGCTTAAACTCTTTTACGCCGCGCAAACGAGAGGAAGACCGGATCGAGATTTACAGCCCCCGGAGTTCGTTCTCTTCGTCAACGACCCACAGTTGTTGACTGAGACATATCGGCGTTATCTCGAAGCTCGTATTCGCAAACTTGAGCCATACCCCGGCTTGCCGATCATTTTGAGTCTGCGCGCTCGTGAACCAAGCCACACGCGGTCTGCTTAATCGAACATTTTACCCTTGGTACCTGTCTCAAAATCACATCGTATGAAATCGACGCAGGAGATTACACAGGAAGTGCAAGAACTTGGCCAATGGATCCCGGCCATCCGCCAGCAAGTTGCTCACGTTATCGTTGGCCAGAAATATCTTGTCGATCGGCTTCTGCTCGGCCTGCTCGCCAACGGTCATCTCCTGCTCGAGGGCGTTCCCGGTCTGGCCAAAACGCTCACCGTGAAAACAATGGCCGCCTGTATTCAAACAGGTTTTCAGAGATTGCAATTCACGCCCGATCTATTGCCCGCGGATTTAATCGGCACGCTCATTTATAACCCGCGCACCGGCGAATTTACGACTAAACTCGGGCCGATTTTTTCCAATCTAATCCTGGCCGATGAAATCAATCGCGCGCCAGCCAAAGTCCAGAGCGCGTTGCTGGAGGCGATGCAGGAGAGGCAGGTGACCATCGGCGAAAAGACATATCCTCTCTCCGATCCGTTCCTGGTTCTCGCGACACAAAACCCGATCGAGCAGGAAGGCACCTACCAACTCCCAGAGGCGCAACTCGATCGTTTCATGTTAAAGTTGAACATTGGCTATCCGCAAAAAAGTGAGGAACGAACGATTCTCGATCTGATGGCGACTTCGGCGCCCGATTTGCGGGTGGATCCCGTGATCGAACCAAAGCAAATCATTGCGGCGCGCGACGTGGTCAACAGCATTTACATCGATGACCGGGTAAAGGATTACATTGTCGATGTCGTCTGGGCGACGCGCCAGCCCGCTGCGTACAATTTGCGGCTCGAAGGGCTTATCCGTTACGGCGCTTCGCCTCGCGCCACAATTTATTTAGCACTCGGCGCGCGGGCGCACGCATTCCTGAACGGCCGCGGTTACGTCACGCCGCAGGACGTCAAAAGCATCGGTCCTGATGTGTTGCGGCATCGCATCATCGTCAGCTACGAAGCCGAGGCTGAAGCGGTGACCAGCGAGACGATCATCGAGCGAATTTTCGCCGGATTGCCTGTGCCTTGATTCGAGGTAGCTGTGGACCCGGCTGAGATTCTTAAAAAAATCAGGACACTCGAGATCAAGACGCGGGGTCTAGTCGAAACCGCGTTCGCCGGCGATTACCACAGCGTCTTCAAAGGACGCGGGATGAACTTTGAAGACGTGCGCGAATATCAACCGGGCGACGAAATTCGCGCGATTGACTGGAACGTGACCGCGCGCCTTGGAACCGCGTTTGTAAAACAATTTACCGAGGAACGCGAGCTGACTGTCATGCTTGTTGTCGATGTTAGCGCCTCTGGAAATTTCGGCAGCACCACGCAATCAAAGCGCGAACTAGCGGCTGAGGTCGCCTGCTTGCTTGCGTTCAGTGCGATTCGGAACAACGATAAGGTGGGTCTCCTGCTTTTCACCGATCGCGTCGAACTTTTTATTCCGCCTAAAAAAGGCCGCTCGCATACCCTGCGTCTCATTCGCGAGATTCTGTTTTTTGAACCGCAGGCACGCGGCACAGAACCGGCCCTGGCGCTCGATTACTTGAATAACATTGTCACGCGCCGCGCAGTCGTCTTTTTCATTTCGGATTTTCAAGCGCCCGATTTTTCGCAAGCGCTGGCGGTGAGCGGGCAACGGCACGACTTCGTAGCCATCCATATCCACGATGAACGAGAAAGGGCGCTGCCAAACGTCGGCATTATCACGTTGGAAGATGCCGAAACTGGTGATCAGGTCGAGATCAATACTGCTGATCGCACGACACGCGCGCGCTTTACCGATTTCATGGATGCACGCGACACAGAACTATCGCGTGTGCTTCGGCGGAACAACATCGACGCCATTGCGCTGCAAACTGGAAAAGATTATTTGCCGGCGCTGCGCTCGTTCTTCAAACAACGCGAACGCCGGATTTCGATCCGTTAGAAATGCAAATGTCGATCTTATGTCGTGGCATCGGCTTCTTGCCGATGGAACATGGGCTGCGAAGCCAATGCCATTTTGGCTTGTCAATCTTCGCGGCCGAAGAATTCCACGACATCGCGCCGCCGGTCGATTACTCGCTGATTTCGCCCTGGCTGGTTTTTCTGATCGCATTTGTCGTGCTTTCGCTTCTCGGCCTGGCGGTCTGGTTTTTCGCTCGGCGGCGAAAACCGCCGTTGCCGCCGAAATTGCCGCGCGAGATCGCACTCGAAGAGCTTGAGCGAATTAGCCGTCAGATTAAAAGGATGAGCCCATATCAGTTCAGCATCCGTGCATCCGACATTTTACGAAGATACGTCACGCAGCAGTATGGGTTGCTAGCAACACGACAAACTTCCATCGAATTTCTGACTGCGCTGGCAAAGGCCTCGCCGTTTTCCGCGGACGAAAAATCGCTGCTCGAAGATTTTTTGAACCGGTGCGATCTGATCAAGTTCGCGCGTTACGAAGCGACATCTGCGGACAGCCGGTTGTTACTCGATGAAGCGATCCGTTTTGTAGGAGGAGGTCAACTTGCGACTGTTTGATTGGTGGCCGGCAAACAGCGCACTAACGTTTGCGCGGCCGTGGTTGCTGTTGTTACTGCTGGCGATCCCGTTGCTCGCCTGGTTGCGAGGGAAACGCGGCCCTGCTGCTGCATTGACATATTCATCGACGGCCAGCCTTCGCGCGATCGGGAAAAGGAGCGCAGCGCGCGCGGGCAAGATTTTACAAACGCTGCTGGTGGCAGCGCTGGCGATTTTCGTTGTCGCACTCGCGCGTCCGCAGCTTGGCAAAAGCCTTACCCAGGTGGAAGCGAGCGGGATCGACATCATGCTCGTGCTCGATGTCTCCGGCTCGATGCTTACGAAGGATTTCACAATTGGCGGTCAGGAGGCGACCCGCGTGGATGCGATCCGCGAAGTGACCCGCAAATTCATCGAGGGACGGCCGAATGATCGCATCGGCATCATTGCATTCGCAGGCCGTCCATACGTCGTGAGTCCAATGACTTTGGACCACGATTGGCTTTTGCAGAATCTGGAAAGAGTACGCATCGGTCTTGTCGAAGACGGCACAGCAATTGGGTCGGCCATGGCTGCCGCGGCCAATCGACTTAATGACAAACGCTCAAAGAGCCACGTGCTCGTGCTGTTAACCGACGGTGAGAATAATGCTGGGAAAATTCCGCCGAGCACCGCTGCAGAAGCGGTAAAAGCATTGAAAATTCATTTCTATGCTATAGGCGCTGGAATCAATGGAATCGCACCGGCACCGATCTACACATCCAGAGGGCCGCTCACAGATGCACTTGGCAATATTCTCTACGAAAATCAACGTGTGGAATTCAACGAAACGGGTCTGAGGGAGGTCGCTAAAATTGCTGACGGAAAATTCTTCCGAGCGACGGACACGAAATCGCTCGAACAAATTTACAGCGACATCGACAAACTAGAGAAATCGACGGTGAGTGTCAAAAAATATCAACAGTACCGTGATCTATTTCCCCTATGCCTTATGGGTGGATGCAGTTTGTTGCTCGTGCAAATGGTTTTGTCGCAAACGATTTGGAAAAAACTGCCATGACCTTTGGCGCACCACAATGGTTTTGGGGATTGGCTCTGGTACCAGTCCTGATTGCAATGTTCATTCGCGCGGAGCATCGCGGACTCAGGCGTTTGCAGGAGTTTGTTTCGGCGCGATTGCTACCGCAGTTAGCGGGAACGGTAAATCATCCGCGACGCGTGTTGCGATACGGGTTGCAATTGCTTGGTCTTTCTCTAGCACTGATCAGTCTCGCTCAGCCGCGCTGGGGTTACACGTTTGAGGATGTGAAACGGAAAGGCCTCGACTTGCTGATCGCGGTCGATACATCTCGGAGCATGCTTTCCAACGACGTGCAGCCGAACAGACTCGAGCGCGTCAAGCTTGTCACTCAGGACCTGATCAACGAACTTCAGGGCGACCGTGTCGGTCTGATCGCCTTCGCGGGACGCGCTTTTTTGCAAGCTCCGCTAACCATTGATTACGACGCCGTAGTTGAGGCAATTAACGATCTGGATACGAAGACGATTCCAGAGGGCGGCACAAATATCTCCAGCGCCATTACTCTTGCCACGCAGAGCTTCGGAAAAAGCGCAGTAGGCAATCGTGCACTGATCATCTTTACCGACGGCGAAGAATTGAGCGGGGACGCCGTCAAAACGGCGAAAGCCGCGGTCGATGCTGGCGTGCGGATTTTTACAGTAGGTGTCGGAACCGCGCAGGGCTCCCTCATTCCGATCGGCGGTGACGAAGGCCAAACGGCTTTTGTTAAAGATTCAGCCGGTCAAGTCGTCAAATCCAAGCTAGACGATAAGCGTTTGCGTGAGATCGCGCAGGCGGCGGGCGGATTTTATCTGCATTTGGAGAATGGTCCGCGCGCGATGCGGCAGCTTTACGATGAAGGACTGGCAAAGATGCAAGCAGCCGAGGTGGACGTGCGTTTGTCGCGCCGGCCGATTGAACGCTACGAATGGCCGCTCGGCGCCGCGTTAATCGCTCTGGCCTTGTCGATCTTGATTCCAGAGCGCAGACGAGCGCGTGAAAGAAGTTACGTTGCCACGCCTGCCAGAGCCACAACTGCTGCCGTGATGATTCTAATCTGTTTCTCGCCTTTCGTTTTCGCCATCGCTCCAGGAATCGACGCGTATCGTGAAGGCAAATTCGAAGATGCCTACAGCCAGTTTCAGCAGACGTTAAAATCGCATCCACAATCGCACGTTGAGGACAAGCTCCAGTTCGATTCAGGTGCAGCTGCTTACAAATTAAAAGACTATAACAAGGCCTTGGAATCCTTCAGTCAAGCGCTGCTCTCCAAGGACACGACCTTACAGAGCAAAACTCACTACAACCTCGGCAACACTCTTTATCAGCATGGAGAAGCACAGAAAACTGATGAGAAAAAACTTAGCGATTGGACAAATGCACTCGATCAGTATGAGCAAACACTCAAGCTTGAACCGCAAAACAAAGAGGCGAAGGAGAATTACGATTACGTAAAGAAAAAGATCGAAGAATTAAAAAACAAGAAACAACCGGAGCAGCAACCCTCCCCTTCCCCGTCCCCGCCGCAGAGAAAGAACAAAGACCAACAGAAACAGCAATCTGGTTCAGGCGGGCAAAACCAGCAGCAGCAAAATCAAGAACAGCAACAACAACAGCAGCAGCAGCAGCAATCGAGCCAGAGCCAGCAGCAAAAAGACCAGCAGCAAGCACAAGATCAGCAATCACAGAGCCAATCCGGGAGCGGGAAGGATCAAAAACAGGGAAGCAAGAAAGATGAATCCCAGGCAAAGAGCGAACCTCAGCAACCAAGACAGCAACAGGGCACGCAGTCTTCACCATCGCCGTCTCTCGGCGAACAAAAACCGAATCAGGAACAATCAGGCGAAGGTGAGCAGCCGTCTCCGACGCCTGACGAGAATGGAAACGGAATGCCATCGTCCACGCCGGGAGAGGGAGAAAGCGCCGAACCTTCAGCCACTCCAGCGGAATCGCCGCAGAAAAAATTTGCCGGCGAAGTGAAGGGAGCGGGCCAGGAGAAATCAGAAAAACCGCCAGATAAAAATGCGCAGGCGACCGAGGCCGAGTTGGAAAAGGAAGGTCAAATGAGCGAACGTCAGGCGGAAGCGCTCCTGGAATCAATGAGAGACGAGGAGGCGCGAGTTCAACTTGATGAACGCAAAGCAACGCGCCATGTCTATAACGACTGGTAAGCGAATTTGAACTTTGATGTTCGATGTTTGATTTAAAATGGGACGCGCATTCTTGATTGGGACCGTAGCCGGAATTCTGGCGACCAGTTTCGCATTTGCCGATTCGCCAAGCGTCACAGCGGTCTTAAGCAAGTCCGAAGCCGTAGTCGGTGAAGATGTCCAGCTAGAGATTCGTCTGACCGGAGCACGCGGCGCAGATGCACCGGAACAGATTCCGGTGGATGGCCTCGAGATTCATCGAACAGGAACGTCTCAGCGCGTCGAGATAAACAATTTCAACCTTACAGCAAGCGTGAGCTACGACTATACCGTCCTTCCGTTGAGAGCGGGCATGTTTACTATTCCGCCTCAAACGATTCGCGTCGGCAGCAACTCGCTGCGCACGCCCCCGCTCACGCTGCATGTAGCTGCTTCCTCAAATCAGCAGGCTACACAAAATCGCCGTGGAGCTCGGCCAACCACCGATACGAGCAAGCTTGTTTTCGCCGAATTAATTGTGCCAAAAAAAATTGCGTTCGTCGGCGAAATGGTGCCCGTTCAGGTTCGGCTCGGATATGATCCGCGCACCCATCCACAACTGACAGAACCACCTGAAATCACCGGACAAGGATTTACTGCGCAAAAGTTGCAGCAATCCTCCGAAAATCTCGAAACGATTAACGGTAGGACGTACAATATCGTGACATTTAAGAGCGCTATCGCTGCGGTGCACTCGGGAAAGCTTGAGATCGGGCCGGTTAAAGCGAAGGCACAGGTCGTCGTTCCGCGAAGACTAAGTTCGCCGCGCTCACGTTCGCCATTCGACTTGTTCGATCTGGATGACCCGTTCTCAGATCCGTTTTTCTCGAATCCATTTGGCCAATTTGGGGAGCGCCGCGAAGTGGAAATCAGCAGCGAGCCTGTGACGCTCGACGTAAAAGCGTTACCGCAAAACGCGCCACCAAGTTTCTCGGGTGCGATTGGGAATTTTACGATGACAACCGAAGCCAAGCCCAAGAGCGTTCAAGTGGGCGATCCGATAACTGTTACATCGACAATCTCGGGACGCGGCAATTTCGA
>Ga0209470_1001655_pt1 | contig 16326 bp, 16 predicted proteins | sample GraSoiAngelo_125_FD_185882 | JGI IMG/M metagenome (GOLD analysis project Ga0209470, IMG submission 185882) | Grasslands soil microbial communities from the Angelo Coastal Reserve, California, USA - 14_0927_05_40cm (SPAdes) (version 2) | ecosystem: Environmental > Terrestrial > Soil > Grasslands ... | reverse complement strand
GCCAGCTCGAGGCGCGGCTCATGGAGCAGCAGCCCGCCGGCGAGGACGACCGGGCCGTCGCCGCCGAGCGTGGCCTGGATGCCGGCGGCGAGCGCGGCCAGGGCGACCGCGGCGCGCCGAATGACCTCGGCCGAGCCGTCGTCCGCGCCCGCGGTCGCGAACACGGCCGAGGCGAGGCTTGCCCACTGCATCGGCTCGCGCATGGCGTGGAGGACGGCGATCATCTGCCGAGGGCCGGCCGCGCCGCAGGCCACCAGCAGGGCGGCGCCGAGCGGACCGAGGTCCTCGCCGGCGTCGGCGCGGGTCATGACCTCGCGCGCCGCCTCGCGCGCGATCCAGACTCCGCTACCGTCGTCGCCGACCATCCAGCCCCAGCCGCCACGCTGCGCCTCGCGCCCACCGGCGGTCCTCCCGTACGCGACCGACCCTGTGCCCGCGATCAGGGCGATCCCCTCCTCGAGGCCCGCGGCGGCGAGGACGAGGCGCGCGTCGTGGACCACGCTCAGGCGGCACCCGGGCAGGCGGCGCTCGAGAAGGTCGCGCAGGCGGGACCGGGCTTCGGGGACCTCGGCGCCGGCGGCGCCCGCGCAGCAGGCTTCCGGCCGCGCCTCCCCGAGCTGGCCGAGCAGCGTCGACAGCCTGTCGTCGACCACACCGGCGTCCAGCGTCGCCACGTTCGCCCCCGGTCCCCTGACGTCGATCACGTCCTCTGCGGTGCGCAGGCGGGCGCGACTCGCCGAGCCGCCGATGTCCAGGCCCAAGAGGACTCTCGTCAATCCGGTCGCCGGAATATCACCGTCCCGCGGATCATCGTCAGGCGCGGTCTCATCTCGGCGTCGAGGATGACGATGTCCGCGCAGGCGCCCTCGCCGATCCTCCCGAGAAGCCGCTCGCCGAGGACGCGCGCGGGCGCGGTGGAGGCGAGGCTGACCGCGCGCGCCGGCGTCATGCCCGGCAGGCGCGCCATCAGGCGCAACAGGTCGGGCATGGCCGCGGCGCTGCCGGCGAGCGTCCCGTCCTCCAGGCGCACGACCCTGCCGTCGCTGTGCACCGCACGGCCCGAGAGGGAGTAGCTTCCCGGCGGCGCGCCGGCGGCAGAGGTCTGGTCGGTGGTGAGCGCGATCCGCGACGCGCCCTTGACTCGCAGCAGCTGCTCGCACACCGATGGGTGCACGTGCTCGCCGTCGGCGATGAGACCGGTCGTGACGCGAGGGTCGAGCAGCAGCGCGAGGGCGATGCCGGGCCGGCGGTGGTGCACGGGCGGCATCGCGTTGTAGATGTGGGTCGCGAAGCGCACGCCCGCGGCGATCGCCTTGCGTCCCTGCTCGAAGTCCGCGCCCGTGTGGCCGGCGGCGACGACGATGCCCGCGCGCTGCAGCCGCTCGATCGCCGCCAGCGCGCCCGGGAGCTCGGGCGCGAGCGTGATCAGGCGCGGCCTCGCAGCCAGCACCGCATCGACGTTCCGCGCCGTCGGCTCGGCCAGGTGGGCCCGGAGATGGGCGCCGCGGAACGAGGGGTTGAGGAACGGGCCCTCGATGTGGGCGCCCAGCACGCGCGCTCCCGTCGCCTCCGCAGCCGCGCCGACCGTGGCCGCAAACTCCGCGCCGACCTCGACCGGCTCGGAGATGATCGTGGGCAGGAACGCGGTCACGCCGGTCGCGGGCAGCGCCTGCGAGATGGCGGCGATCGAGTCCGCGCCGGCGGCGGCGTCATGGCCGGCGAACCCGTTCACCTGGAGGTCGACGAACCCCGGGGCGATCAGCTCGCCCGGGCCGGCGGTCAGCTCTTCGTCCGCCTTCTCCGGCGGCCGACCCCGGCCGACCCAGGTGATGACCTCGCCCTCGACGAGGATCGAGTCGGCGGACCCGGCGCCGTGGAGGGCTCCGCGGAACAGCGTCCTCATGCCCGCCGCACCCCGGCGAGCACCGCACGCACGTCGCCGCCGGCGTCGTCGAGCCGGCGCCTCGCCTCCTCGACGGTCACACCGGCGAGGTCGGCGATGATACGGGCTGCCCGCCCGCGCAGCTTCTCGTTGGCCGCCACCACCCCGACCATGCGGCCGCGGTGGGTGTGGCCGAGACGCGTGAAGACTGTCGTGCTGAGCATGTTCAGCACGAGCTTCTGCACAGTGCCGGCCTTCAGCCGCGTCGAACCCGCGATCACCTCGGGCCCGGTCTCGACCTCGATCGCGACGTCGACGCCGCGGGCGATGCGCGACTTCGGGTTGCATGTGACCGCGACCGTGAACGTCCCCCGCGCGGTGGCCTCCTCGAGCGCGCCCAGGACGAACGCGGTCCGCCCGCTCGCGGTGACGCCGACCGCGGCGTCACCCGGACGGAGCGAGGCGCTCCGCGCGGCGTCCTGGCCGAGGATGCGGTCGTCCTCCTGGCCCGGCTCGAGCGCCGTGTGCGCCTGGACCGTGCCCTCGGCGACGCCGAACGTGGCCGGACACTCGGCCGCGTCCATGGCCGCGATCAGCCCGCTGGTGCCGGCGCCGAAGTAGTGGAGCCGGCCGCCGGCCCGCAGGCGGTCGGCGACGGCCTCGACGGCGCGGGCGATGTCCGGGAGGTGTGGGGCGATCGCCTCCACCGCGTGCGCGTCCTCGTCGTGCATGAGGCGGACGAAGTCGAGGGCCTCGAGGGCGTCGAGCTCGTCGGCGCGAAGGTGGACTTCCTCGCTCATCTGGCAGTCATCCGCTCCGCCGCGGCTTCGGCGCACACGCGGGCCGATCCGTGGGTGGCGATGTAGGCGCGGGCCTGCGCGGGGCGATGGAGCGGCACGCCCATCTCGACCACGATCGCGTCGGGGTGCCGGCGCAGGAGGGCGTCGACCGTGCGCTGGTTGTCCGGCTGGCGGTGGAGGTCGCGGACGGTGATGACGAACCGGCCCGATTTCTCGGTGACCAGGACTCCGCGTCCGACGAGCGCTTCCGTCATTCCCCAGGGGATATCGCCGGCGGCGATCGACGACGGCGAGGGCATCTGGACGACGGAGGCTTCGCCTTCGACGTGGACGTCGCCCTCGGCGCAGATCGCCCGCCGGGCCGCCTCGCGCGCGGCTCCCCGCTCAGCCTCCTGGGTGGCCCCGACGACCTTCACCCGATCGAGGCGGGATGCGGCTTCGGCCAGCCTCGGCTCCGACAGGCGCCTCTCCTCGAGCGCCTGGGCGACGGCGTTCGTGATGTCGAGCACGACCTGCTCGTCCCTGAGCCCGCCTCCGACGACCAGCGCGTCGCATCCGGCCGCGAGCGCGAGCACCGCGGCCTCGGCGACGTCGTGGTCGCCGGCCAGGCCGCGCATCTCCAGCCCGTCACTGACGGCAAGTCCTCCAAAGCCGAGCTCGTCGCGGAGCATGCCCGTCATGATGCGGGCGCTGATCGTCGCCGGCGCCTGGTCCAGCGCGGGAACGACGATGTGCGCGCTCATGATCGCGCGTGCACCCGCGGCGATCGCCGCGCGGAAGGGTTCGAGCGCGCGGACGTGCGGGTCCTCGCCCGCCACCGGGAGCGCGACGTGCGAGTCGACGCTTGTGTCCCCATGGCCCGGGAAGTGCTTGGCACACGCGGCGACGCCGGCGCCCTGCAGGCCCTGGACCCAGGCGGCGGTGTGGGCCGCCACGGCACCGGCGTCGGCGCCGAAGGACCGCGCGCCGATGATCGGGTTGCGGGGGTCGGTGTTGACGTCGGCGACGGGCGCCAGGTTGAGGTCGATCCCGACCGCGGCCAGGTCGGCGCCGATCGCGGCGGCCACCTCGCGCGTCAGGCGCACATCGCCGGCGTAGCCGAGCGCGAGGTTACCGGGATAGGAGCTCCCGGTCTTCGCCTCCAGGCGCGTGACCTCGCCGCCCTCCTCGTCGATGGCGACGACCAGCTCGGGCCGCTCGGCGTGCAGCGACTCGACCAGGTGGCGGAGCTGGTCGGGCGTGTCCACGTTGCGCGCGAAGAGCACGACCCCGCCCAGGCCTTCGGCGGCCCGGCGCCGCACCCACTCCGGCGCGGTCGTGCCGTCGAACCCGGGAAGGATGCAGCGCAGCGCAAGCGCCTGGAGAGAGCTCATCCCTTCACCGCGCCCGCCGTGAGCCCGCCCGCGAGGTAGCGCTGAAGCACCAGGAAGAACGCCACCACCGGCAGACCGGTCAGGGTCGCCGCGGCCATCAGCGGGCCCCACTGCGGGCCGTGGTTGGTGGTGAACGAGGCCAGCCACACCGTGAGTGTCTGGTTGTTGGGGCTCGAGAGCAGGACGTAGGCGACGATGTACTCGTTCCACGCCTGGATGAAGCCGAAGATGGCGGTCGCCACCAGGCCGGGGCCGACCAGCGGGAAGGTGATCCGGAAGAAGGCGCCGACGCGCGTGCAGCCGTCGATCATCGCGGACTCCTCGAGCTCGGCTGGGATGTTGGCGACGAACCCGCGCAGCGTCCAGACCATGAAGGGAAGAACGACCGCGAGGTAGACGGCGATCACCCCCGCCAGCGCGTCGGTCTGGCCGACGCGGTCGAGCATCAGGTAGAGGGGGATGATGAGCGCGTTCAGGGGCACCATCTGGACGCCGATGATCATCACCAGGTAGGCGTTGCGGCCCTTGAACCCGAAACGAGCCGTGGCCACCGCCGCGAGAAACGCGATCAGCAGCGCGAGGACGAGCATGACGCCGACGATGACCAGGCTGTTGCGAACGTCGTCGAGGAAGAAGGGGCGCTCGATCGCGTCCTGGAAGTTCTGGAAGGTGATCGGGTTCGGGAACCACTTCGGCTCCAGGCGGAGGATGTCCACGCCTGGCTTGAAGGCGGTCGCGACCATCCAGTAGATCGGGAACAGCATGACCACCGCGACCGCAAGTCCCGTGACGTCGTAGGCCAGCTGGCGGACGCGCCGCCAGGACCGCGTCGCCGCGGCGGCGGTCCGCGTGGCCGCGCGCACGCGACCGGCCCGGACGCCCTGCGCCGCCTCGCGAGCGATCACTGGATCTCTGCCAGCTTGAGCGTCTCGCGGACGTAGAACAGCGTGACGATCACGAGCACGATCACCATCAAGACGGCGATCGAAGCGCCGAGCCCGTACTGCGTGACGCCGAACGACTCCCGGTAGGAGTAGATCGCGATCGTGTAGTAGTCGGCGCTGGGACGCTGGTTGAGCAGCACGTAGGGCTGGTTGAAGACGCCGAAGTCCCAGATCGTGGACAGGCAGATCACGATCAGGAAGATCGGCTTCAGCATCGGCGCGGTCACGTAGCGAAAGCTCTGCCAAGGACCGGCGCCGTCGACCTGGGCGGCGTCGACCAGGTCGCTCGGCACCTGCAGCAGGCCGGCGAACACGGTGATGGTGACGAACGGGATCGCCCCCCACACCACGACGACGACCAGGACGCTCCAACCCTGCAGCGGGTTGTCGAACCAGTTGTGGTGGATGAAGTTGCCGACGTGGAGCTGCGTCAGCAGGTAGTTGATGATGCCGAACTCGTAGTCGAACATCCACTGCCATATGTCGACGCTCACGATCACCGGCGTCGCCCAGACGAACACGAGCGAGCTCATGACGATGACGCGGACCACGCGGCTCACCCTCTGGAGAAGGAGCGCGACCAGAGTGCTCAGGACCACCGTCAGAGCCACGCAGGCGAACGTGAACAGGAGCGTGCGGACGATGACCTGGTGGAACAGCGGGTCGACCAGGATGGCCCCGTAGTTGCCGAGGCCCACCCAATCGCCCTGGTGCTGGATCAGCTCGCGCAGCCCATAGTGCTGCAGCGAGAGCCAGATGAGCATGCCGAGCGGGAAGGCCAGGATGCCCCCGATCACGGCCACGCTGGGAATGACGAGCGCATAAGGAAGGAGGCGGGTGCGAAACAGGCCGGGACGGGTGGAGGCTGGTTCGAGGTCAGGTGGCGCGATCGCCATATCCATCGAACCAGCCCCCTTTGTCGTTAGGTTGTTCTAGCCGCCGCCGTTCAGGATCGTCGTGATCCGGTCACTGGCGGCCTTGGTTGCGTCCGGGATGCTCTGCTGCTTGGTGAATATCTTGACGAGCATGTCGGGAAGCACGTTGGCGTTCTCGACGCCCGCCCAGTTCTGCGAGTTGGGGACGAACTTGCTGTTCTTGGCCGCGTTGTAGAAGGTCGTGTTGATGCCGGTGCCGAGGTTCAGCATCGAAGTGTTGTTGGGGATGACGCCGCCGACGGTCGCCATCTCGGCCATGTGCTTGTTGCCGGTGAGCATCTGGACCCACGCGTTGGCGAGGTCCACGTGCTTGCTTTTCGCTGCGATGCCGAGGTCGGATCCGCCGAGGAACACCGGGGCGCTCTGACCCGCGTTGTGGCTCGGGATCGGGAAGGCGCCGAGCTGGTCCTTCAGGGCGGGGTTGCCCGCCTTCGGGTCCAGGATCACGCCGACCTCCCAGCCGTTGGCGATGATCATCGCGACGTGGCCCTGCGCGAAGGCCGCGTCCTGCTTGGCCTCGTCGCCGGTCTTGTCGGCGCGAGAAAGGCTGCTGACTAGGGTGCTGAGGGTAGTCAGGCCCTGCTGGGCGCTGGACGAGTTCAGCGAGCCCTGCCACTTGCCGCCCGACTGGGTGGCGATGTCGCCGCCGAAGTCCCAGACGAACGGAAGCGCCGCGTACCAGTACTTGCCCGGAAAGTAGAGCGCCGAGAAGTTCGGGTCGGAGCTGTGCGCGGCCATGAGCTTCTGGCCGGCGGTGAGCAGGCTGTCCAGACTGTCAGGAGGCGTGACGCCTGCCGAGGCGAAGAAGTCCTTGCGGTAGATGATGGCCCGGCTGCCCGCGTAGTAAGGGACGCAGTACAGCTTGCCGTTCTGGGTGCAGGAGTCCGTCAGGGACTGCAGCCAGGTCGAGGCGTTGTCGAAGCTTGTCTTCTTGCCCGTGATGTCCTCGAGCGCCCCGGCCGCGGCGTACTTGGCCACCAGGGTGTTGCCCAGCTCGACGACGTCGGGCGGCGTGCTGCCGCCGAACGCGGTGTCGAGCTTGGTGCCGATGTCACCCCACTGCTGGATCTCGACCTTGACGGTCACGTTCGGATACTTGACCTTGAAGTCGGCGTTGACCTCGTCGATCACGGTCTGTGGCGCGCTGCCGTTCATGAGCCAGACGGTGAGCGTGCCGGTCTGACTCGAAGGGTTGTTGGTTTCGCTGCTCGAGCCGCCGCAGGCCGCGGCGATAAGGGCGACGGCAACCGAGGCGACGGTCACCCAGGGTTTCCGGAGTCTCATTTAGGCGATTTCCCCCTCTTTGTGGAATGCGGCGCCGGGGCGCCGGGCTGGTGGTCGCCATCACGTTCCCTGGACGCCGCGGGCACGCCGCGCAGGACGCCGGCCGAGCGCCCGTTGCGGCTTCGCTGCGGAACCAGGTCGGCGACCAGGCGATATCGGTCGCCGCGGTAGATGGAGCGGACGAACTCGACGATCCGCCCTGACTCGGAGACGGTCGTCCGCTCGAACAGAAAGGCCGGAGAGTGGAGCGGGACCCCGAGGACCTCTGATTCCTCCTCGTTGGTCACCGTCGGCTCGATCGACTGCGTGCCGCTCGCGATCGTGATCCCGTAGCGCTCGCGAAGCAGCTCGTAGAAGGAGTGGTCCTCGAAGTCCTGCTTGGTGAGCCCGGGGACCAGCACCTCGGGGACGTGGAGGACCTCCATGGCCATGGGCTTCTCGTCGGCCAGGCGGAGGCGCTTGACCCGGACGAGCCTGGCCTCCGGAGAGACCTCGAGGCGGTGGGCGAGCCTGGCCCCGGCCGAGGTGGTGGTGAGCTCCACGGTGCGGCTGCCAGGGGTCATGCCGCGGCGCCGCATGTCGTCGCTGAAGCTGGTGAGGGTCAACGGCTGGGCGATCTTGGGCTCGGTGACGTAGGTGCCGCTGCCGTGGCGCCGGTCGAGGTAGCCGTCGCGGACGAGCTCGTCGAGGGCGGCGCGGACGGTGAGCCTGGAGACGGCGAGGTCGACCGCGAGCTGGCGCTCGGCCGGGATGGGTTGGCCGACCTGCAGCGACTCGATCAGGTCGAGCACCCGATCGCGGGTGTCTTCCTGCTTACTCATTGGAAGTGGTATTGCCCTCCCCTGGCTGCACAAGGGGGAAGTTAAGCACAAATCTGCCAAGTGGTCAATACCACTTTTCGGGTGGCTGGCGAGTGTGCCGCCAACGGGCATTCAAGGCAGTGGCAATGCCCGGCCACGGCACAGTCGCGTTAACAGCCTGGGTTTTCGGGCGGCTCGGGCTCAGAGAACATGCGCGCGTGGCTCGAGAGCCGTTCGTTCCGTCGCAGCTCGCCACCAGCGTTTTCACCGCAGCCGAGGCGAGTCGGCATGGGGTCACTGAGGACCACCTCCGAGGCGCCAGCTGGAGGCGGGTTTGACGCGGTGTGTACGCCTCGCGCGCGATCGCTGACGACCCGGTCACCAGGCTCAAGGCTGCGTTGCGCCGCCTCCCAGGCACGGCTGCCTTCTCCGGGCGCACCGCTGCGTTCCTTCACAGTCTCGACGCCAGGCCGCCCGTCGCCATCGAGGCGACGCTCCCGCCGACCACGCCCACCACCCATCTGGTCGGCATCACCATCCGGCGGTGCCAACTCGATGCCGATGATGTCGTCCTCGTTCAGGGAATGCGTGTGATGTCAGTGCTTCGCACGGTCGTCGACCTTGCCTGTCGCCTCGAGCTCGTCGAGGCAGTGGTAGTGCTCGACGCCGCACTCCACAAGGCAAAAGTCACGGTCGACGAGCTCCAGGGTTGGGCGCTGAAACACGCGGGTTACCGGGGTGTCGCCAAACTCCGCCGCGCCATCGAGCTCGCTGAACCCAAGACAGAGAGCCCGATGGAAACTCGCCTGCGCCTCGCTCTGATGCTCGCCGGGTTGCCAGGATGGATCACGCAGGTCGACCTTCGTGATCCATCCGGTTGTTTCGTGGCTCGGGTCGACCTCCTCTACCCCGAGCACCGCCTCGTCATCGAGTACGACGGCGCCACGCACCGCGACAGCATCTCCGCGGACAACCGGCGCCAGAACCGCCTGGTCGAGGCCGGCTACCGGATCCTTCGCTTCACCGGCCCGGATGTGCTCGCGGCACCGGCTTCGGTGGTCGACCTGGTTCGGAAAGCCTTGGACGCGACCGTCAGGTAGTCCGGACCGGAGCCGGGTTTACAGATTGAGGCCGCCTGTGGCGGCTAGCCCACGCGCACCTTTGGAGGTTCAGAGATGCATCTCATCGGGTTTCTGATCATGGGGGCCATCGTCGGCTGGCTCGCCGGGAAGATCATGAGCGGTCACGGCTACGGGATCATCTGGGACATCATCCTCGGCATCGTCGGGTCGTTTCTCGGCGGTTTTGTGTTCTCTTTGCTCTTCGGGACCCAGCCGACCGGCCTGATCATCTCGTTCATCGTCGCGTTGATCGGCGCGATCATCCTGGTGGCGATCGTGCACATGGTCAAGCGGGAGCCGATCCGCACGGCCTGAGCGTCGTTCGTCGTTCGTTGCGCTTTCGCCGAGTGTGCCGCCAGCGGGCTATCCAGGGCTGCTGATACCCCGCTGAGCGCACACTCGGCATTCGTTCGATACGCGTCACGTGCTCGGCCGCCTCAGCGGCGCCCGAGACGCCGCGACGATGATCGGGATCCCGATCACCGAGCCCAGGCAGGTCAGGGTGACGGCGATCCCCGCCGCGAGCGCGACCCACCTCGCCCACGCGGTGCGCCTGAGCACCGCCACGAGCGCGACGACCGCGAGCACGAAAGGGACCACGAAAGCCAGCCACACCACCACCCCGCCCACATCAGCCTTGCCCTCGCTTAACAGCTGGTACTCGCCGATCGTTCCCAACAGGCTGAGCAGCCCGAACAGCACGGCGTCGATGACCAGGACGACGATGAGGAACGGCCGCAACCCGGGCGAGGGCTGGAGCGGGGGAAGCGGCTGCAGCTGGTAGTAGCCAGGCGGCATCGGCGGCGGAGGCATAGGCGCCTGCTGCGCGGGCACCCATCTCTCTCCGTCCCACCACCAGAAGCCGTCAGGGGACCAGTGCGGCTCGCGCGTCTGCACGAACGCAATCGTGACAACAATGGGCGCGCCTGCGGGACGTTCCGGCACACTGTGCATCGCTTTGCGCACGCTGGTCACGACCGAAGGCCACACTCCGTCGATCCGCGTCGAGGACATCACGAGGTGCTTCAACGCCGCCCACGAAGACGGGTTCTGGCTCGACATCGAGGCGCCCGACCAGGCCGACTTCGACCTCCTCGAGAAGACGTTCAAGTTCCATCCCCTGACCATCGAGGACATCCAGCACCAGGACCAGCGCCCCAAGGTCGACGAGTACCAGGGCTACAACTTCACCGTCCTCTTCGTCGCCGTTTGGGAGAACGACGACGTCGCGCTGCGCGAGCACCACCTCTACGTGGGACCGCACTACCTGATCACCGTCCACATCGAGCCGTCGCAGCAGCTCAAAGAGCTGCAGGATCGCATCCGCAAGAGTCCCGAGCTGACCAAGGGCCAGCCTGGCTTCCTCACCTACATGGCGATCGACACGCTCGTCGACGCCACCTTCCCCGTGCTCGACAAGCTCGACGACGAGGTCGACGAGCTCGAGGACCAGATCACCGCTAAGGCGAACAACGAGCAGCTGAACCGCATTTACCATCTGAAGCACACGGTCACCGAGCTGCGCCGGTTCCTCGGCGCCCAGCGCGACGTCTTCCAGGCCCTGATCACGCACGGCATCCACCTGCAGCAGGCGGACATGACGCTCTACTACCGCGACGTCTACGACCACATCGTCCGCCAGTACGAGACAGTCGACTCGCTGCGCGACCTGCTCACCGGCGCGATGGACGTCTACCTGTCGACCGTGTCCAACCGCCTCAACGAGACGACCAAGGCTCTGACCGTCGTCGCCAGCCTGTTCCTTCCCCTGACCTTCCTCACAGGCTTTTACGGCATGAACTTCGCCTATCTCGTCAGCGTGCTCGAGAGTCCTTACGAGGCTTTCGCCATCGGCGTCTTCACCATGGTCGTGGCGACGTTGATCCAGCTCTGGCTCTTCCGGCGCCGCGGCTGGATCTGACCGTGAGCGACTGCTGCACGCCGAAGGGTTATCGATGGATCTTCAGCGAACGCAGCGCGCGGGCAGAGGCGAAGCGCTACCGGCGCAAGGGCCTGGACGCGACGTCGCGGCGGATCGTCGACTACCTGAAGGCGCAGGGTATCGAGGGGCGGACGCTGCTCGAGGTCGGCGGCGGCATCGGCGCGATCCAGCTCGAGCTCTTGAAGGCGGGAGCGGCGCGCGCAGTCAGCATCGAGCTCACGCCGACGTACGAGGAGGCGGCGCGCGAGCTTCTCGACGAGGCCGGGCTGGCGGACCGGGTCGAGCGCAGGGTGATGGACTTCGCGCAGAACGCCGCCGAGGTACAGGCCGCTGACGTGGTGGTCATGAACCGCGTCATCTGCTGCTACCCGGACATGCCCCGGCTGGCCGGCGCCGCCGCCGACCACGCGGGCGAGCTGCTCGTCATGAGCTTCCCGCGGCAGTCGTGGTGGATGGCGGCGGGACTGTGGCTTGCCAACCTCATCTTCCAGGTGACCCGGCGCGAGTTCCACGTCTTTCTCCACCCGCCGGATCGCATCATCGCCACCTCGGAAAGCCATGGCCTGCGTGCAGCCCTCGATCAGAGGGGAGTGCTGTGGACGGTGGCCGCGCTGCGACGGGCTAGCGCAGCGTAGGGATGACCCGCTCCCTCCAGTAGGCGGCGTCGTTCGGGACGGTCTTCGGAACCACGTAGGCGGGTGGGTCGGATTTGAAGCCGGCGCCGGTGTCGAATAGGGCGACCGTCTCCTCCGAGCCGATGAGTCCGAGTTCCATCAGCGCCTCTAGGCCCGCGACCGCGGCGGCCGTCTCCAGGCTCGCGTAGCCAAGGCCCAGCCGGCCGAGGCGCGACCGGGTGTCGACGATCTGGAGCTCGGGCACCGCGACGGCCGACCCGCCGGACTCGCGCAGGCAGTCGAGGATGAGGAAATCGCCGACGGCGGACGGCACCCGCAGCCCGGCGGCCGCGGTCGACGCACCCTCCCACGGAGCCGCGAAGCGCTCGCCGGCCTCGAACGCGCGCACGATCGGCGCGCAGCCCTGGGCCTGGACGGAGAACATCCGCGGGCGCTCAGCGCCTATCAGGCCCAGCGCCTCGAGCTCCGCGAAAGCCTTCCACATGCCGACGATGCCAGTGCCGCCGCCGGTCGGATAGACGATCGCGTCCGGCAGCCGCCAGCCCAGCTGCTCGGCGAGCTCGAAACCCATGGTCTTTTTGCCCTCGACCCGATACGGCTCTTTGAGCGTGCTCAGGTCGAACGCGCCCAGCTCATCGCGAACAAGGGCCGCGAGGCGTCCGCAGTCGTTGATCAATCCGTCCAGGAGAATGAGGTCTGCTCCGGTGATCAAGACCTCGACCTGGTTGATCGCGGGAGCGTCCGCAGGCATGATGACCGTCGCTCGCACGCCGGTCGCCGCGGCGTAGGCGGCGAGAGCGCCGCCGGCGTTGCCCGCCGAAGGGGCGACGAGGTGCGTCGCGCCCAGCTCCGCGGCGCGGCTCACGGCCACGGCCATGCCGCGGGCCTTGAACGAGCCAGTCGGGTTGAGGCTCTCGCGCTTGACCAGGAGCCTCGCCAGTCCAGGCCACCGCACGGGCTGCAGCGGGGTGTCGCCCTCGCCCAGGAAAGTGATGAACGATGAGTCGCGCACCGGCAGCAGCTCCCGCCAGCGCCACAGCCCACCCGAGCGACGGGCGGCCATCGCCTCGCGGGTGAGAGAGCGGCCGGCGTGTTCGAGGTCGTAGCGGGCGAGAAGCGGGCGCTGGTCGGCCGGATCGAGGCCGATCAGCGCCTCCGCGTCATAGCTCCTGCCGGAGAGTCCACCCTCGAGGTGGCTCAGGGCGGAGCCGGTGTCCGGTCCTCTCAGGCGTACCGCTTGACGAAGTCGAGCGCCGTGTCCGCGACCTCCTTCCATCCGTCGTCGATGACGAGGGAGTGGCCGCGACCGGCGATCTTCTTGATCTCGGTCACCCCGGGATTTCGCTTCTGGCGCTTGTACGACGCGTTGGCGATCGCCCACGGGACCGTGTTGTCCTTCTCCCCTTCGATGATCAGCAGCGGCCCGCGGTCCGGGTTGGCGGTGTCGACCTTGACCTCGGTCCATGGGTTGAGGTTGGCGACCGCGGCTTGGAACAACGGCTCTCCCGGCGCGGCCACGGCGAAGGCCTCGTAGATTCGCCGCGCCTCCTCCTCTCCGACCGCGTTCGCGAACGCGAACCGGAACTGCTCGTAGGTCAGCGGCACCGCCTTGTTGCGGTTCGCTGGGTTGCTCAGTACTGGCGAGGCTGCCTTGAGCGCCGAGAACGGCAGCGGCAGGACGCCGCGGAACGGCGCCGGGTCGATGGCGACCGTGACCGCGGCCAGGCCGCGGCCGGCGACGATCTGGGCGAGCAGGCCGCCGAACGAATGCCCTACGACGGCGGGCTTCTTCTTCAGCTCCTTGACGATGGCGCTCACGTGGCCGGCCACCTGGCCCACGCTCTTGCCGGCGAAGACCTCTGGGTGGGCCTTGGCGTCGGCGACGCTCTCGGGGTCGTCCGGCCAGCCGGGCTTGATGGCGCTGTAGCCGGCGCTCTCGAACAGGTCGCCCCATCGGTCCCAGCTGCTCGGCAGCAGCCACAGGCCGTGGATGAAGACGACGGGCGTGCGTCCCGAAGAGTTGGCGCGCTCGACCTGCTGCGCCTCGTGCTCCGTGATCCGGGTGCGGTCGGCGGCGACTGCGCTCATCGGCGGGACCTCCTCCGGTGGTACCCACCCCTCGCCACCGGCGCAGGTATGGTAGCCCGGTGATCGACCCGGAAGCGGTGTACCGCCAGACGACCCCTCGCTCGCGCGCGCTGCACGAGCGGGCCGCGAAGGCGATGCCCGGCGGGACGACGCGCACGACCACGTACTTCGACCCCTACCCCGTCTACATCGAGCGCGGAGAAGGTTGCCGCGTGTGGGACGCCGACGGCGTCGAGCGCATCGACATGATCGGCAACTACACGGCGATGATCCTCGGCCACTCCCATCCGAAGATCGTGGAGGCGATTCGGGCGCAGGCGGCGCGCGGCACCGGGTTCGCGGCCGCGAATCCGCTCGAGGTCGAGCTCGCCGAGCTGCTGTGCAAGCGGGTTCCGAGCCTCGACGCCGTGCGCTTCTGCAACTCCGGCACCGAGGCGACGATGTTCGCGATGCGGTTGGCCCGCGCCTTCACCGGCCGGCCGAAGATCGCGCGCATGGAGGGTGGCTACCACGGCACCCATGACTACGCCGAGGTGAGCACCCACCCGGCCGCAGGCGAGGGCGGGCCGGCCGAGGAGCCCGAGGCAGTGGCCGATTCGCTGGGCACGCCGGCGTGGGCGATCGAGGAGGTCGTCGTCCTGCCGTTCAACCACCCCGACGCGGCGGAGCGGATCATCCGCCGCGAGGGTTCGGCCCTGGCCGCCGTGATCGTCGAGCCGATCATCGGCGCGGGCGGCGTCATCGCCGCCACACCCGAGTTCCTGGGCCGGCTGCGCGAAGTGACCCGCGAGCTCGGGATCCTCTTGATCTTCGACGAGGTGATCTCGTTTCGTGTCGCGCCAGGCGGCGCGCAGCAGATGTACGGCGTCACACCCGACCTGACCACGTTGGGCAAGATCATCGGCGGCGGGCTCCCGGTCGCGGCCTTCGGGGGGCGCGCCGACGTGATGCAGCTCCTCGACCCGCGGAACAAGCCGAACATCCCCCAGGGCGGGACCTACAACGGCAACCCTCTCGGGATGGCCGCGGGCCTTGCCGGCATGAAGGAGCTGACGCCCGACGTCTACGACGACCTGAACCGCAAGGGCGCGCGCGTGTGCGAGCAGCTTGCCGAGGTCTTCGCGTCCCACCATGTTCCCGTGCAGGTGAACGGCGCCGGCTCCATGCTCGCCCTCCACTTCACAGACACGCCGGTGGTCGACTACCGGACCATGGCCGCCGCGGACAAGAAGAAGACGCGCGACCTCTTTCTGAGCCTGCTCAACCATGGCGTGCTGATGGCGCCACGGGCGATGGGCGCGCTGTCGACCCCGATGGACGAGGACGACCTGCAGCGTTGCGTCGATGCGGTCGATGCGTCGGTGGCGGAGCTCGTGCCCCGCTGGGAGGCAAGCTGACCCGGCGGAGCGCAGACTTTGCGCCGCTCGAGTCGGGCCGCCCCCGCCAGAGGCGGGACCTGGCGGTGGCGGCCCTGACCGCTTTGCGCGCCGGCTAGGCGGCGACCGCCGCCCCCACCTCATTGAGCTTGCCGGAGCGGACGTCGTAGACAAAGCCGCGGACGCTCGACTTGTTGGGGATGAAAGGACTGGCCTTGATGCGCGCGATCGACTGTTTCACATCGTCCTCGAGATTGGTGAACGCCTCCAGCGCGAAGGCGGGCCGGATACCGGTCTCCTCCTCGATCTTGCGCTTGAGGTCGTCGTCGTGAAACGTGAGCATGCCGCAGTCCGTGTGGTGGATCAGGATGATCTCCTTGGTGCCGAGCAGGCGCTGCGAGATCGCGAGCGACCGGATCGCGTCGTCCGTCGCGGCGCCCCCGGCGTTCCGGATGATGTGCGCGTCGCCCTCCTGCAAGCCCAGGATCTTGTGCACGTCGAGGCGTGCGTCCATGCAGGCCAGCACGGCGACGTGTTTCGCCGGGGGGAGGGGAAGGTCGCCCTTCTTGAACGAGCCGGCGTAGGTCTGATTGTTGCGGACGAGTTCGTCGGTGACGCTCATATGTACGTGCCTCCAGGTTCAATCGATGGAGACGGACGGAGAACCGGTTCGGTTTCCGCCTAACTACAGAGGCAGGTACAGCAACCGGCGTGGTCGACCGCCCGCCGGCGCGTCAGGATTTGGTTCCGCATCGGGGCTCCCACAGCCGATCAAACGTAGCACGACTAATGCTTCTTTTTCCTGCCGCCCTGGGTCGGCTGCGGCGGGGTGTAGGCGGCCGGCGGCTTGGAGGGAACCGTGCCCGGCAGGTAGTAGTTGTCGTAAGCGGTGAGGATGCCCGGCGGGGGTGAGTACCACGGCTCGGAGCCGAGAACCGGCAGCGCCTGGGTGAGGAACGTGTGCCACGCGGGCACCGCGACCACGTAGCTGTCCGAGCCCTCGACCATCTTGATGCGCCAGTCGGGGTTGCCCATCCACACGGCGACCGCGATCTTGGGGGTGAAGCCTACCGACCAGGCGTCGGCGAAGCTGTCGGACGTGCCCGTCTTCGCCGCCACCTGCCATCCCGGGATCGTCAGCTGGGA
>Ga0209470_1001654_pt1 | contig 16327 bp, 17 predicted proteins | sample GraSoiAngelo_125_FD_185882 | JGI IMG/M metagenome (GOLD analysis project Ga0209470, IMG submission 185882) | Grasslands soil microbial communities from the Angelo Coastal Reserve, California, USA - 14_0927_05_40cm (SPAdes) (version 2) | ecosystem: Environmental > Terrestrial > Soil > Grasslands ... | reverse complement strand
CGATCACGTACTCGTCGATGGCCGCCGCGTCGGGATACGCACGCTCGAATGTCGTTTCCGAGCGTGTCTGGTAGCGGCGAGGCCGGTCGGCAGCCGTGACAAGGGCCGTGGCAACGAAGCGGACCCCACGGGCGGTGCCGCGAACCGTGAAGCGCGAGCCCTCTAGAGCGACCCCGGGCGCGGCCTCCACGGGCTCCTGCTGGATGTAGGAGGGACAGAGGTCCCACTTCTGCCGTTCGATCGGATCCGCCAAAAGGTCGAAGAGGCGCTCGGGATCAAGCGTGCTCGTCGTGGTGTCCCTCACGATCCGACCCTTTTCAGTAGCTTGCATACACGTCCCCGGGCAGCGTGATCGGCGACGCCGGCGGGCCCGCCTCGGCCCACGCGACCGCGCGCGTCGCCTCCTCGATCACTTCGGCGTCGATCGCGTCGAGCTCAGCTTGAGTCGCCAGCTTCGTATCGGTGATCCAGGTGCGCGTGTCCACCAGCGGATCGAAGCGCGTCTTCCATCCTTCGATCTCGTCCTTCGTCTGGTATTTCCGCGGGTCGCCGTAATAGTGCCCTTCATGCCGGTACGTATCGGCGACCAGGAACGCAGGTCCTCCGCCGCGACGCGCATGCGCGATGAGCTCGCCCGCGGCTTCGTACACCGCGCGCACGTCGCGGCCGTTCACGCGGCGCCCGGGCATGCCGTAGCCCTCGGCCCGCCTGCTGATGTCCTCGACCGCGAACGCACGCTTCACCGGAAGGCTCTCCGCGTACTGGTTGTTCTCGCAGACGTAGATCACCGGTAGCTTCCAGATGGCCGCGAGGTTCGCGGACTCGTGGAAGCCTCCCTGGTTGACGGCGCCGTCGCCAAAGAACGAGACCGCGACCTGGTCTGTCCCGAGCTGCTTCGCCGTGAGCGCCGCGCCGGTCGCGATCGGGATGCCGCCGCCCACGATCCCGTTCGCGCCGAGATTGCCCTTCGACGTGTCGGCGATGTGCATCGACCCACCGCGGCCGCGGCAGTAGCCGGTCTCGCGCCCGAGCAGCTCCGCGTACATGCGACCGAGGTCGGCGCGCTTCGCGATGCAGTGCCCGTGGCCCCGGTGGGTCGATGTGATCCAGTCGTCGTTCCGCAGATGGGCGCACACGCCCGCGGCGATGCCCTCCTCGCCGGCGTACGAGTGGATCGTTCCCCAGAGCTTGCCCTCCCCGAACAGCACGGTCGCGCGTTCCTCGAAGTCACGAATGCGCCGCATCACGCGGTACAGGTCGATGGCGGTGGCCTTGTCCATCAGCTGCCCTCCACCGGGTGCAGCATCACGCGGATCGCGCCCTCCCGGCGCTCGGTGAACGTCGTCCACGCTTCCTGAAAGTCGCGTAACTGGAAGTGATGGGTGATGAGCGGTTCCACGTCCACGAGACCACGTCGCAGCAGCTCCAGTGCGCGAGCTGTGACTCCCTTGGGATTCGCGACAGAGCCGAAGATGTCGAGGTGACCTCGAACGATCTGCGAGAGGTCGACGCCGCTAAGCTCAACGCCCGCGCCCGTCGCTCCGCCGAGGACGACGCGGCCGCCGCGGCGGGCAAGCGCGATGCTCAGCGCCGCGCCGTCAGCCGTGCCGGCGAACTCGACCACAAGATCGAACTGGCCCTTGCGCTGACGCGCCTGAACGTCGGAGATCACGTCATCGGCAAACCTGGCAACTCGCGACAGGCGTTCGCCACGCCCGACCAAGGTCACTGAAGCCGCGCCAAGGCCGCGCGCCAGTTGGGCCGCACATAAGCCGATCGCGCCAGATCCGATCACCGCGACGCGCTCGCCGCCGCGCATCGCGCCTCGCTCCAACGCCCAGAGAGCGACCCCGAGGTTGTCCGTCCACGCCCCTTGTGCGAACGAAATGTTGTCTGGCAGCTTGTGGAGGGCCTTGACGGGCAGGGTCACGTATTCGGCCAGGCCCCCCGCCTTCGTGAAGCCGATGTGCCAGTGGCCCGGCTTTCCGTAGTTCATACAAAGGTTGTAAAGACCTTCGAGGCAACGTTCGCACGCGCCGCATCCAACGTGCGCCTCGGGGGCCACCCGCATTCCCGGCTCGATGTCAAAGACTCCATCGCCGACGTCGACGACCTCTCCAGCGAATTCATGTCCCGGTATGTGTGGAAACACCGTTGCCGGGAACTTTCCATCGAGGATCTTCCGATCCGACGCGCAGACCATCGAAGCGTGCACGCGAATGCGCGCCAGTGCCCAGGAGTGCTGGGGAGAACGCGGCGCCGGCACAAGATCGACGACCGCATCTCTTCGATTACGGAAGACAACAGCCCACATGTCGTATGGGATGCCGTTGGCGTCCACGGGCCGGCTCACGGCTCGACGATCACCTTCAGCGCACCGTCGACGCGTTCGTTGAAGGTGCGAAGCGCCTCACGGAAGTCCCGGAGCGGAAAGTGATGCGTGATGAGTCTCTCGGCGGGAATGCGTCCGTCCGCCATGAGCGGCATGACCTCCTCCATCGTGTTGCGGTTCGCGCGGACGCCGTAGAGGTCGATCTCCTCGAGCACGATCTTCTGGAAGTCGATGGAGGAAGGCTCCTTCGGGATCCCCGTGAACGCGACCCGCCCGCCCTTGCGGACCATGCGGATGGCTTGCCCGACGGAGTCCTTCGTGCCGGCGGAGTCCGCCGCGACGTCGGCGCCGATGCCGCCTGTGAGCTCGCGCACTCGCGCCACCGGATCGCCGTCGTGGTAGTCGACGGTCTCGAAGCCGAGCTCCTTCGCACGCTCGAGCCGCTTCCCGCCGCCCACGACGATGCAGCGCGCCGCGCCGAGCGCCCGCGCGCACATCGCCGTCAGGAGTCCCATGCCACCCGAGCCGACCGCGACATAGATGTCACCGGGATTGATGCCGGGCCGCTTCACCGAGTGCAGCGCGATGGACGCCGTGTCGCACAGCGCCGCGACGTCGAGGGGCATCGCGGCGGGGATCTTGAAGACGCTTTTGATCGTATGGACCACGTAGGTCGCGTACGCGCCCTGTGTGTAGTGGCCGTATTGACGGTGGCCGAGGTCCTCCCGGCCATAGTTGAAGCAGAGGTTGTAGCGGCCGGTCCGGCACATCCGGCAGTAGCCACAGCCCGAGTGGCTCGTGCCTGCGACGCGTGTCCCCGGTACGAATCCGTAGCCCTCCGCGACCTCGCCGGCCTCCACGATCTCCCCGGCCCACTCGTGGCCTGGGATGAATGGATACGCGCGCGGCCAACGGCCCCTGAAGGTGCCGTCGACGATCTCCGCGTCGGTACCGCAGATCGCGATCGCGCGCACGCGCGCGAGGACCTCGTTGGGCCCGGGGCGCGGGATCGCCACGTCGTCGCGGATCTCGAACTCGTGGGGTGCGGTGAGCACGAGGGCCTGCATCGTCGCGGCCGTCGGCGGCGCGGTCGTCCCGACGGCCCTCATGGCTGGAACGCCACGACGCGGCAGATGCAGCCCTCGCCGCCGACCCAGCGCCAGGGGAACGCGCCGACGTCGACGCGCTTTCCGGCGACCTCGGCGAGCTCACCGCCGAGGTTCTCCAGCATCGGAATGTTCGCCTTCGCCATGTGGTAGTGAACATGCTCGAAATCCTTGATCGGCAGCGTCTCGTCGACGGGCTTGCCCGTCTGCGCTTCGTACTCCTTCACGAGATCGGGTCGGAAGTAGCGGACACGGACATGCAATGAGTGATCCATCGACGCGATGTCGCCGCCGAACCAGCGGATCTTCTTCTCGACGAGGTAATCGCACACCTCCGGCTGCGGGCCCGGGTGCCTGTCGAAGTACGCGACGTCGTCGCGCGTGGGTTTGGTCCAGTTGTAGCGGTCCCACCCGGTGTACAAGATGACGACGTCTCCCTCGCGGATCTGCTCACCCCGTGGGACGCACGAGAGGACGTCCTTCAGCGAGTAATAAGACCAGGGCTTGGTGATCGGCCGCACGTCGATCACCAAGCCGGTTCCGTAGAGATCACCGATCGGGATCTCCCCCAGATGTTTGCCCGTCGGCCAATAGTGGATGGGCGCGTCGATGTGCGTACCGGTGTGCATGTTCGTGCGCACCAGCACGGTGCTCTTTCCGTCGCGATGGTGCGTCGTGATATCCGTGACCTGGATCGACTCGAACTGCGGCCAGGTCGGCATCCGATCGCCCCACGGCTGAGTGAGGTCGACGAGCTTCGTCATGTCAACAGTTCCCGGCTCAGTACGGGAAGTCCTTCACGCGTCCGAGCTGATCCACGACCCTCTTCACGATGGTGAGGTCGGTGACGTCCTCGAACTTCAGGTCCTTCGTGACCTTGCCAAAGTCCTTCTCGCTCTTGATCGTGCCTTCGATGTTCGCCTTCAGCAGACCCTCGTTCTGCGGCCAGGCCTTTGCCTTGACCAGCGTGTCAAACGTGTCCGCTACGACGTCGGCGGCCTCCTTCGTCTGGGTGACGCCGACATCGATGATCTTCTGGCGGTTCGCCGGGTCGTACATCGCCCGGTTCGCTCGCATGAGCGCGCGGATGATGCACTCGGGCGTCGCGGGATCGTCCTTCAGTACCTGGGTCGGGACGATGTAGACCGAGTACTGGTAATCCGTGAGGACCTCCCACATGTTCGCAAGCACGGTGATGGTCGGCGTCTGCTTCTGCACCGTCTTCACTTGATCGATGTGGAGGACAGCCGTGTCGGTCGTGCCCGTCGCCAGGGCCTGGACCCGTCCCGCGGTCGTGGTCGTAACGAAGCTGACGTCCTTGGCCGGGTCGAGGCCAGCCTTCTTCAGCACGATGCGGGTCATGACGTCGGCGAACCCGCCTGGCTCCTGGACGCCCATCTTCTTGCCCTTGAGGTCGGCGAGGGTCTTGATGCCCGGCCCCACGGCGAAGGAGACGTCGACCAGAGGCGCGTACGTGTAGATGATCTTCACGTCGGCGCCGTTGGCGATCGCGTCGACCACCGGTTCGCTCGAGGTGCCGGCAAGGTCGATGGCGCCGGATGCGGACGCGCGGAGCGAACCGACGCCGCCGTCAAAGCGCACGAGCTCAACGGTGAGGTTCTCGTCCTTGAAATAGCCGAACGCGTCCGCGACATACGGCGTGAGATGGACGACGTTCGGCGGCGTGACCGGCACCGCGATCGTGATCTTCTTCGCGGCACACGTCGCCTTCGGCGCCGCCGTAGCGGCGGCGGCCGTTGGTGCGGTGCTCGCCGTCGCTGCGCCGCCCGTCCCCCCTCCCCCGCCCCCGCACGCGGTGATCAAGATCGCGAAGCCGAGACCGATGGCCCCAAACGCACGCGCACGCATCTGCGAACTCCCTCTCATTGCTCTTTCTTCAGCCACGGTGCGATTCGACCCTCCAGCCACTGGACAAGACCCATCATCAAGATGCCCATGGTCGCGACGACGATCACCGGCACGAACATTCGATCGATCCGGAAGACGTTCTCGTACGCGATGATCAGATAGCCCAGCCCGACGAGACCGATGAAGAACTCCGCGACGATCATTCCGATGAGACCGCGCCCGATCGCGAGACGGACGCCCGCCAGGACGTAGGGAGTGGCCGACGGGATGATCACGTCGGTCCAGAGCCGCCGTTCGCTCGTGTGGAACGACCGCGCCACCTCCAACAGCTGGCGGTCGACGTTACGAACGCCCTGTTGCGTGTTGATGAGGATCGGGAAGATCGCGAACAAAGCCACGGTCGCGATGCGTGGTGGATCGCCGATGGACTTGAACGCGACCGCGATCAGCGGCACGAGGGCGACCGATGGCACGGAGTAGAGCGCCGAGACCAGAGGATCGATCGCGTTGTACACGAAGCGCCAGCGGCCCGAGGCGATCCCGATGACCAGGCCGAGAACAAGCGCGACACCGAGGCCGCCAAAGAGCTCACGGAAGCTCTGACTCATCGCGTCCTGCAGCTCGCCGTTGGCGATCAGCTCGAAGAAGGCGCGGACGATGTCCGACGGCGGACGCAGGATCAGCTTGTTGAGCGTCGGCCCGAAGAGCTCCCACACGCCGAGGATCACGGCGATCGCGCCAAGCCGCACGGCCCAGTCGCCCGGACGGAGTCTGCGCCATCGGCTCGTGCGCGGCGCGGCCGCGCGCGATTCGTCGACCTCGACTCCGACCTGATGCAGCGTCATGCCGCGCGCTCTCGGAGCAGGCGCCAGCAGTGGTCGCGGAGCGGGATGAAACGCGGGTGCGCGATCACGCCCGCCACTGTGCGTGGCCGTGGGATGTCGACCTGGAGAAGCTCACGCACGCGTGCGGGCCGCGCGGAGAGCACCAGGATGCGGTCGCCCATCGCGATCGCCTCCTCGATGGAGTGCGTGATGAAGACCATCGTGCGCGGCGCGAGCTGGTAGATCCGGAGCAATTCGTCCTGGAGGATCTCGCGTGTGAGCGCATCGAGCGAGCCGAAAGGTTCGTCCATGAGCAGGATGTCCGGCTCGACCGCAAGCGCGCGCGCAAGGCCAGCGCGCTGCTGCATCCCGCCCGAGAGCTGGTTCGGGTACGAGCGTTCGAATCCACGCAGGCCCACCAGCTCGATGTAGCGCTCGACGCGTTCGTCGACGGTCGCCTTCGGTAGGCCCGCGAGCTCGAGCCCGTACGCGACGTTCTCGCGCACCCGCTTCCAGGGCATCAGGCCGAAGTGCTGGAACACCATCGCGACGTTCCGGCGTGGCGCTCTCACCTCGGCGCCGTCGATCACGATGCGGCCGGCGTCGAGCGGAACGAGGCCGTGCATCGATCGAAGGAGCGTGGTCTTGCCGCAGCCCGACGGGCCGAGGATGCAGAGCGCCTCCCTGTCGCGCACGGCGAGGTCGAGTTCTTCGAAGACCGTCACGCTGCCCGAGCTGAAACGCTTGCTCGCGCGCTCGACGGAGATCCGCGCCACCAGTGCGCTCACGCCGCGCTCCCCGCCGCACCGCTCGGGACGGCTGTCGACCCACGGACCACCAGCGTGGGATCGAGCAGCACATGACGCCGAGAGATCGGCGCGCTCTCCAGAAGCGCGATGAGCATGTCGGCAGCGATCCGTCCCATCTCCCGCTGCGGAACACGGACGGTCGTGAGAGGCGGATCGATCAGGTCCACCAGCGGGATGTCGTTGACGCCGACGAGCGAGAGATCTTCTGGAACGCGCAGCTTCGCTTCGCGCGCGGCACGCAGCGCGCCGAGGACGAGGAGGTCGTTCGCCGCGAAGATCGCACTAGGCCGCGCGCGAAGTAGCCGGGCTCCGGCCGCGTAGCCTGAGGGCTCGGCGTACGCATCGGCCTCGGCGAGGAGCGCTTCGTCGACCGGCAGGCCACGCGCCTTCATGGCAGCGCGATATCCCGCCGCGCGCTCCGCGCCGGTCGTGGTGCTCAGTGGACCGGAGATGTGCCCGATCCTGCGGTGGCCGAGGCCCGCGAGATGTCCGATCACCGCCTCGGAAGCGCGCTCGTTGTCGAGCTCCACCGAAGGGTCCGCGGTGACGCTCGAGCCGCGATTCACGAGAACGAATGGGAAACGCTCGCGGCGGAGCGCGGCGACGGTCGTGTCGGCCATGCGGCTCGTCGCGATGAGCAGACCGTCGGCCTGACGCTCGCGCAGGACGCGAAGCGATGCGGTCTCGCGCTCCGGCGCGTCGTCGGTGTTGCACAGCACGAGCTCGTAGCCGCGGTCGCGCGCGGCCTCCTCAGCTCCGCGAATGATGGGCGGGAAGAAGGGGTTGGTGATGTCCGGCACGAGCATGCCGAGCGTGTGCGTGCGCTGCAGCCGCAGCCCGCGCGCGATGGCCGACGGTCGGTACTCAAGGCGCTCGACAGCCGCCAGCACCCTGCGACGCGTCTCGGCACGCACGGGGAGATCAGCGCGATGCAGCGCGCGCGAAACGGTCGAGGGATGCACGCCCGCGAGACGGGCGACGTCAAGGATGGAGCGTCGTGCAGCCGTGTCCAACCTCCCCGCGGAAAACGTTTGCGGTAGAAGCAGCCAGAGGCTAAAGCCCCGCGTGGGCATCGTCAAACGGCGCGACAATGCGCGCCGTGAGTCCCCTACCGCGCGCCCTCGAGGCGCGCGGCCTCGAGCTCGTCGGCCACACCGATCTCGGCGGCAAAGGCGACGGCATGCAGATCATGCGCAACGGCGATGTGCTCTACGTGGGCCACATGGGCGACTTCGGCATCGGCACGAGCGTCATCGACATCTCCGATGTCACGAGGCCGTGGGTGGTTCGGCAGCTCGCCGCGCCGAGTGGAACGCACTCGCATAAAGTTCAGCTGGCGAACGGGTTGCTTGTGGTGAACTACGAGCAGTACCCATACCGGGTGGGCGTGCCCGAACGGACCGGACTCGGTGTTTACGACGTCGCCACGAAACCCAGCGACCCGTATCTCCTCGGCTTCATGCCGGTCCGCGGGCTTGGCGTCCATCGGATGTGGTTCGCTGGCGACGGGTTGCACGGGGACCGCTACCTGTACGCCTCGGCACGGCTTGACGGGTTTCGGAATCGCGTCCTCATCACGGTCGACATGGCAGAGGCGGACCGACCGGCGGTCTCTGCGACGTGGTGGTGGCCCGGTCAGCGCACCGGCGATCCGGAGTCTCTTCCCGAGGACAGCGACATCGGCGCTCATCACGTCATACGGCAGGGTGACCGCGCGTATGGAGGCTACTTTGATGCAGGCGTCGTGATCTACGCGGTCGGCGAGAATGGATCGCTGGAGCTCATCTCCTCGCTGGCGTGGCCCGAGGGCGGCCACTCGCATACACATACCGCACTCCCGCTCGGCGAGCGAGAGCTTCTCGTCGTGACCGACGAGGCGATCGAGCCGAACTGCGAGGGCGCTCCAAAGAATGTCCACCTCGTCGACATCTCCGACGAGCACCACCCTCGCGAGCTGTCGCGCTTTCCCGTGCCCGATGGCGACTACTGCTCGCGCGGATCGCGCTTCGGGCCGCACAACGTCCATGAGAACCGGCCGGGGACATTCCAGAGCGACCGAATCGTATTCGTGACCTACTTCAATGCAGGCCTGCGCGTGTATGACACCGCCGATCCGCGGGCGCCCCGCGAGATCGCGTCGTTCGTCCCCGAACCGCCGGCCGGCCAGGCCGCGATCCAGTTCAATGACGTGCTCGTGGATCGTGATGGCACGATCTTCGTCACGGATCGCGTACGCGGCGGGCTCTACGTCCTGAAAGGCACAATGGGCGAGTGGCCCGCATCAGCTACATAACTGACCCGGACGACCCCGAGCTCCGCGAATACCTCGATCTCGCTCGCCGGTACGGCACGCCGCGTCCCGAGACACAGGCGATCCGTTCTCACGTGCCGGCGGTCGCGAGGGCGTTCTCGCGCGCGTGGGAGCGGATCTTCCGTCAGGGGGTCCTCGAGCACTCCCTCAAGGAGCTCTGCCGCGTGTACGTGTCGAAGACGATCGAGTGCGAGTACTGAGGCTCGCAGCGCTCCCTCCGTGGGAGGGACTAGGGACTGACGGAGGATGACTACGTCGACCTTCTGAAATTCGAGATGTCAGAGCGCTTCACCCCTCGCCAGAAGGCGGCGCTGCGGTACACGAGCATGCTGGTCTGGGATCCGGAGGGCGCGGACGATTCGGTGTGGGCCAAGCTGCACGAACATTTCAGCGATGCGCAGATCGTCGAGCTCGGCTCGTTCATCGCCGTGACGTTCGGACAGCAGCGCGTTATCAAGACGTGGCACGTCGGACACAACGAGCTGGCTGGGACGCCCGGCACCAGTCTCGCCCCGGGCGCGCAGACGTGATGCCGCGACTCCCGGGCCGCACAGGCGACGAAATCCGCGCGCTGCAGCCGGCGGCACGCGATGCGTGGGCGGAGATCGAGGGGAGCGTCCTGGGATCCGGACTCGTCGATCAGACGCTCAAAGAGCTGTGCTTCCGCTTCCTCGCGAATGACCCCGACGCCCGCGAGATCGAACGCTTCGCCGGCCGCGAACGCGCCGCGCTCGAGTGGACGCACGCGATCGCGTTCGACTCGGATAGAGCCGACGACGCGCTGTGGTCGCGATTGCACTCACTCTTCAGCGAGCCGGAACTCGTCGACCTCGGGTGCGCGGTCGGCTTCGAGCTCGGGCGACAGCACTGGCGCCGGAGCGTGGGGCTGCCGGCCCGCGGCGCTTAGGCCGTCCGCATCGCGCTGGTCGTGGCCACCGTCGGTGTCGCGGTCGACCCGCGCACCACGAGCTGTGTTTCCAGCACGACCCGCCTTCGCTCGATGTGTCGTCCTTCGACCTGGTCGATGAGAAGGGCTGCCGCCAGAACGCCCATCTCCTCCTTCGGCACGTGCACGGTCGTGAGGGGCGGATCGAACAGCTCGGACTGCGGGATGTCGTTGAAGCCGACGACGGAGAGATCGCCCGGGATCGCGAGGCCGAGCTCGCGCGCGAGGCGGATCACGCCGAGCGCGATGAGGTCGTTCGCGCCGAAGATCGCGGTCGGCGGCTCCGCATCGAGCAGCAGACGGCGTGCGGCGCTGTAGCCGGAGGCCTCGGAGAACGAGTCGGCGACCGCGACGAGCGCGTCCTCATGCGCGAGGTGATGGCGGCGTAGCGTCGCCCGCGCGGCCAGGAGTCGCTCCTGCCCGGTCATCGTCGTCTGGGGTGCGGCGATCAACCCGATGCGGCGATGGCCGAGCTCTATCAGGTGGTCGATCGCGGCCGACACGCCCTGCCGGTGGTCAGGGACGACCGCGAGATCGTCGCTCGCGCGCGACGCGCTGTTGACAAGGACGAACGGGAACTTCTCGCGGCGCAGCTCGGCGATCGTCGAGTCGGCGGTCGAGCTGGACGCGATGAGAATGCCGTCGACCCGCCACTCCTTGAGAACGCGCAGGTAGCTCGCCTCGCGCTCGAACGAGTCGTCGGTGTTGCAGAGGATCAGGTGGTAGCCGCGCGCGTGGGCGGCACCCTCGACGCCCTTGATGATCGCAGGGAAGACCGGATTCGTGATGTCGGGCACGAGCATCCCGACGGTGAAGGTCCGTCGGAGCCGGAGACCTCGGGCGAGGGCGGAGGGCCGGTAGCCGAGGCGCGTCGCGGCGGCGATGACCCGCTCGCGTGTCTCGGGGAGCAGACTGAGCTCGACCCGTCCGTTGAGCACGCGCGAGACGGTCGAGGCATGGACGTTGGCGGCCTTCGCGACGTCGGTGATCGTGACCCGCCGTGCCGCCAAACCGCCACCCCCCGCGGAAATCGATTGTTTTCGACTATACGCTGGACGGCCGCGGCTGGATGTGTGCTACCCGTGGATCTCCTTTCGCAGACGCTCGGGCGCGAGCACGTCGATATGGCGGCGCGCGACACGGATCAACCCCCGGTGCTCGAAATCGGCGAGGACCTTGTTCACCGTGACGCGCGTCGAGCCGACCGCGGCTGCGAGCTCGTCCTGTGTCAAGGTGAGCGCGTGCGGATCGGCCTGGCCATTGCCCGAGTCGAGCAGGTATTTCGCGAGTCGGCTCGGGACGTCGAGGAGCATGACGTCTTCGAGCGCCTGAGTGAGCTTCTCGACCCTTGCCTCGAACATCTCGAATGCGCGGTAGAGGATCCGTGGGTTGCGTTCGAGCATGCGGGCGCAGGTTTCGCCGAGCAGCTGGATCGTCGCGGCGTCGGTCGTCGCGATCGCCGTCGTCGGCCGAGGCCGTCCGAAGACCGCCGACTGACCGAGAACGCCTCCCCGCTCGAGGACCCACAGGAGGACCTCGCGTCCCTCGACGTCCTCTCGAATGAGCTTCACCGAGCCCTCGACCACGATGTGGAGATCGCGCGCCGGATCGCCGCGGTGATAGATGACCTCGTCACGCTCGAAGCGTCGCAGCTTCGCCTGCGCGAGCAGCTCGATCAGCTGCGCGTCGGTGAGCTCGTTCACCGGCAGGCAGTCAGCGAGGCTTCGCGCGACCGCCAACAGGTCCGTGTGTTGCATGTGCCTGGCTCAGGCTACGCCGCCAGGCAAGCAGGTCAGCGAGCGACGAAGGGCTGCCGTCCGTACGTCATCGCGTCGGCGATGTGTTCGTTCGCGCGGTGGTCCCACGGCACGGCGATCATCGCCGGACCGCCGAGGTCCAGCGCGTGTCGCAGCGTCGGCAGAAGGTCTTTCGCGCTCTCGACGGCGTACCCCGCGACACCGAAGGCATGCGCGAGCTGAACGAAGTCAGGGTTCCCGAACTCGGTCGCGAACACGCGACCGAACTGCCGCTTCTCGTTCACCTCTATCACGCCGAGACGGTCGTCGACCAACACAACGATCACGATCGCCGTCCCCAGTCGCTTCGCGGTCTCAAGCTCCTGCACGTTCATGAGGAACCCGCCGTCGCCACAGAACGCGACGACCTTGCGCTCGGGGCGCACGAGCTTCGCGGCGATCGCCCCAGGCAGCGCGATGCCCATCGATGCGAGGCCGTTGGAGATCACGACGGTGTTGGGACGCTCCGTCGGGAACAGACGCGCGAGCCACACCTTGTGCGCGCCAACGTCGCTCACGACGATGTCATCCGGTCCGAGGGCATCACGCAGATCGGCAATGACCGCGAAGGGTGGCAGCGGCACCGGTACGTCTTTGCCGAGCCTTGTCTGGCCGGCGGCGATGACCGAGTCGCGCTCGCTCCGCGGGCTCACGAGCTCGGCCAGCGCCTTGAGCGATTCGTCGAGCTCGCCGATGACCTCGATCGACGGCTGGTAATGCCCGTCGAGCTCGGCCGCGGTGCTGTCGATATGGACCACGATCTTGTCGCGCTTGGGATTCCAGAGCACAGGTGCCCACTCGACGAGGTCGTAGCCGACGGCGATGACGACGTCCGCCTCCGCCAGGAGCTTGACGTTCGCCAGATCCGCGCCTGGCCGCTGCAGGCCGACCGGCGGCAGGGAATGCTGCCCCAGGGGATCGAGGACGCCCTTCGCCATGTACGTGTGCGTCGCCCAGATCCGGCTTCGCTGCACGAATCGTCGGAGCGCGTCGACCGTCGGGTTGCCGACCGCGTTGCGGCGAGTGACCCCGTTTCCGGCGAGAACGACCGGACCCTTCGCCGCGTTGATGATCGCCGCGGCGCGATCGACCGCCTCCCGCTGCGCCTGTGGATACGAGGTCCGCCGCACCTCGAGCGGGGCCGAGCGGACCTCTTCTCTTGCCACGTCCTCGGGTAGCTCGATATGCGTCGCGCCCGGCTTCTCGATGCGCGCGAGCCGAAATGCTTTGCGCACGACCTCGGGAACGGACTCGGGCACCGAGACGCGCGTGCTCCACTTCGTGACCGGCGTGAACATCTGGACCACGTCGATGTACTGATGCGACTCGAGGTGAACACGCTCGAGCCCTGCCTGTCCGGTGATGGCGACGAGCGGCGCGCGGTCGAGCTGCGCGTCGGCCACCCCGGTCAGCAGGTTCGTCGCGCCGGGGCCCAGGGTCGCGAGGCACACGCCTGGGAACGACGAGAGCCGTCCGTAGACGTCGGCCATGAACGCGGCGGCCTGCTCGTGGCGGGTGAGGACGAACTGGATCTTGTCGCTGTCCTCGAGCGCGGCGTTCAGATCGAGTGTCTCTTCGCCAGGTATGCCGAACACGTAGCGCACGCCCTCGTTCTCGAGGCAGCGAACGAGCAGCTGCGCGGCGTTCACTCCGGGGACACTCCTATTCTGCGCCACCGGCGGCTCGTATTGAAGACTGTTCTTCGGACAAGGTTGTGCGCATCATGCGCGGCCCGTGGATGATCTGCGCGAGCGACTGTCGCATGTGCTCTGGATCGGAGGCGGTCCTCAAGCGGGAAAAACGACGTTGTCGCGTCTGCTCGCGGGCAAGTGGGATCTGAAGATCTACAACCTCGACTGGCACGCGGTGCGAGACCATGACCTGCGTGGCGGCGCGGCGAGCGCGGCGTTCGCGCGCCTTTCGATGGACGAGCGTTGGGTCGCCCCGAGCCCCGTCGATCTCCTCGAGCGTTCGATCGCCGTGTGGCAGGAAGGATTCGCCCTCGTCGTCGAGGACCTGCTCGCGCTACCCACTTCGCGCACGATCGTCGCCGAAGGACCGGGAGCCTTTCCTTGGTGCGTGGCGCCCTTGCTCAGCTCCGCACGGCAGTCGATCTTTCTCGTTCCGACGCCGGAGCGCCGTGACATCGTCGCATCCCGGCGCTGGGGCATCGGTCAGCGCGAACGTTTCCCGGGCATCGTCGAACGCGAGCGCGCCCTCGTCAACGTAGGCGCGCGCGACGTATTGCTCGACGCGCGGATCGTATCCTCGTGCGCTGAGCTCGGTCTCCGCTGCGAGCGTTTCGACGGATCGCTCGACCTCGACGAGAGCGTGGCGCTCCTGGAGGACCACTTCCGCGAGCACCTGCCCGCGACGCCGAACGTCTGAGCCAATTACGCGGCGTGCGCGGAGCGCACACGCCAAGCAGATGAGGGCGGCGAGGGCCGCCCGATTATTCCGACTGCGGCCCCGCGGGCTTCTGCGTGCCCTGACCGATCCAGATCGTCTGGATGTTCACGAACTCCTTGATGCCGTACGACGAGAGCTCGCGGCCGTAGCCGCTGCGCTTCACTCCACCGAACGGCAGGCGCGGGTCGGAGGCGACCATGCCATTCACGAAGACGGATCCGGACTCGATGCGCCGCGCGAGCCGCTCGCCAAGCGCGAGGTCCTTCGTCCAGAGGTTCGCGCCCAGCCCATACGCGGAATCGTTCGCGACCCGAACGGCCTCGTCGGCGTCGCGGACGCGGACCACGGCGGCCACCGGGCCGAAGGTCTCCTCGTTGAACACCGGCATGTCCTCGGTGACGTCGGCCATCACGGTCGGCCTGTAGTACCAGCCCTTCCCGTCGCCGCGCCCACCGCCGGTGAGGACGCGCGCGCCCATGCCGTTGGACTCCCGCACCTGCCGCTCGAGTGCCTCGCGCAGATCCTCGCGCGCCAGGGGTCCGATCTGGGTCTTCGCGTCGAGCGGATCGCCCACCTGGAGCGCCCCGACCTCAGCGGCGAAACGACGCTCGAAGTCGGAGGCGATCGACTCGACGGCGATGAAGCGCTTCGCCGCGATGCAGGACTGGCCGCTGTTCTGATTGCGCGCTCGCGTGGCGACTTTCGCCGCCTGATCGAGATCCGCGTCCGCGAGGACGATGAACGGGTCGGAGCCGCCGAGCTCGAGCACGGTCTTCTTGAGCGCACGACCCGCGAGCTGCGCGATGCGTGAACCTGTGTCTGAGCTGCCCGTCAGCGTGACGGCGCGGACGCGCACGTCCTCGATGACCGGCTCGACCTGCGAGCCCGCCAGCAGCAAGGTGCGGAGCAGCCCCTCGGGGAAGCCGGCCTCGTGGAAGACTTCCTCGATCGCGAGCGCGCACTGCGGCACGTTCGAGGCGTGCTTCAGCACCGCGGCATTGCCGGCCATGAACGCCGGCGCGGCGAATCGGATCACCTGCCAGAACGGGAAGTTCCACGGCATGACCGCCAGAACGATGCCGAGCGGCTGGAACGCGACGAAGCTTTTCTTCGCGTTTGTCGGGATGACCTCGTCGGCCAGATAGCGCGCGGCGTGATCTGCGTAGTGCTCGCAGCCCAAGGCGCACTTCTCCAGCTCCGCTTTCGCCTCGACGATCGGCTTCCCCATCTCAAGGGTGATGAGGCGGCCATAACGATCCACGCGCGCGCGGAGCAGCGAGGCGAGTCGGCGCATCGGGACCGCCCGCTCTTCGAACGAACGCTCCCGCCACGCGACGAAGGCGTCCTGCGCCTCGTCGAGCGCGTGATCGACCTCGTCCTGCGTGAACGGGTCGAATCGCGCGAGGACCTCACCGGTCGCGGGGTTGATGCTCGTGATCGGCGACAGGGTCGCGCTCATCAGCGCACGTTGGCCTTCAGGAACGGAAGGATCTTGGTCCAAGCGTCTTTCGCGTCGTCGGGCCGATAGGCGTCCTTGCGCTGCTCGTTAAGGAACGCGTGGTCGGCCTCCGGGTACGTGTACTTCGTGAAGGGCACCCCGTTCTCCTTCGCGACCTTCTCGAGGGCGGCGAACTCGGCCGCGGAATGGTCCTTGCCGCCGAAGATGCCGAGGACCGGGATGCCCCGTAGCGGCTTCAAGTCCGGCATGCGCTGCCCCACGCCGTAGCAATCAACGACCGCGCCGACCTTGTCGGGGGCGACGCTGCCAACCAAGAGCGCAAGGAAGCCCCCCATGCAGAACCCGATCACGCCAACTTTGGTGCTCGTGACCGCAGGATGTTTCGCGAGATATTCGGCCGCACCCTTCGCATCCTTGGTCGCGGTATTCGCTTGGAAGAACTCCATCATCAGCTTCTGAGCCTTGT
>Ga0209470_1001649_pt1 | contig 16383 bp, 15 predicted proteins | sample GraSoiAngelo_125_FD_185882 | JGI IMG/M metagenome (GOLD analysis project Ga0209470, IMG submission 185882) | Grasslands soil microbial communities from the Angelo Coastal Reserve, California, USA - 14_0927_05_40cm (SPAdes) (version 2) | ecosystem: Environmental > Terrestrial > Soil > Grasslands ... | reverse complement strand
ATCGGCGTGTGGAGATTGTGGTCCATACGAGCGAAGGGTAGATGTCCATCTAACATAGGTAGGGGCGGTTCACCGAACCGCCCGGCGGTGGGCGATTGAGGTCAATCGCCCCTACCTGATCACCAGTTTTTGATCCAGCCAGCCACGTCATTCGTGGTCGTCCCGCCATCTGTACTCAAAAGATCGAATGTTGGATTGTAACCGTGCGTTGGATTAATGCCCTGATCGATATCGTATTGGTATGCAGTCGAATAACCGTAACTGTTGCCGAATGGATCGCGAATGAACTCTACTGGCGTCTGAGTCTGATCAGTTGGACTGAGCTGATTTGGTTTAAACGTGAAGTACACCTGTGGAAGTTGCGTTAATGGCGGGCTCAAGGTGGTCCCGTCGATTTTGAAATTCTGGTCGGAGGCGTTTACAATACGATCAAGATTTCTGTCGCCGGAGAGGGCCCGGTAGAGGACCAGACTTGCTGCTTTGTAGAGAGGTGCGTCTGTAGTTACCGGATCGAACATCGTCCGAGCATTGAGTGCGTCGGTAGCAGTGTTCGCAGTCGGGTCTCTCGGATAAATGCCGTTGTCGGCCTTGTAGCTTTCGCAAGCCGCGGAGATGGCCGCGATGTCCGTTTCGGCGCGGGCGCGGGCGCCTTTTTTCCGCACGTACCCCATTGTGCTCAGGATTAATCCGGCTAGCACGATGATAATGGATATGACGACGAGCAACTCGACGAGGCTGAACGCGGTTGTAGTGGCAGGCGTGTCGCCTGCGCTTCGAAGAATTTTGCGGCCGGCACGGCTGCCTCTACAGGCTCGATCTTGCCCCGAAATTGTAGGGGCGTTTATGTCAAACGCCTGAGGAATCGAGAATGGGCTCTCCCGCTGCACGCGTCAGCTTTGCTGCTGCAAGCCTTGGATGATGCTGATAAGTGGCGTGAATAGCGCGAGCACAATTGTGCCAACAATGACCGCGAGGAAAACAATCATGATCGGCTCGAGCGCCGCGGTTATGCCCGCCACAGCGTTGTCGACCTCGTCGTCATACACGTTTGCGATTTTCAAAAGCATCTCGGGTAATTGACCGGTTTCTTCGCCAACATCGATCATGCTGATGACCATGGGCGGGAAAGCGCGGCTCGCTTCCAGCGGTTGCACGATCGACTCACCTTCCTTCACGCTGTCGTGCACTTGGGAGATCGCTTTGGCGATGACCGCGTTGCCGGCGGTGTCGCGCGTAATATTTAATGCCTGTAAGATCGGAACACCACTTGTCACCAGCGTGCCAAGCGTGCGTGAGAAACGCGAGATCGCCGTCTTTCGGATCAGATCGCCAAAGAGCGGCACGCGTAGCTTAAAACGATCGATCATGAATTTTCCGCCGCGGGTGCGCCCGAGGAATTTGTAAGCGGCGCTCGCGGCCACAATCCCGCCGATCAAAACGAGCCAATCATTTTGCACGAACTTGCTCACGTTGATCACGAAGGTCGTGATCGCCGGCAGCGGTTTGTCGCCGAGCATATCGTGAAAGATCGCTTCGAACTTCGGCACAATAAAAACGAGCAGGAAGCCCATGATCGCCACGGCCATGCTCATCACGATGGCCGGATATATCATCGCGCTTTTGACCTTGCCTTTGATTTTCGCGGCTTTCTCCTGAAATTCCGCAAGCCGGTTCAGCACAACCTCAAGCACACCGCCGAGCTCGCCCGCTTTCACCATGTTGACGTAAAGATCGTTGAAGATCAGCGGATGCAGGGAAAGTGCGTCGGAAAATGTATTGCCGCCTTGCACCCCGTCGGCGAGTTTGTCGATCGTTCTTTTTAAGACAGCGTCGCGCTCCTGTTTCGCCAGAACATTTAAGCTTCGCAGCAATGGCAATCCGGAATCGATCAAGGTCGCAAGTTGACGCGTGAAGATCATCAAAACCTTCGGCTTAACCTTTTTGCCTTGAAAAAGAACAATGCTGGTTCTCGCACGTGGTCGCGTGATGCGAGCCATCTTTGCGGCGCGTCGGGAGACCTTCCCGTTAGGACTGCTTTTGGCCTCTTCGTAGACGCTCGTCGGAAAAAAGCCCGCCTGGCGCAACTGGCCAATTGCTTCGTTCGTGGAAGCGGCTTCAAGCAATCCAGTCGCTTCCTGTCCCCGCGCGTCGAGAGCCACGTAGTTGTATTGCGGCATAAGCGGCCTAGATGATAGCGCTCTCGAAGCCCCTGTCGAGCTTTTCAGTTAGCAACCGACGCCCCGTCGCAGCAAATCACGTGTATTTAAGAACTTCCTCGATTGTGGTGTCCCCAGCGAAGATGCTGCGCAGACCATCCTGTCGCAGGGTGACCATCCCGAGCTCGATGGCTTTTTGCTTCAAGGTAACGGTTGGCGCGCGTTCGTTAATCAATTCGCGGATCGGGTCAGTAATTTGCAGAAGCTCATAAATCCCCTTTCGGCCTTTGTAGCCGGTATTGTTACACGCGTCACATCCTTTACCGTAATAAAACTGCTTTTCGCCAATATCGCGACGGGAAGTATCCAATTCTGCAAGCAATGCCTCATTTGGCTGATAAGCCGTGCGGCATTTTGGGCAAATGCTGCGCAGTAAACGCTGGCCCAGGACGGCCTCAAGCGTCGATGAAACAAGAAACGGCTCAACCCCCATATCGATCAAACGTGTCACTGCGCCGGGCGCATCATTCGTGTGCAGGGTTGTAAAAACGAGATGCCCCGTCAGAGAGGCCTGAATCGCGATTTGCGCCGTCTCAAGATCGCGTGTCTCGCCGACCATGATCCGATCGGGGTCCTGCCGAAGAAAGGAGCGCAAGATACGTGCAAACGTCAAGCCGATAGCTTCGTTCACCGGTACTTGCACGATTCCTTCCAAATCGTATTCAACCGGTTCTTCCGCGGTGAGCAACTTCGAATCAATCGTGTTGATTTTCCGCAAACAGGAATAAAGCGTGGTCGTTTTTCCCGAACCCGTCGGACCGGTTGCAATAAAAATGCCGTTCGGTCGATGGATCACCTCGAGAAGGAAATCGTGGATGTAATCAGGCATCCCGAGGGCCTCGAGATCGAGGTTGACAGTGGTACGATCGAGCACGCGCAGCACCAGGCTTTCGCCAAACTGCGTCGGTAAAGTCGAAACACGAAGATCGACACTGCGCCCTGCGATATTTTTTTGAATACGGCCGTCTTGCGGCAATCGGCGCTCCGCAATATTCATGTTTGCCATCACCTTAACGCGCGAGATGACCGGCAGCGCGAGATGGCGCGGGGGTGGCGACATTTCGTATAGCGCACCATCCACCCGATAGCGGATTTTGAATTCATTTTCGAAAGGCTCGAAATGAATGTCGCTCGCGCGGTCCTGAATTGCCTGGTACAGGATAAGATCGACAAAGCGAATGATCGGGGTCGCGTTCGCCTCTGCTTCAACCGCAGCGGCGCCATCTTCTTCACGCAATTGCAGAAGCTCGCCGACTTGCCCGAGCTGTTTGAGAATCTCCTCCATGCTCGCGGTATCGGTGCCGTAATACCGCTTGATCTGATCTTCGATTTGTTCGGTCGGCGAAACGACGACGTGAATTTCTTTGCCGAGCGCGAAGCGAAGGTCCTCTGCCGCACGAAGATCGAGCGGGTCAACGAGCGCGACATCCAATGTGTTGCCGTTCATTTCGATCGGCAGCGCGCCGTGCAACCGGGCCAGTCCGCTCGGAATCAAACCCAGAATTTCCGGCGCGATTTCGCGCTCGGCCAGGTTAATGAAGTCGGTGCCGAGACCCTCAGCGATCGTTTGATAAAAGCCGTGCTCGTCGACGAAGCCGCTGTCGACCATTGCCTCCGCGATAGTTTTTCCATTCAGGTCCGCCTCATTCAGCACGTCTTCGACCTGTGATGGCTGCAAGACGTGCTGCTCAACAAAAAGCTCGGCAACTTGCTTGTTATTCATTCGTTGGTTGCAGGATAAAATCGGTCAGCTCACGTCGCCTATCGTAATGGAAATAACTTCTTCGGCAGAGGTAAGGCCGGCGAGAACCTTGCGCGTCCCGTCTTCGCGGAGTGTTCGCATTCCGAGTTCACGGGCACGTTGTCGAAGCATTAGAGTCGAGCTGCGCTTGTTGATCATATGACGGACTTCATCGTCGATCACAAAAATTTCGAATATGCCCATGCGGCCCTTGTAACCGATTTGGCGGCACTGCTCGCATCCAACCGGTTTCATTACTTGGGCATCGTGAAGCTGCCCGGGTTCAATGCGCAGCGCACGCAATTCCGTCTCACTTAATTCCCCCGGTTCTTTGCAGTTGTTACACAAGCGCCTGACGAGTCTTTGCGCCATAATCGCGCGCACTGAGGAAGCGACTAGGAACGGCTTCACGCCGATGTCAACCAAACGAGCGACGGCCGAGGGGGCGTCGTTGGTGTGCAGTGTACTGAAAACAAGATGTCCGGTCAGGCTCGCATTCGTGGCGATGCTCGCAGTCTCGAGATCACGAATTTCCCCGATCATAATAATGTTCGGCGCCTGGCGCAGGATCGAGCGCAACGCCGCGGGAAACGTCATCCCAATTTCCGAATTGACCTGCACTTGGTTGATTCCGTTCATTTGATATTCAATCGGCTCTTCTACCGTGATAATTTTGCGGTCCGGTTTGTTGATGTAATTGAGGCAAGCGTAAAGCGTGGTCGTCTTGCCGCAGCCGGTTGGGCCCGTGATGAGAAGAATGCCCTCGGGAAGTCTGATCAGGCGCTCGAATATTTCCTGATCGTCGGAAAGAAAACCAAGCTCCGGTAAGCCAAACATCAAGCTGGACTTGTCCAGTACCCGCATGACCACGGTTTCGCCGTGGTTCGTAGGAATGGTCGAGACCCGAAGATCGATTGGTTTCTTCTTAATTTTCACCCGAATGCGACCGTCTTGGGGCAGTCGCTTTTCCGCGATGCTCATGGAACCGGTCATAATCTTAAGCCGGCTGACGATGGCCGATTGCAGACGCTTCGGTGGCGCTTGCATTTCTTGCAACACGCCGTCAACTCGAAAACGAACGCGGAATTTTTTATCAAGCGGTTCAAGATGAATGTCGCTCGCGCCCATGCGATGGGCCTCGACCAGCAACATTGAGACCATGCGAATGATCGGTGCATCGGTTTCGGTGCCCTCAATTGCTCCTGCGCCGTCGCCGATTTCCAAACCAAGATCGATATCTTCTCCGAGTTTTTGTTGAAGGACATCCGCAGCTTCATCAGCTGTGCCGTAATATTTGATGAGCGCCTCGCGAATCTTTTGCGGGCCGGTGCAAACCAATTCGAGCTCACGCCGGAGAAGAAAACTCAGACTGTCGATCGTATCGATGTCCAGTGGATCGCCTACTGCTACGACGAGTCCTACTTCACCGAACGCAACCGGGATCACCTTGAACCGGCGCGCATCTGTTCCGGGAATTTGCTGGATCACCTGCGGTGGAATGACCATGGATGAAATGTCGATCCAATCCATGTGCGCTTGCGCGGCGAGCGTGCGTGAAACATCCGTGTCGGAAACGACTCCCTCTCTAATCAGAACGTCGACAACGTGGCTGGCGCCGTCTAAGCGTGAGCGCGCGCTTTCAATTTCTTTGCGAGTCACGAGCCCAACGTCCTGAAGGGACTTGAGCACGTAATCTTCGTTAGGTTGCACGCGTTTTTCTATTCTACCGTCACGCTTTTCGCGAGATTTCGTGGCTTGTCGACGTCACGGCCAAGCTCAACGGCAAGATGGTAGGCAAGAAGTTGCAGCGGAATAACTGTGAGAACTGGTATCACGCATTCGGGTGCTTCCGGCAGCAAGACGATTTCGTTTGCGATTCCTTGAAGTTGTTCCGCGCCGTTGCCGCTGGTCAGAGCAATAATCGGACCCTTACGAGCTTTGACTTGTTCGATATTATTCAGGTTTTTCGAAAAGACGGCATCGTAAGGCGCGATAAAAATCGAGGGCAAATCAGGACCCACGAGTGCGATAATTCCGTGCTTAAGTTCGGCGCTGGGATGCCCTTCAGCAAAAAGATACGTGATCTCTTTCATTTTGAGCGCACCTTCGAGCGCAATGGGAAAATTGAATTGGCGGCCAAAGAAAAGCATCCCATTAACATCGACATATTTCTTTGCGATTGCTTTAATCTGATCGCTTAGCTTCAGGACAACCTCGATCTGCTCGGGCAACGCTTCGAGGGCTTCAATGATCCGGCTTCCCTCAGCCGTGGAAAGATTTCGCATCCGGCCAAAGAGCAGCCCGAGAAGCGTGAGGATAACAACTTGCGAGGTAAAGGATTTTGTGGCCGCGACGCCGATCTCCGGGCCGGCGTGCATGTAAACGCCACCGTCACTCTCACGCGCAATCGTGCTCGCGACGTTATTGCAAATTCCCAGTGTCCGAAACCCCTTGCGCCGGCTTTCACGGAGCGCGCCGAGGGTGTCCGCAGTTTCGCCGCTCTGGCTAATGGCGAAAACGAGTGTCTCGGGCGTCATCGGTGTATTCCGATGGCGAAATTCGCTCGCGAATTCGACCTCGGTGGGAATATTCGCGAGCCGCTCGATCAAATATTCGCCCACTCTGCCGGCATGAAGAGCGGTGCCGCAGCCGGTGAGAACAATGCGTCCGATATTGCGTAATTCCGCAGGCGTCATATTCAAGCCGCCTAGCTTTGCGGTGCATTCTTCCAAGCTGAGGCGCCCGCGCATGGCATCGCGCACCGAGTTCGGCTGCTCAAAGATTTCCTTGAGCATGTAATGCGGGTAATCGCCTTTTGTAATGTCCTCGGCCGTCAACTCGACCTTGCTGACTCGATGATCGCCGCTTACTCCGGCTAGCGAGCTGATTTCGAATTTCTCTCGCTCTACCGCCACGAGATCGAAGTCATTTAAGTAAACGGCGTCGCGGGTGTAAGCGACGATTGCGCTCACGTCACTTGCCAGAAAGTTTTCGTCCTTCCCCACACCCAGGATAAGCGGGCTCCCACGCCGCGCGCCGATCATAAAATCCGGAACGTCCGCATGGAGCAGTGCAATGCCATAGGTACCGATCACTCGCTGAAGCGCAGCGCGAACAGAAGCAAGAAGTCGCGCCTTTTTTTGATGAACGTCTACCGTGCTGGCACATGATTCGTCGTAGAGTTTCCCAATCAGATGCGCGAGCATTTCAGTGTCAGTCTCCGAGCGAAAGCTGGTGTCGCCGCCGCGGATGAGCTCCTCTTTAAGCGCCTGATAATTTTCGATCACACCGTTGTGCACGAGCGCGAGTTTACCACTGGCGTCGAAGTGCGGGTGCGCGTTTTCATCGGTCACTTTTCCGTGCGTGGCCCAGCGCGTGTGACTGACCCCAAACGACCCTGAAAGTGGTCGCTTCGTGATCAACTTGGCAAGTGCGGCAATGCGACCGGCACATTTGCGGGTCTCGAGGTGCCCTCGATCCACGACCGCAACGCCAGCGGAATCGTAGCCGCGATATTCAAGACGCCGTAGCCCATCGAGCAGAATGGGCACTGCTTCGGCGCGGCCAACGTAGCCAACAATTCCGCACATGTTTGGAGTCTAGTGGCGGCTGTCCTGAGCCGCAACATTCGCTGTGCGGGCACGGATCGTGTTTACAAGAGTGACTCAAAAAAGTTGCCGGAAAGCGCAGACGCTGGGTTATTGATCGATAGCAATGCAAAACCGGCCGCAGCGCGATTCCCCTTTGAAGAATCCATCAGTAGCCGTCCCCGCGCTACCGCCCGGCACAATCCAACAAACGCTTGCAATCATTATGGGTGGCGGCGCCGGTACGCGTTTGTTCCCGCTAACTAAAGATCGCGCCAAGCCGGCCGTGCCCCTCGGGGGAAAATATCGCATCGTCGATATTCCCATCAGCAATTGCCTGAATTCCGGGCTTCGCTCGATCTATGTGCTCACGCAATTCAACAGCATGTCGCTACATCGACATATTCAAGCGAGCTATAAATTCGACAATTTCTCGCGCAGCTTCGTGGATATTCTGGCCGCTCAACAAACGCCCGCAGGGTCGCAATGGTACCAGGGAACGGCCGACGCCGTGCGGCAAAACATGCGCTACTTCCTCGAGCGCCCATTCGATTTTTACCTGATCTTAAGCGGCGATCAGCTTTACCGCATGGATTTTCGCCCCCTGTTGCATCAGCACATTCGCTCTGGCGCCGACATCACACTGGCCACCAAACCGGTCCATCGACATCAGATTTCCGAATTCGGCATTATGGGAAGCGGAGTCGATCGCCGAATTACGCGCTTCGTCGAGAAACCGACCAAGGAGGCTGTACTTCACGAGATGAGAATCAGCCGGGAATTGCTGGGCGCGATCGGGTCGAACGAAGGAGAGGAGTTGTATCAGGCTTCAATGGGAATTTACGTCTTCAATCGAAAGGTGCTCATCGAGTGTTTGGAAAATGAGCTGGTCGATTTCGGAAAGGATGTCATTCCACATTCAATCAAAGATCGACATGTGAGCGCCTTTATCTACCAGGGATACTGGGAAGATATCGGAACGATTCGGGCTTTTTATGAAGCAAATCTCGATCTGACCGATCTGGTGCCGGAATATAGTTTCTTCAATACCGAGGCGCCGATTTACACCCATCCCCGCTTTCTGCCTGGCAGCAAGATCAATGGAGCCACGCTCCGGCAGGCGATCATCTCGGACGGATGCATCATTTCGGATGCCCACTTGGAACGCTGCGTCGTTGGAATACGCAGCATTATTCAAAGCGGCGCCACGATCCGAAACAGCATTGTGATGGGGGCAGATTATTTCGAGCAAGGTCGGGACGGGAAGTCTAGTCAACCGCCAATCGGAATCGGGCGCAATTGCGTGATCGACCGGACCATTATCGACAAGAACGCACGCATTGCCGATGGAGTCGTAATCACCCCGGAAGGAAAACCGGCGAACTACGACGCAGACAATTACTTCATCCGCGATGGCCTGGTCGTCATCCCAAAAAACGCGGTCATTCCAGCCGGTTTCTGGATCTAATCGGCTCGCTATCGTGTATCGCTCGACCCCGTAGGTCCCAGAGCGGCCGACCCTTGACTGCCTAATTCCCATTTTTCCTGTTTATTCCAAGGGATGGTTGACTCGCTGTGTTCGTCCGGATCATTGACCAAACGCGGTGGGTCTTTCTGTGTCGCGCACGAGACGAACGTAATCATGGTGGCGAACAACAGGGCAGCGGTGATGTTTTTCCGAAGTTTAGGAATTAGTGCCAGCATAAACTACAATATCTCCAGGTTGCACTTGGACGCCGCGCGCCAAACTGCTGGTGATGATATCGCCGATAGCGGTCGCGGGTTCAACTGAAGAGATACGAATTTTTCCAATCAAAGTGCCCTCCCGCAAAACAAGCATTTCCGAGTTAGGTTCGACGCCTTGGCGAGCACCAAGATTTAGGACCACAAAATTGTACGCCTGGTTGACGGCAAGCACATTGCCGCGCACGCCTGGTTTTCGAGCGCCGGCTTCGCGGCGTTTTTTCTCTTCCTGGGGCTGCGCGGAGCGCTGCTGGGTCGCCTGGAGCTTTTCGGATAAGAAAGACTTCTCTTTTTCGGCGCTATCGAGTTGATGCCGAGCATCGTCGAGCTGCGCTTGTAGTTCCGGTGTCGAGGCATCCGCTGGACTTGCCGCAGGTTTAGCCGTTTTCTCGGCTTCTTCGATTCGCTTTTGCAAGGACGCGATCTCGTCCCGGTTGGCGTCTACTTTGCTTTGCAAATCGCCTTTCTCTTTCTGCAATTGCGTGAGTTCTGCTTCAGCTTTTGCGGCTTTATTTTCTGCTTCCGCGATTTTCGCTTCTCCTTCGCCAGTAGTCGTTTCACGGACCTCGAGATTCCGTCCCTCAGTTGCGCGTCGATGCTCAGCCGCAGCACGTATCGCTGCCGCATTCGCTGCATTTGTGCGCAACATTTTTACTTTGTGGCTGTTGAACAAACCGAAAATCGCTGCCAAGCTTAAGAATAGAACGGAAACGCCGATCACGCTTTTCGGCGTGACCGCGGAAGTCGCGAAATTCGAACGCAGCATCGAGCGTGCTCTTTAACAACGGATCACGCTAAAATGCAAACTCCGATTTGGGATTTCCAGGCGCGATTCGCATTGAACGACGCTCGAATTCAGATTGCGTCTCTTGATCTTTCGACCTATAGAGGCGCCATGGGGCAACAACACCGGGTACGCACGAAACGCAGGCGACGCAGGGCCTATCTACAGCGCAAAAAAGCATCGGTTCGCGCGAGCCGCCGCGAGCCGGCCAAACCGAGGGCGAAGAAGCAATCCGTCGCGGCGGAGTAGTCTGGCACGCTCGCTCGTGTGAGACTCAGCCCGATGCGCAGCGCGGAAACATTCAGGAATGGCGCAGCGTTTACGTTATCTGATTGTCGATGGGCACAGCATCATTTTTGCGTGGCCTGAACTGCGCAGACTGCACGAGCGACGCTCCTCGCTGGCGCGTGAAGCATTAAGTAAACGGCTGCGCGATTATCAAGATTGGACCGACGTACGAGTAGTCATCGTCTTCGATGGAAAAGGCGCAACAGCCAGCGCGACCTCAAACCCGGGAGACGTGCAGATCTTTTATTCGCGCAGCGGGCAAACAGCCGACGCGATCATCGAGCGGCTCGCAACCAAATACGCGGGTAAGTTCGATTTGACGGTGGCCACCTCCGATTCCATGGAACGGCAGACAGTGCACGCTTCCGGCGCGGAGTGCATTTCTCCCGAGGCACTACGCGGGCTTGTGGAGGAGGCAGGCGTGTGACAACTAGCGCATCCTCGGCTTACAGTCCGAGCTTTTTCTCAATCTCTTTTACTCGTGCGAAAAGTTTCCCGAGCCGACGACTCCAGGCAATCTGTTGCTTTGCCTCCGCAAGCGGCGCGGCCGGCGTCGCCCACCAAGCTCCGCCGCTGATGTTCTTGGAGATGCCACTTTGCGCACCGATGGCGGTGTTATCGCCAATCTCGATATGCCCAATGATACCAGCTTGACCGCCAATCAGGACACGCTGACCGATCCGGACACTGCCGGCAATTCCGGTCTGCGCTGCGATGACCGTATTCTTGCCGATCACAACGTTGTGCGCGACCTGCACGAGATTGTCGATCTTTGCTCCCTCCTGAATCCAGGTTCGGCCAAAACGGGCGCGATCGATGGTCGTGTTGGCGCCGATCTCGACATCATCGTCGATCTGTACAATTCCAAGCTGCTGAATTTTTTCCTGGCGGCCATCGACCACCTCGAATCCAAATCCGTCGGCGCCAATTACCGTACCGCTGTGAATGATCACGCCCGAGCCAATCCGGGTGCGTTCACGAATCGTCACTCGCGGATAAATCAAACATGCAGGTCCAATGACCGTTTCATGACCAATGTAGGTCCCTGCACCGATGACTGTGCAGTCACCGATCCTGGCGCCGGCTTCGATCACCGCGTGCGGTTGGATTGAGACGCGCTCTCCGAGCTGGACGCTTGGATCGACAATCGCGCTTGAATGAACGCCCGCCGCAAACGTGATCGGTTTCGGAGCAAGCTTGAGCACGACTTGCTCGAAAGCTTTCGTTGGATTTGAGACGCGGATTTGAGCAACAGTAATCGGCTCGGCAAAATCACGCGCAACGAAAATGGCGGAGGCGCGCGTTTTACGCAAGGCGCCAACATATTTTCGATTCGCAAAAAAAGTGATTTCTCCGTCGGTTGCTTCCGCGAGCGACGCCGCACCGGTGATTTTTAGCGCGGGATCACCGACCAACTCACCGTCGCACATCCTGGCCAATTCTTGGAGAGTAAAAGTCACCGGTTTCAATTACGAATAGCGTAGCACAAGCGTCTCGCTTGTGATGTTCAATTCGCTCGTCCGCGGCGAGCGCTACTTGAAATCGAACTGTTCCGGATGCCAGCGGAAGTACTCGCGATGAACGCGCGTCCAGACGAGCCGGCCATCGGTGTCCATATTCACTTTGGTGACGCCGAGCTTGGCGGCCGGCACATGTTCTTCTTCATTTACGCCGCGCGCAGATGGATCAAGTTTGCCCCGGCGGCGTTGATGCGCTCGACCTTTGATTTCGGGACGCTTCATGAAGCATGCATCACGACCTTGTAAAGCCGAGCAGTCGTGACAATCATAGGCTTGAAAAGATGTGGATCTTATCCCCGGATAATGGCCAAGCACAAAATCTACCTTCAAAATTCCAGATCGGAAATTCGAAAAATTTAGTTTCCGTTTGACCCGTCCGGCAACATCATCTGGCGATCTTGGTTGTCATGAGAATCGTTGCGCTTGCGAACCAGAAAGGTGGCGTCGGGAAAACGACTACAGCCGTCAACCTCGGCGCCGCGCTGGCGGAACTTGGCCATCGCATTTTACTAATCGACCTTGACCCCCAAGCGAACGCGACGAGCTCATTTGGGCTGCAAGGAACGGATGGAACCAGCCTTTACGACCCACTGCTTGGCGGCGCGTCCATTACGGAAAAAATCCTGCCCACGCGGCGCGACGGTTTGTTTATCGTACCGGCCGATATCGATTTGGCCGGCGCTGAAGTTGAGATTGCCCGAATGCCGAATCATCTGACGCGGCTGGCGGAAACGCTTAGGCCGTTGCAGGCGGATGACACGTTTGATTTCGTTTTGCTTGATTGTCCCCCGTCGCTCGGAATTCTCATGAGCAACGCCCTCGCCGCCGCCGATGAACTTTTGACGCCGATCCAGTGCGAGTATTTCGCGCTCGAGGGTTTGGTGAAAATTGTTCGGTTAGTCGAGCAGGTGCGCGATTCCGGCGTGAACGACCGGCTTGAGATTGGTGGTATTGTTATGACGATGTTTGACGCTCGGACAAACCTTAGTCAGCAGGTGGTCGCCGACGTGCGGAAGCATTTTGGTGAACGCGTTTATCAAACTGTGATCCCGCGGAGCGTGCGCTTGAGTGAAGCGCCGAGCTTTGGCAAATCGATTCTGGAATATGCGCCGAGTGGAGCTGCCGCCCAAGCTTATCGTGCTCTCGCGCGCGAGTTCATCGAGCGGCATGGTTCGCCAGCCACTCCTCGCGAGTTATCGCATACACCAGCGTCGGAAAACCTCGAAAGGTAATTTTCTTCTCGACCGTCATTCCATTTTTCGCTGCGACGCGACGTGAGGGAACGTTTTCTGGATGAATGAGCGAGATGACGCGTGACAGCTTTCGATCGCGAAAGCCGTAATCGCGTACTGCGCGCGCAGCTTCAGTAATAAGGCCGCGGTTCCAGTAATCGGGATGCAGTCGATAGCCGATCTCGATATCTTCGATGCCATGCTCCGGATGGTAAAAGAAGCCGCAGTAACCAATAATCGCGTCCTCGCCGCGCGGGACGACGGTAAACTGGGAAGGAATGCCGGCGCGATCCCAGCCAATGACTTTCTCGACGAAAGCAATGGTCTGTTTGCGCTCAGTAAAAACGCCTAATGAGAAGCGCATGAAGTCCGAATTCGCGAACAACTCCGCCATAGAATCGACATCGTCTTCGAGGAAGGAACGCAGGATGAGTCGTTCGGTTTCGAGTTCCATCTTGGTCTCTGGCCAGAATCGCGGCAGCTACAATGTAGATGATCTTCGATTCTGTATAAGATGCGAACGGATGATGAAGAATTTGCGCGACCCGCGAGACCGCCCGATACCACGAGCTGGTCAGCCGTCCGTGAGGCGGCGAAAGATTGTGAGGCCTGTCACCTTTTCGAGCGCGCGACGCAGACCGTTTTTGGCGAGGGCCCGAAAGGCGCAACGATGATGCTCGTCGGCGAACAGCCAGGGGATTATGAAGATGTCGCCGGTAAGCCCTTTGTTGGACCGGCCGGAAAAATCATGGATCAAGCGCTCGAAGAAGCTGGAATTGATCGATCCAAGGTTTACGTCACGAACGCAGTGAAACATTTCAAATGGGAGCCGCGAGGTAAGCGCCGAATTCATAAGAAACCAAATTCACGCGAGATCGCAGCCTGCCGCCCATGGCTCGAGGCGGAACTGCGCTTAGTGAAACCGACGTTGTTGGTTTGTCTCGGCGCCACCGCCGCACAAGCGATCTTCGGGCCATCGTTCCGCGTTACGCGCGAGCGCGGCAAAGTGTTGTCGTCGAAGTTTGCGCCAAAAGTTCTCGCAACAGTTCACCCGTCCTCGCTGCTTCGACAGCCCGATGAGGAATCGCGCCAACGCGAATACAAACGCTTCGTTCTCGATCTTCGCGCCGCCGTAAGAGCAGCCCGCGAAGAATAGTGGCGCGTAACTATCCTAGTAAGCCAAAAAATTCGCGAGTTGGATGCGCTTGCCCGTAGCTTTGAAGACGCGAGTTTTTTTGTTGCCCGCAATAGGCCATAACACGCAGTCAGTCGAAGAGCTCCAGGTAACCCATCGCCTCCATTTCCGGGCGGATCAGAGAATAAAGCGCCCGCCGTTCTGCCATGCTTAGATTCTTTTTGTAAGCATGAAGCGAGCGCTGATGAATCGCTTCGCCTTTGTTTGTGCCGCCCCACTGCCCGCTGCTGTATTTTCCATGCTCCAGCAGATGATCGTTCCATTCCAAGTTAAGAAACTGACAGATCTGGCGCAGATACGGTTCCGGGTTCGCGATTAGCATTTCATAACGCACCACTTTGGTCGGCAGAATCGAGCGCTCGTAAAGCGGAATGAAACGGTTCTTCACCATCCAGCAGAAGCCGCCAAAGCAGACATCATTCAGATCGTTTGTCCGCTCGTAAAGCAAGTAAAGTTTTTCTTCCAGTTTTTCCCGCTCCGCTAGATTCGCGATGCAACGACGGATCTCGTTGTGGCCGAAAAGGACAAGCCATTTGCCCGAGGGACCATTGTTTGCCCGCGTTTGAACCTCCAAATTGCGCATGGAAACCACCACGTCCCGCGGATCGCGCAAGGTGAAAAGGACCCGTGTTCCGGGAAACTTCTCGATGGCATGCTTGACCGAGTGTGTTGCCGCCGGAATTCGCAGGCCGATTAATTCCTTTGACAACTCATCGAGTTTGGAAGGTTCCCTAAAATAGCGATAGGCCTCGCCCTGTTCTTCGCCGACCACGTGAACTTCCGGATGGGCATTAAAAACCGACTCCAGTAAGGTCGAACCGCTGCGCTGGCAGCCCATGATGAGGAAAACCTTTTTTTTTGTGAAGATCACCTTTGCAGCAATTTTTTTCCAATCACCAACCGCTTTGCACGAAAAATCAAGTTTGCTTCTCCCGCGAACATTTGTGGAGGTAAGGGGATTCGAACCCCTGGCCTTCTCATTGCGAACGAGACGCTCTACCAACTGAGCTATACCCCCCTCAAAATCTTTCCCGTCAAGTTTTACGATCAGTTGCGAACGAAAACTATCGAGTTGGAGCCGGATTCAGCAAGTGAAAAGACCCGCTCCGCCCGTCAATGCACCACGGTTCACTCCAAGCTACAGATCAAGCGATCGGGCGTATCCCTGAGAGTCTGCTATTCTTATTATCCGGATTTCAATTTCGAGATTAAAAAGTGACGATCGAAAGGACCTTCCGGAGTACGCGCATCCCTTACCTCATAACGGTCGGCATTCCGATCCTTACTAACACACGGGGGCACACATAAGACCAAAGTCCTATTGCGGTGACCCGTCTTGAGGAGGTAGTCTTCGGGGTATGAAGAATTACAAATACTACGGCTGTGGTCTGTTAATTGTTGCCCTTGCCTATGCGACCCTCTCAGGATGCGAGACGAGTGGCACTGGAGCCTCAACTACGGCGCCTGCATCGAGTACCAAGAATGCTGGTCGCTTGATCATCCAGAGGGCCGCTAACATGGGAACCGGCCTGGTCCTGAACGTATCGATAGATGGTAAGCAAGTAGCTGCTGTTCCAAGAGGTCAAACCTACAGCGGTTCCATTTCGCCCGGGCAACATGTTGTATCTGTCTTGCTCGTTCCAAATCAGTTGAACCTGCGTCCAACGCAAAAGCGTTTGAGCGTGCAGGCTGGCCAGACCTACAGCTTCACTGCGATGTGGCAAGGAAATCGCGTGCTTTTGATGTGATCCAGTAAAGGATAGGTTTCCAGCAGCCGCACCACACTTTGGATTGCTGCAAGGACACTATAGCGGGCTAACCGCCCCGCTCTCTTACCGCACCGAGAGCGTCAGGGCAGTAGAAGGAAATTGTCCGGAAGTGACGCGTCGAGGCCAGGCGCTTCACGGCCCACCGCTCGACCAACGCCTCCGCCCGAACCGAGCGCGGTATCATTTACGGCGACCTTCGTTGGCGGAATTGCAATTGGCTGCTGCCCCTTTGTTCTAAGCGATTCATTTAGGCCCGGCAGATCTTTTGTGAGCAATTGCTCGAACTCTTTTGTCGCATCTTCCAATTC
>Ga0209470_1001642_pt1 | contig 16447 bp, 21 predicted proteins | sample GraSoiAngelo_125_FD_185882 | JGI IMG/M metagenome (GOLD analysis project Ga0209470, IMG submission 185882) | Grasslands soil microbial communities from the Angelo Coastal Reserve, California, USA - 14_0927_05_40cm (SPAdes) (version 2) | ecosystem: Environmental > Terrestrial > Soil > Grasslands ... | reverse complement strand
CTCTAATTCCAAAAGAAGTAGAAATCCAGAGGCTAAAGAAAATCTACATCATGGTTATCATGCTGGGTTCAATCGCAGCATCCGTAGAGGTAGATAACTTTGTTGATGGATCTCTTCACCAAACCGCAATTAGAGACAGTGCATTTACACCAGCTCATTGGTGGTTATACAGCCACTTTATAGCCCTACCGTTAGGTTGGGGATTTGTGGCAATGTATGACAGAAGGGTACCTGCGTTAAGAGGACCTGGCAACTCAATGAACACTGGTTTAAAGATAACCATCATAGGCTATCTTGCAACCATGTTTACAATTGGTGTAAATGAAATGTGGCACTTTTGGTTTGTGGAAGAAATTTTCGCAGTCCCGAACCACTGGATGTTTAACATGGGAGTTGTAGTAGCTTTCATGGGTGCTCTTGCATATGTAGTAAGAGTATATGCACGTCTAGTAGAATTGGGTGCTGAAACTCCAGGAAAGAACCCATACGTGGCTGAGATGTACAAGCTTGCACTTGAAGGAAAGCTGTACAGTAGATCAATTCCATAAGCTGATTGTGACAAAGCTGTCAACAAAAGCAGGAAAACGACTTACTACCTTTTTTTTCTTTTTTTAATTAAGCAAATCAGTAAATAGTTTATTATTATTACGAATAAGCATCCTAGATAAACGAATAAACGAATAATTTGCTGATGGAAAGAAAATGAAATTTCGAGTGACTCTTGAATTTGAAAATATTCTTATATACAAAATGCGTTATAGAGATGATGTCTGATTCTGTAGTTTCTCTACGAGTATACGAAAATGAAATTCAAGATAAAGACAGAGACATTGTAAGAATTGATCCAGATATCATGCAGATTTTAAATATATCTGACGGTGATTTTATTGATGTTATTGGTCTCCAAAATGGAACTACGATAATTTGTCTTTCGTTGCATCCTTCCGATAAAACTGAAGATAAAGATAATAAAAAAATAATTCGAATTGACTCCAAAACAAGAAATTTGATTGGTACTGCAATTGGAGATACCGTCACTATAAAAAAAGCTATTCTGACTGAAAAAGGAAGCAAATCCACAAGTCAAAAAACCTACGATGCATCTGATGGGGTATCAAATTACATAACAATGACTGGATCATGCGTTAATTTTGAAAAAGACCGTCCAAAGATAATGGAATTCCTAAGGTCGCTTGAGAAAGAAGTACATTTGGACAATAATTATTGCAGATGTTATACTAGTGGCAAAAAAACACTTGGGTGGGATTTTTTTGAAATTTCTGTAGATTCAAGATTGGTAAAAAAATTGATTGAAATACACCCTGAAATTAACAAGCAAGAATCTGCAAGCTTGGAAGAACGATTTGTTCTGTGGCTGCACGCAAAATTTAAGAAAAGCAAGCTTAATTATTACCTGAAGGTAAACGAGATTCCTTACGAATCTGTAACCGGATTTCGACTAAACCCTAATGATTTCAGAGACGCTGAAGATATGGAAAATATGCGCTAGACTAAATTTTACTATCCCAATTTAAATTGAAGATCCCTGACAAAATTCAAGAATACTTAAGTGAAAAAACTGATTCACAACTGGCTCTCATAGGTTGCAGGACTGATGACACTAATACTAGAATTTCATATGATTGCTGTGAATATGATATTGCTGTCATTGGAGAAAACGATATGGGTTCGGGCAATAAAATCATGCAAGTTGGAAATTACACGTTGGAATTTTTAGATTTTCCAAAATATAATCATAGTGAGATTTCACTTTTGAATATGGTAAAGCTAAAAAATAAGACAAGTAACTTGTTGGTTTCCCAGGATCAGCACTCTACTCCAAAAACAGATATTAAAAGGATATTTATTGCCGCAGGAAAACGTCGTGCTGTTGATTCTCTCTTTAGTGTTTCCAAAAATGGTCATACAAAAGCAGAGTTAAATTCGGCTTTGAATCTAAAAATAGCTGCATACGATCTCATTGAAGGTATTCTTTTAACTTCAGAGATTAGGCCGATGCCCATTCATGAAATGTACCAGTTACGTCAGCTTGAAGTGCGTAAAGACTTCATCAATGAAGCTATTCAACTTTGTATTGAATGCTTGGGAATAGAAAGGGCTACAAGAACCATCATAAATCGATCCTACAAGGCCCTAAAGGAAATTCTTAAAGAAAGATACGACATTGGGTTACTACAGTCAAAAATTGAATTTTTAGTGCAGCATGGGTTAATTGCAGATTGTTATTACTATATCGGGAAGCTGGTCTGCAATCATCTTGAAAAAAAAGATTATGCTTATCAACTCAATTATCACAAGCTTAACAGCCTTGCTTTAGACCTGACAAGTGATTATGAAAATATAAACAAGAGATCTAAACTGATAAAAATTTACTGCAAAAACCTGTTGAAAAATTAAGTGACAGGAGCAACCAAAATTGGTTCGATCTCCTTTACCCTTCTTGCCCTTAATTTTGCCTTGTATTTCAGGTTTCTGGGCTTTGTTCTAAGTCGATATCCACAACATGGGCACCATAGTCCATCCCATTTTATGAAAATTTCACATATCTGGCATCGTTTTTGACCGCTTACATATCTTCCTGAACCGACCGGCTTTTGGGCTTTGTGACGTATACATATTCCTTTGCAAGTCATCTTTCCTTCCATATATAAGAAACGCCTCAAGTATTTAAATATGAACATTAATTTTACAATTTTTTGAATTTTCCTAATTTATTTTTATCAAATTTTTACATATTCGAGAAAATAAAATAAAAAAAGTATATTTTTTTTAACTAACGTTTATAGTTTTTGTCTGAAAGGCTTCATTCATTGTAAGATATTCATCTAGTCTCATCTTAATGTCATCTGGTTGAGTATCATCCATACCTGAAAATCCAGCATCAAATGAAATCTTGTTTCCAGATACATTCACATTTTCAATTTCCATGTCTGCATAGATATTTGCCAATTCGTCTACCCACTCTTTGCCTTCGTCGTCTTTTACTCCGTTAGTATCTATGGATACTTTACACATTTTAGTCAGTCAAATTCACCTAAACAAAAGTTAGATTGGATATTAATAAAGTTGACGCATTGTGTTTGCCATCCATCTGTATGGATTTAAACGTTAATTGCACTCGGTCAAGCTTGTTCAATTCCCCATAATTTGACAAGCTCTTTTTCAAACTTTGTGAATTGTTCATTGCTCAGAGGCTCACAGCAGTTTTTGTGCGACGGAACTACTTTCATTCCTACTAATTTAAAATCTACCTCGTAGAAGTGAACCTTCGGACAATCACACATTAGCTATTTGTGCTCCATATATCTCTTATTAGTTTATCTAACTCATAGTTTATCTAAACTCAGATACTGATACAGGCGAGCTAATTAGCTTGCATTGCCGATAGGACAGTAAAAGTTTATGAATGGATTCTCGTTTATTTGAACTATGGGCATGAATCAAAATCAATTCTCCTTATACAAACCAATCATGATGTTTGTATTATTTTCAGCCATCTTGCTTTTTTCGCAATCTAGCCTGAACAATGCATTAGCACAAGGCAATAATTTGTGGTATGTTGGTGATGGAGCAAAAAAGGGCATGTATCTAACTTACAAGATTCAAGATCAGGATACAAACGCTGGCCGGCCATTTTATATGACAATTTATTTTAAAGATTACAACAGTACTGGAAAGTATTGGATAGCACCGACATTCATCGTAGATGAGGGTCGTGTAATTAATGGAACATTTAATTTAAGTGATCTAGATTTGACCGCACTGGGATCTTCAAAAATCCCTCAAGAGATGAATAAGTATAGAAGCGGCTATTCAAATTCTTTAAAATGGCTTTCATCATTTGTTTCAAAACCCGGTCAATCCCTAACTGCACCATATTGGGGCAAAATAGCTTCAATAGGTGGCTCCCCTATTTCTCCCTCAGGGAAAGCTACAGTCACGACACCTGCAGGAACTTTTAATACTACAGTAATAACCTGGCACAAAGGAGTCGACAACAATATCTATATCAAAGATAATCTTCCATATCCCGTAAAGGCTAAAACTTTTGCAGATATTACCACAGGCAATCCCCCAATCCAATTTGCGTTTGATTTACTTGCAACAGGTCAGGGCCAACCAAAGCTGCCCCAAAGCAAAGAAGAAATTCCAAAACCACCTCAAGAACGAAGAACCGAGCGTGGAACTTATGTCATCAGCCTCACATGGGATCCTATTACAATAAAGACTGGTAATAATACTAAATTTGGAATAATATTTTACGATGATAAGAAGCAGAACATAGTTACAGATGTGGGATATAATTTTGCCGTTGTCGACTCTAAACAACAACTCATATACGGAAAAGATGATCAACTGGCACCCGATGGAACTGCTGTACAAAACGTAATCTTCCAGAAGCCAGGACCAGCGACTGTAAAGGTACTGATAACACAAGCTGGATCAGGTGCAGCAAGCAACTTTGTAGAAACGGGTCTATTTGACATAGTTGTTCAGTGACTTTTTTAACATTTTAAAATAGATTATATTATATTTTTTTAAAGTCCTTTACGGTAAAAGCGATGACTCCAAGAAGAATAATCTTTCTAGCCTCAGGAATATTTGCAGCAGTAGGAATTCTAGTAAGCGTAGTAATAATAGCCATAAACGGTGGATTTTCAGGTGGCGGTAGCGGTCCTTCAATTTTCAATCCGCCTACGTCAAAAGATATGTGGACAATAGGCAGTAACATTGAAGATGGATTGAATCTAACCTACTCGGTGACAGCTACGGGAGAAATGTCAAACCTCACAGACTCGATAGTTTCAATGAAGTTTCACGATTTAAATGACAAATGGAATGTAACTTTCGCTATCAAGAATGGCAGCACAGTCAAAGAAATTAATATGAATCTTACAAAAAACCAACTCCTGCCTAAGGAACCAATTATTGCTAATAAGCAAAAGATACTTTCACCGGTAGAATCATCCATACTAGCAATTCGAGATATTGCTAGGGAACCCAAATATCTTGTTGTTGGTGCAGTATGGGACAAGATAACTACTAGCTCTTCAGCCGTGGATGAGAGAATTGCAAGTAAAGATTCTATCTCTACTCCTGCAGGACCCTTTAATGTTTACGCACTTGAATATCAATTGGGAAATTCAACAAGCAGGATTTATTTAGATAAGGATTTACCTCTTCCAATAAAGGCCAAAGTCTATGATGAAAATGACAAGATTTTATACGAATACGAACTTCAGAGCAAATCAAGATGAAATAATAATGTTTTTAAGTTTGAATAATCAAATAGCCCAACTTGCAGGATATCGGCATCAGATAGCATTTTATAATCCTATTGTAGTGACCATTACCAAATGATTGAAACACTGAAAACTGCATGCATGGAAGTTAGAAAGAGTGTCAAAGACCTAATTGGAACCGCAGAAGGTAACACAAAAATGAGTCTTGGAGCTGGTGGGGATATTTCAAGAAAAATAGACTTAATAGCAGAGGAAAAAGTAATGGAGACGATAAAGCAATCTGGCACAAATCCTACAATAATTGGAGAGGAGTGTGGAACTATCAAAGGTAACGATGGTGGATTTATTATTATGGATGCTATTGATGGAACAACCAATGTCACAAGGTCTATTCCCTTTAATTGCTGTTCTCTGGCCTATGCTACAGATACTAAGTTGACCTCTATTGTAGATGCAGCTATAATAGATTTTGCAACAGGCGACCTATATTATGCTTCAAAAGATAAGGGTGCCTTTCTAAATGGTAATAAAATAAGTGTACGAAAACCTGAGAACATAAAAGAAGATGAAATCATTGCGGGTGTCAATATCTCTGGAATCTCACAGGAACTATTACGTTCAATAGGTCCAGTTTTTTCAAAACTAAATCATATCAGAGTATTTGGCGCCAACGCTTTAGAACTATGTTTTCTTGCTAGAGGATACCTAGACATGTTTATGGATTTTAGAGGCAAGATTAGGCCAACCGACATGGCTGCTGCCTACCTCATAGTTAAAGAGGCTGGCGGACTAATCCTTGATAAAACTGGAAATACTTTTGACTCTGAATTATCATTTGGTAGTAGATTTTCGTTTATCGCCCTGTCTGATATCAGAATCTACGATTTGCTTGCGCAAGAGTTTAAATTTCAATAAAAAAGGCGCCCGGGCCGGGATTCGAACCCGGGTCGAAGGAGTGACAGTCCCCCATACTAGACCGGACTTTATGTTTCAAGGGTTGTCCCATTGAAACTCTATACTACCCGGGCGCACTGAAAAATTTCCTACTCTACAATTAATATGTTTTCTTAAATTCATTTAGCAATTTACCATACTAAAATAAGTTGTCGTATATTCACAAATGGCTAAACATTAAATATACTACGATACACGCTATTCAGAAATATGGGCCCGTAGCTCAGCCAGGTAGAGTACCGGACTTTTATCATATCGGAAGAAATCCGGCTGTCTCGGGTTCGAATCCCGACGGGCCCGTACTATAACATGTATTTATATGGTTCCGTCGAGAAAAATATTGAGTTGATAGATTTAGAGGCGAGTCCATACTCTAGATTTGAATATGGCATAAAATCAGAAACAACAAAGCAAAAATATGTAAAAAGACTGGAACTATTTTTTGACTTTTATAGAATTGAAGGAAGTACTGTGGAACAGAAGTCAGAAAATTTTCTAAAGGTTATCAAATATGGTAAAAACACACAGAAACTAACAGATCTGATTATGAGGTACATGTCATATCATTTGAACAGAGCACAAAAAAGGGAAATATCAAGGTCAACGGTACGTAACTATTATAAACCAATAAAACTATTTTGCGAAATGAATAATATTGTTCTCAATTGGAAGATCATATCAAAAGGCCTTCCGCCTGCCCCTGAGAGTTCCAATGACCGTATTCCCACATTAGATGAGATAAAAGAGCTTATAAAATATCCAGATAGAAGGATAAAACCAATAGCTCTAACGATGATAAGTTCTGGAATACGAGTGGGTGCATGGGAATGGTTGAAATGGAAACATATAATTCCTCTTTACGACGAAGAAAAACGCCATATTGGTGCAAAAATAATAGTTTATGACGGTGAACCTGAACAGTACTTTTCCTTTATTACACCAGAGGCATATATTTCATTGAAGGATTGGATGGAATTTCGCGAAAAACAAGGTGAGGGAATAACACGAGAATCATGGCTTATGCGTGATATTTGGAATACTGGAAGAATAATATCTAATGTAAAAGAATTAAATCTTAAAGGAGCATCTGGTTTAATATCAGTACCAAAAAAAGCTGATTCCAACGCAATAAGACAAATATTTACAAGAGCATGGAAAATCCAAAATATTCGTGAATTGCATAATCAAAGAAGACACGAATTCAAATCAACTCACTGTTTTAGAAAATATTTTGAAACCAATGCATTAAATTCTATGAAACTCCTCAATGTTAAGATATTAATGGGACATGACACTGGTCTGGAAAAATCGTATTATAAACCCGCGGAAAAGGAGCTTTTACAGGATTATTTACGTGCTATAGAGTTCCTAACTATTCAAGATAGCGAAATGAAACTAACCAAAGAAGTTGAAGAATTAAAAGAAAAAAGTAAAGAAAATGAATATATCATACATGGAAAACTTGGGGAGAAAGATAAGCAAATTGAAGAATTAATAAGGAAGCAGGAAAAAACAGATTTGCTTATACAATCGCTTATTGATTCAGGACAATTAAAACCGATTCAGAAAACTTCAAATAAATGACGTATTGAAGGACGATTTTGATACTATAGTCATACAAAAAAATAGAATGCCCCATTGTAAAAAACATAATAGTAATCCCTTGCCTCATGATTCTTGACATAGAGAGAGGCCCATTGATGAGCCCTTGCTTCCAGCTGCTTCTTCAGATGTTCCGATGTGCTTATTGACGACACTAGCTTGAAGTCCTCCTCGAATGTCCGTTGTCTCGATTCTATGGGGAAAACAGATTTACAAACTCTAAACGCCTTATCCTTATTGAATTTATTAATTTTCATGGCGTACAGAGTGATGGACTTTCCGTGTCTGATGAATCTAAAAATTAGACCTGAATACAATAGAAGCATGTAAATGTGATTTATAGCTTTTTTATTTGCCAATACTTTTTTTATATCGTTATCAAGCTCTGTTATTTTATGCGAGTTCCTCGGTCCTGGTAAATGTTCTGTTTTGAGGTCATGTACAATTTTTCTACCCGGTTTATTGTTATTGTATTTTTCATTCGACGGTTCCGAGATACCTAACCTGTTGAGAGAAGCAAATAAAAGTGAGAGCTGTTCGCTCCGCATTCCCCTAATAAATTCGGGCATTTCACCTCTGATATCGTGTTGAGTAATCTATCGGTTGCCATTTTGTGTTGCACAGAATCCATAATTGAGGAAAAGGCCAATCCAAAATCATATTCTTTTGAAATATGCCTTGCGAGTTTCTCTGGGTTATCGTTAATTATTTTTGAAATGAGTTTTGCCGTTCCTATTGATATAATCTCAGTATATAATTTCATGTCCTTTTCTGAAATTGAATTTGGAGCCATATCGCTAGTGATTTATTTAGTTTTATTCTTAAATTTATTCATTCTGCATCTTGTACATGGTTCATAACTACAAATCGTTAAGCAAAAGACACACAGTAACTCTGGACGATGTAGTATATTCAAGATTAAAAACAACTGGCAAATTCGGAGAAAGTTTTTCAGCACTAATATCCAGAATCCTAGATGAATTACAGGTAAGAAATTCCTCGGAGTTATCCTAAATGATACAACAATCCATACCCTTTCACAGTAAACATTGTGCTAGCAATCAACACCAAGTTTGTTACGGTGCATGGACTGGCTTTGGGTTTGAAGTTTATTGTGATTGTTACTGTCATAAGAGAAAAAATAATGCGGCAGATGGTTTTGGAAGCCTAGATTCTGCTGCACCATATCAAGTCTCACTGGAGGTTACCAAAGAGATTGACAAGTAATATGTTATTAAATGAAGATAAAAATAAAGATTTTGGTTCAATTGTAGGTAATTCTGAATGTACTACTAGGCCCCACGCCTCTGAAAAAGCACGAGTTGAATGAGCTTTGACAGTATCTGCAGAATCACAATTAATAAAACTTCCTAATAATAAACAGGTTGCAAAGCCGCTTGATTCTGTTATGGCAAATTATCAAAAAGCCATGAAAGCGGAATGTCTGTTATTTGGTCACGAACGCGATATAGCCGAATCAGTTTACTCTAGGGGGGATAATTAAAATGCGTTACAAAAACTCCGACCCTTTTGAAAAGAAAAAAGCGGCAGAAATCATAGTTGAAATGCTAGAGTTATACGATAATAAAATTCAGGACTGCGTGAAAAGGAACTTCTACAACAAGCAATTTGGAATATTATCTAGAGAATTGCAGTATGATGTTAGTGATGGATTAGCGAAGGCATTCGGGCAAAAACTTTCAGGAATCCATTTTGATGATACCGGGGTTACCGATGACAGTAGTAAAACTCCATCTGAATACGACATGTTTTGGAACAATGATGTAAATCAGAATTCGGATTCCGATTCTGATTCGGATTCCGCCAAGAAGGGCAATGTCGATAAAGATGATTGATATAAATCATGCATCATTTAACGATGCGGCTGACTGGTGGAGAAATGAAGTTGGTGTGAACCCTATACCTGCATGTACTAGGAATAAGAGACCAAAAGTGGAATGGAAACAATTTCAAGATAAACCCATTCCTCCAGAGCTGCACGACCTTTGGAAAAAAGAGGGCATGTTCAATGACGGCATTATGATAATAGTTGGTAAAACATGGCACAATGATAGAAAGAAAGGTCTGTATCTCATAGCCCTCGACTTTGATAACAAACTAGGGAGTGATGAATTTTGTACTGCAAACAGTACAGAATCGTTGGAGGAATTGGCAGGCTCTATGCTGATAGAACAACATGCCGACGAGGCAAGGGCACACATTTATTTTTACTCAAAAAGACCATACAAGAAACTTAACCGTACAAGTGATTCAAAAGTTCCCCAAATTGAGATAAAGGGTACAGGCGAACATGGGCTAATGTGTGTCACACCTTCGCCACACAAGAATGGTACTAACTATGAAATCATCGGCGACAGCTCAGCATTTGTAGACCAATTCCAAATTCATGACAATATAGACAAGCACATTGATTCTATTTTGAGTAAATATGATATTCCATATCTCTTCAAATCCAACAATGGCGATAAAAATAGAAATAATAATGCCACTGATGGCTTTTTCAAATTTAATCCCGATGAAAAAATCAAAAAAGGTTCCAGACATAACTTCTTAATCAAATATGCTAATTCTCTGATAAGGAGACTTCGCAAAAGTACGCCACTTGATGCCATTAAAATTTCAGTTGAATATATGAATAAAACATACTTTGAAGAACCGTTACCAGATAAAGAAGTCGAACAAATCTTTAACGATTGCATGGACTTTATCAGCAAACAGATAGACGAAGAAAAAGATCAGGTAATTAGTTCATTCCCAGAAATAGCAAACAATATACATTATCAGCTAAGCAAGATGCCACCAAAATACATCATAGCTTTCAAAGACATAAAGCAAGTGACCGAGGTAACTATCAAACCAAAATCAAAGGAGAAAGGAGGATCTAGTATCAATACCTTATACTTGTTTGATAATACGACGTACCTCGCTTGTATCCCTACTAGGATTGTACGACACAAAAACCCGCTAGCATTTCTACAAACTACTCAGAAATACACAATGACGTTCACAGACAAGGCGGGAGAAAAACATACGTTTAGCCAGAAAACACTGGCTGAAATTGTGCAACAACTTCGAGATTTGGGAAAAGTGCTTAGTGATGGTGCAGATAAGGCACTTAATGCCTTGTTACAGACATATATTGAAAATAAATTCATCGAGGATAATGAGGAGACTGACTATATCGGATTTTTCAAGGATAAGGACAAATGGTACTATTTTTGCAAGTAATGTAGACATTAAGCAGCCTTGTTTAAGCAAATTGGCTGATGCAATCGCTTGTCTTGAAGAATTGAAAACATACTATGATAATAGGCTAGATTTGCTGGCCACCACCATACTCTGGGCCATGATAGCACCTGTCATGTTTATCCTAAAGCAGATGTCATGTTTATCCTAAAGCAGAATAATCGTTTCCTAAAGTTACTACATTTCTACGGATTCCCTAATGCTACAAAAACAAACACTGCAAAAGTAATACTAGCCCTAGACGGTCACCAAGAAGATCCAAGATTCTTGTTGGTCTTTTCAAGATTCGATACTGAAGCAAGGATAGGGGAGGCATTAAGACATACCACATTTCCAATACTGGTAGACGAGATGAACCTTTCTGATCCGAAAATGCGCTGGTTGGTTGACATCCTAAAATCGATTGTTGAAAGTCTAATAACAAGAAGTAAATTTCCAAACAGTAAGGCTGGCGGTACAATAGATATTCCTGCCTTATGTCTTCCTATTTTGGTAGGCAATCCTCCACCTCCGTCACATGATTCAGCATACATGAAGCGTACTATAGTACGATATTTTTCCCAATCTGAAACTCGCAAGGATGACGATCCGCAAGCAGTGCAGTTCAGGGAATTCATGCGTGCGAACTTGAAGCGTTTGAAGGCACTTGGAGATTTTAGAAATTGGTATCTCATGAATAATCAGAAAGAAATCCTAGATGAGGAAGTACTTCCACCTCTAGAACTTGGCTTGAAAATTCTAAAAGCAGCTTTTGCAACTGCTGGAAAAGATGTTCCAAACTGGTTATTAGAGAAAAGATTACCTGAGGACCAACTTGAGGAGTCGATAGTGGATAATGATGTAATAGTCAACGGAGCTTTTGAAAAGTACATTATTGAACACTTCAGTAAGGGTATACAGGTTTGGAGACAAGAGCTATTAGATAAAAATAATAATGAAGAGAAACTTGACTTGCCTAAGTCTACAACTGGAAGACTTGAAAAACTGGCAAAAGATAACCTAATACCCCACGTAAAATGGGCACCACTAAGACATGGAGTTATTATCCGTGCGGGCATACTAACGGAATTATATAATCATGGAGTTACCCAGAAGCAGCTGCCAAATCTAAGGGCTTTGGCTAACTACATGAATGCAGAGTACGGAAAACATAGTGGCAAAATGTGTATTTTTGCTGATAGAGCTATATTGACAAAGTACTTTGATGAACAAAATGATCTAGAAACAGGAGATGAATAAAGGGGAGTTAGGGAGTTGGGGAGTCCCCTAGGGGTATGAACCAACCAAAAAAATCTTTCGGGAGTCAGAATTTCTAAATATGAATATTAAGATAAATCCAGATTACGCAAAATTAGTACTTCCACTTTGTGAAGGAGAATATCAAGAGCTAAAACAGTTAATAAAACATAATGGTCTATGGCATCCAATCACGGTAAATAAGAAACGTATAGTACTGGACGGCCAGCATAGGTACAAAGCATGTCAGGAGCTTGGTATTCAAACCAGAATAGAATACAAAAACTTTGGATCTATTTTACAGGAAAAGCTTTTTGTCATAGATTCGGGGTAAGGTTAAAAAGACTTTATCAAAACGTAGAGGTACAAATAAATTGAAATTAGATGATGACCCTGAAATTGATTCCTTGTTAAGAATCTATGGCGATAAAGTTCGAGTTATAAAATAAAATAAAGTAATTTAAGCAACTAGTGGTTAATGTGTGTCTAGGCAGTTGATGATGAACAAGAACCAACCACCATTAACCACTAGTCGCGGTAATATCATCTTTACAACATAAATAAAAAGAGAATGGTGAAATGTTCTATAAGACAGAGAAAAGGATTTCTAAAATTGTTGATTTAGAATAGACTCACTTTATTTTGTTATTAGTTTTCCGAAACAACAACTTCTTTGGCTTCTGCTTTGAATCCTATTTTTGCATGAGCGCCGTCGCAGTATGGTTTGGTATTAGCCGCTCCACATCTACACATGGCAGCGAAAACGTTTCCGTCCACCTCTATTAAGTTAGGACCATTTGCAGTACATTTGATTACAACCCTTGTCATAATTCTGGTAGGATATTGAACTATATAAATAGGGTAACAAGCATTGGACAACAAATTATAAATAATTTGCTGGTGGGACAACCTTGCAAAGGGGTTTATGAGTAAGGGTCCCACCAGCAGTGAAACTCTTTAATTAAATATGCTCAATAAAGTATAAATAATTTTTAGTATTGCCGGTGGGACTGAAAGTGCAAGCCTAAAGAATCCCACCGGCTAACGAAGCAATACTATGCTATGTTTGATTTATTATTAGTCAACAAAATATATCATAATTTATTTTCGACCGGTTTAAAGAACTGGTAAGACGAGTGTAATCAACCTCTCACCAGCCCTAGGAACCGTACACCTTCATGATCAACAAACTATAAAATAATTTTAAGAGGTACCGGTAGGACTTGATGCAGCGGAGCGGTCCTACCGGCCCCATGAAACGTATATGAAGAGTGGAAAGAATCCACCTACGAAATATAAGAACCTGCCTTACCTAAGTTATCTCTGAAATAATTCTATTTTTCATTAATGCAGACCTGATATAATATCCAGTCTAGAATCCTTAGTTCACTATGCAATTTATCGGCTTTCAATATTGAATCGGTTTGATTTATTTTATCTATAATTTCGTTCATTTTAGATTCAATAAGGGGACAAGGTTGAATATCAGGATTCTTCATATTTTCTAGAACCCAGTTTATCAATTCAATCCTTTTTTGAAGATCTCGTTTGTATGTAGTCTCCTCTTTTTCTCGATCAATCCATGTCCTTGATTCTTCAATTTCTTTTAGTAATGTTTGTTGTACGCTTATACATTGAATTATCAACATGAGGATTTAATACAAGAGGTGCCTTAGAGAGAGGGAGAAGGCGCTTAGTCTTAGTCTTCCTTAAATCCAGAACATATACAACCTAAGTAAAAACATCTGTGGTCATTAGATCCAAAGATAAATTGATGGTATTTTTTTCTATGACTGCATTTGGAGCACGAGATGTCTTCGCTCATTTGGCCAAATCCTAATTATTCTTATACCTTTTAAATTATATTCTGAGATGTTTACAATCACAAGGCTTAACTTTGCAGTAATTGCCGCTTTTTTCCCCGTCTTTTAATACATGTTGTACTTCGACAAAAACATGTGAATTTTTTGTATGTCCACATGTTAGACAATATTCAGAAGCCATGAGATATTTTATTCAAGATAAATTATAACTTTTCAAAATGCAAAGCACTTCTAAATATTCATATTTCGTTACCTCGATTATTAATTAGAGGCTATACGCTGGTCCTTTGCTGTAAAATTGAATTGCGTTATCAGTTAGTCAACAACAAGTAATAAAAACAGTTAGGAAAAAATGAATGATTCTCAAATTGTGTTTATTTGAGTTGCGACAATGTTTACCTTTGATAATCTGTTAAACTATCCCTGGCTGCGTTTTGATACGCCCTTGCATACTTTGAATTTAGCCGAGAGAATTCTATTGTATTATTTCTTGCATGCTGCATTGTTGTTCTCCAGGCTTCCATGCTGGCAAACATGAAGTTGTTTGCTAACCTTGTTGCTGCTATTGTACTATCTGTGATATTGCTGACTGCTCTTGTATAATTTTCTGTCATTCTATCCGGTGAGGCCCAGTATGACCAGTACGTATTCTGGACGTTTTCCATGTACGGCGCCCATAATGATTGGTACGAATTGATGACCTGTTTTTGCGAATCTAGAAAGTTTTCTGCAATATCTCTTGTGGCTTCAATGGATTCCTCTTGATATTCATTGATGGCCTTCGTAAATTGTGGAACCTGCTTTTTTGCTTCTTCTGTTGTCTTGCGTACTGATGATTTAGTTTCGTCCAAACTGATGTTAATGTCTTCCCTAACTTCTTTATTTTTTTCGGCCGCTAATCTTTCTATTTCCTTTTTCTCGGCTTCTGTTGGTAACGTTGTTTTTAGTTTTTCAGTTTCCTCTTCTTTATGCCTATTTGATGCCATGTACATTTGCTGGACAAAATATTATTTATAACTTAGATTACTAATGGTATCGCACCCTAAAGGTAAAATCTTAATTATTGTAAAACTACTTTTTTAATTTATTTTATATTGAAACCTTTTAGAGATAAACGACATGCATCTAACATATCTGAATTTATTGTTCTTTGCTTCACAACTTTATTTTATTTAAATTCGAATGCCTTCAGTGCTAACCTTAAACTATCTAACAAATCATCATAACTTGTTTGCTTCTTATCTAAATCCAATTAATTAGCGTAAGCAGTCCTTACAACTAGTAATTAACTTGTCATATTTTTCTGGAATTGCTAGATATTGTTTAGTTACTACTGCATGAAGATTTGAAAGCATGTTTTTATGTTCTGTACCGAAATTTACAGGCCTTATCTTAATGTTAGAATTATGACCAAAATATGTTGTAGATTCCCAATATAGGGACTCTCCGAACTTTATATTACATGGGTTTACAGAAGCACGACAATAATTGGCCGTTATTTTGCATCGGAGATTCTGTTTGCTTTAGTGGCCTTCTTCCCCTTAATATGTATGTCATTGACTCAGATAATTCTTTTATTATTTTCGATTTCGGAGCTCAGTCTTATTATTTATTTCATTTGTGATGTTTGTAATTCATCATTCCTATCCCGAATATTGTTCATGATTACATTTGTTATCTGTTCTGCTATTTCAGTCTGCACCTGTTCACTTAATTGCAATAATTGAGTTGTATGGGACCGCATCCAAATTCCCTGACTTAAAGCTGAATAACCCTGACGTGCCGATAAATCGTAGAAGAATTGTTGATTATTTGGGTATCTTCTTATCGCTTCTATAGTAGAGGAAACAGTAACAGCCATCAGCAGAGGATTGTTTTTTATTATTGATTTTGTCTCATTTGTAGATTCTTTTTTTATCCTTTGATATCCTTCTTGGTTATCAAAATCTTGGATGAAATTTTGCATATTTTTTATTTGGTAATCCAATACCGATAATTCAATTCTCTTCTTTTCAGATTCATTAATGTAGCATTCAATTGAGGATTTATAGTCTTCTATCTGATTTGCCATCAAATTCAGCTGTGAATGTAGGTTATATCCGTAAGATTCCAAATGACGAACCTGTTACTTAGTATCAGATAATGATTCTGGAGATATGGTAATGCATTTCCATATTTTACTGCATCCAAAATTTGTTCTAGATTCATCCCAAAGCGATTCATTGAATCTATAATCTGCAAGAATGGACCTAAATTGCCATTTATCTGATGGTATGCTTGGTTAAACTCATCTAATCCAAT
>Ga0209470_1001641_pt1 | contig 16453 bp, 11 predicted proteins | sample GraSoiAngelo_125_FD_185882 | JGI IMG/M metagenome (GOLD analysis project Ga0209470, IMG submission 185882) | Grasslands soil microbial communities from the Angelo Coastal Reserve, California, USA - 14_0927_05_40cm (SPAdes) (version 2) | ecosystem: Environmental > Terrestrial > Soil > Grasslands ... | reverse complement strand
CACCGAGCGCGCCTACGTTCCGAACGTGTCGCCACACGGCCTCATGACCGCGGAAGAGCTGCTGCACGTGCGCATCCCCAACAAGCGCACGGAGCTGGTGAAGGGTGTCCTCGTCGTCCGAGAACCGGCCGGGGGGCGGCATGGCAGGGTCGTGATGGAGCTCGCTCGTCGCCTCGCGAACCACGTCGAAGCACTAGGCCTCGGCGCTGTCTATGCGGCCGAAACGGGGTTCACGCTGGCCCGCCACCCAGACACGGTCAGAGCCCCCGATGTCGCCTTTGTGCGGCGCGAGCGACTGCGGGACCCCGACACGACGGGCTTCCCCGATCTCGCCCCCGACCTCGTCGTCGAAGTGCTATCACCCGGTGACCGCGCGGGCGAGATTCTCGCCAAAGTCGCCGACTGGCTCTCCGCCGGGACGAGGCTCGTCTGGGTCGTCGATCCGGAGCGGCGACTGACGCGCGCGTACCGCCACGACGGCAGCGAAACGATCGTGACGGTGCACGATGCGCTCGACGGCGAGGACGTGCTGCCCGGATTCGCCTGCCCGCTCCGGTCCATCGTGTAGGGGCGACTTCGCGGTCAGAGCCTCAATAAATAGCTCACCTTTGAACGAATAGCTCACCCTTGCGGACTAGAACGTCGTCGTCGCGCCCGCGAGCACCCGCCGCCCGATCACCGAGCCACCGTATGGGGCTCTTCCTTCACGGCGCGACCCTCTGAACGTGCATGAGGTGGCCGACGGTACACGTCGGCTGTGAAGCGCATCTCGGGATAAGAGAAAAGGGGATCTGAGGCATCTCCCCCGCCCGGCCCTCCTCGCGACCCTGCTTGCACCGCTTGTGTTGCACTCCAGCAGCCGAGCCTGTTTGTGCCGGAGCCTTCAGCCCCTCGGCTTGATCAGTGCCTGGAAACGCGGATCGCCAAAGAGTGGGGCGAAGTCTGGGTACGCATGTCCGTCCCAGCTGGTGGTGCTGTTTGGAAACGCTCGTAGCCCAATCCCCTCCGACAGCACCTTGAGGGCTCGATCAATGTCGCCGATACGCACGAGAACGCTCGCCCGATCAAGCTCCAGCCCGCGGCGGGTGCCGAGGGCTTCTACCATACGCGTTTCCCAGTGCTCGAGCGCCGCGCGTGCGGCGCCGACCTTGCCCTGGGCAGCCAGAATGCGCGCGAGGAGCGTGCCGTGCGCGTCGGGGTCGTGCAGTTGAGCCGCATGTCTTGCGGCAGTCTCGGGATCGCCGAGGAGCAGGGCAAGCTCGGCACGCGAGTAAACCCATTCATCACGCGCGCGCTGGGCGACTGAACGCGTCCTCAGCCGGTCTGCGAGGTAACACCATGGGATGCCCATACTCGCCTGTAGCGCGAGCTGGTCATGTAGCCACTCGTGCGCCGCCACCGGTTCCGACGGCGGTGGCGCTCCCGGATGGTCGGACCCGTACCGCGCGAGACGCTGCGCAGCCTCGGGGTGCCCGTGCGCCATGAGCTCACCGGCGATGCTGAAAGCAATGAGATCGGCGTGCCCGGAACCGGTCAATTCGGCACGGGCCATCGAGTCTACTTCTGCGATCCGTCCCAGCGCCGCGAGGGCCCGCAGTGCTTCGAAGAGCGCGAAAGGAGCTGCCGGATAGAACTGCCGCATTTGCCGAACCGCTGCGAGCTCCTCCTTGTGCTCGCCAAGGAGGTGGTGAGCTTGCGACGCAAAGAACCAGTAGTCCCCTTCAAATCCTCGCATGAGCCCACTCTTCAGATCGAGCTCCTCCAGACGCCTCAGCGCTTCGCGAGGACGCAGGGCGCTCAGCGCGGATAGCGCCACCTCGCGTCGTGCGTCGATCGAGCCAGGTGCGGCGTCCACCTGACGCAGCGCCGCCCTGTACCGCTCGAGGAAATCCCCGTCTCGCAACGCCACGACGAAGTCGAGGCGCGCACGGTCGAACGGGGCGAGACGGTCTCTGAACAGTCGCAGTCCACTGATCAGCGAATCGGCCCGACCGGCCCACGCCTCATCCATCTCGTACATGCCAGCGAGCATGCCCGACTGCGCCGTCCATATACGGGCTGCCAGAAACGTGGTGTCGAGCAGTGCCGCCTGCTGGAAGCGCTGGGCGGCCTCGGCCTCGTCGCTCGCCATGTACGATTCCAGCCCTTCCACGTAATCGCGGTAGGCAGCGTACAGAGGCGGCTGCGCGAGCACGGTTTGGAACCTGCTGACGTCCTTGTTGTGCAGGGAGGCGAAGGCCGCCAACACGCGCTGCCGCAGAGCCTCGACCCCTGCCATCGACTGATCACGCGGAGCCGTGACGCCCGCGATGCTCAGCAGGATGCTGCCCTCGGTCGTAGAACTGATCTGCGCCTGAAACTGGAGCACGTCGCCCTGGAGAACGTAGGAGCCTGCGACTACGACTCCGGCACCAGTCTCGCGTCGCACCGCTGCCGGTGTGGCCGCGGCGCCGAGCCTTCGGGCGGCAGCCTGCGCGCCGCGTGTATCCAGCACGGTCAGGAACGGCAGCTCGGTGAGTCCTTGGGTCACCCACTCGGCGACCACCGTGCCCAAGGGATCGAGCTCGGTGACCGCCGTGCGGTTTTCGAACGGCATCACCACGACGGACGAGCCCGCTCCGATATCCCCGGCGCCATGCCCTCGTGCCAGGATCGCCGCCCCCGCAACGACACCGAGCGTGCCTACCACGGTCGCGCCAAGGGCGAGATGTCGGAGAGGCCTGCCCCAGCCAGCAACCGCGCGACCGGCCGCGATCTGGGCACCTGCCCCCAAGGCGTGGGCGAACCGGTTCGCCGTCGCGAACACGGGCTCCGCGGCCGTCGACGCTTCCTCAGCGACCGCGCCATGAACCGTCGCGATGAAGCGGTACCCGCGACGCGGCAGCGTCTCCACCAGTCGCGGGTTCTCGGCCGAGTCGCCCAGGGCGTTGCGGAGCTTGTGAATCGCAGCGTCGAGGCCAACATCGGATTCGACAAACGTACCGGCGGGCCAAATTGCCTGGCGCAGGTCCTCCCGCGTCACCACTTCGCCGGGGTGCTCCAACAGCAGCGCCAAGACCCGAAGCGGCTGCTGCTGAAGCCTGATCTTGATCCCCTGTTTGAAGAGCTCGCCCGCGCGAAGGTCGACCTGGAACACGCCGAACCGGACGACTCGTCTAGCGGACTGCTGGGGACCTGCCATGAAGTCTCCTACGATGACCGCAGCCTAATGTACAGCAGATCAGTTTCCACCGTAATCATCTGTCTTCCAACCAGTTAGCGGGTAAGCCAGAGCTCTGCCACAAGTCAGGTGCGCGCCATGGACTTGGTGAGAGCCTGTGCCCAACGATAGGGTTGGCGACTTCGACTTTACCAGAACAGTGAGGAGGATGAACATGTCCAGGCTCTCGAGAGTATCCGCCATCGTGGCCGGCGTGGCGCTGCTGGCCGCCTGCACCGACCAAGCTCCCACCCCAACGGGGCTTGGTCTTGCCGCGTCGCGCGGCTTGCCGTTTACCGAAGGTCTCGCCAGCCCGGCCTGGCAGGAGACGGCAGCCGGCCTCGTTGCCCAGGCGGGCTTCAACCCCCAAACTGCAACGCACGCGTATCCCCTGCTGGGCGTCGCGCAGTATCTGGCCGTGCAGCGGGCGGAAGCCGCCGACGGTGGCACTGACGTCGCAGACGTGGCCTCCGGTATAGGGATCGGGACAGGCGGACGAAACCGACTGGAACTGGATCGCGGCGCCGTCGCAGGCGCGTCGGTCGTCGTGTTGACCTATCTGTTCCCCAGCCAGACTCAGGCACTGGAGGAAATGGTCGATGCGCAGGCGAACGCCAGCCCCGGCGGACCGCACCCCGCATTCGCGCGCGGTGCAATAATCGGTCGCGCGGTGGGCGCCGAGATCGTGGCGCGAGCCCAGGCAGATGGGTTCAGCAAACCTTTCACGGCAACCATTCCCGTGGGCGCCGGGCTGTGGATCAGTAACACGACCCCAGCGACGATCGCGGGAGGGCAGCTGCCAGGGGTGACACCGTGGTTCTTGACCTCCCCGAGCCAGTTCCGGCCGGGGCCACCACCGGCGTTTGGGTCGTCAGCGTTTCTGGCGGCGCTTGGCGAAATCCGGCAGATCTCCGATACCCGAACGACCGAGCAGATCGGGATCGCCGCCTTCTGGGCGCTGAGCGTCGGTACGCCGACCACGGCCGGGTTCTGGATCCAGGTCGCGACCGACGGCATCAGTGAGCACAGCCTGTCCGAGCGCGAGGCGACACACCTCTACGCCCTGCTCAGCGCGACGATGTTCGACGCGCAGATCGGTTGCTGGGATGCGAAGGAGACGTACTGGTTCATCCGGCCGTGGCAAGCGGACCCGCTGATCACGGTCGTCGCCGCCGTGGGAAAACCCAACCACCCGGCATATCCCTCCGGCCACAGCTGCCTCTCCGCATCGGGTGCGGACGTGCTGAGCACGTTCTTCCCGGAGCAGCGCGACCACTTGAACGCCATGGTCACGCAGGCGGGGGTGTCGCGCATGTACGGCGGCATCCACTACCGGTTCGACATCGAGGCCGGTCAAGCGCTGGGACATAGTGTCGCGCGCTTTACGATCGCGGCGGACGCATCGGGGAATTCGGTCCTGACACCCCACTAAAGGAACAACTCGAAGATCAAGCCTCACTGCGACTTCCGCGGTGGGGCTTTTTCTTCTTCGATCGGGAGCGCCAGTCGGCTTGGCGCGCGGCAGGCGACCGGCGACATTACGGAATACCCACCCACGCACTGCAGAGGAACCGACATGAGATTCGCCATCATCATCTATACTGACGCCGCGCTACTCGACGTGCTTCCGGAGGGACAGTTCGACGCGAAGATGCGCGACTGCCTGGCGTTTGCCGATGAACTGCGCCAGGACGGGCGGCTGCTCGATTCGCAGATGCTCCAGGGCGCCGCGACCGCCAAGTCGCTGCGGGTGCGCAACGGCCGGCAGACGGTCATGGATGGACCGTTCGCAGAGACCAAGGAAATGCTGGCGGGCTTCAACCTGATCGAGGCCGAGGACATGGACGAAGCGGTCCGCATCGCGACGCACTTCCCCTGGGCGCAAACCGGCTGCGTCGAGGTTCGCGCGGTGCAGGACATCGAGGCCGTGCGGCAGCGGGTCAACCGCTCGGCTCAGCAAGCCTCCGTAACGCCATGACCGTCGCCGCCCCGCCCGCCCCGCCCTCCCGGCCGCGAGCCGACCGTCTCTATCCGACGCTGACGCCGGCACAGCTCGAGCGCGTCGCCGCGCACGGGCGCCGGCGCCAGGTCGCGCAGGGCGAAGTGCTGCAATCAGCGGGTGAGCCGGCGGCGCGTTGCTTCGTCGTCGTGGCGGGGCGGATCGAAGGGGTCCGTCCGTCGGCCGCCGAGGAAATCGTGGTGTCGTTGGGCCCGGGGATGTTCACGGGCGAAGCGACGATGCTGTCGGGCCGCCCCGGGCTCGCGCAGATCCGAGCGGGAGCGGACGGTGAGGTCATCGAGATCGCTCGCGACGATCTGCTGGCGCTGATCCAAACCGACGGCGAGCTGAGTGCCATCTTCATGCGCGCTTTCATTCTCCGCCGGGTGGAGTTGATCGCCCGCGGGGTTTCGGACGTCGTGGTCCTCGGGTCGACGCATTGTCAGGGGACGCTCCGCGTCCGCGAGTTTCTCACGAGAAACGGGCATCCCCACACCATGCTCGACTTGGACCGCGATCCCGGCGTCCAAGAGCTGCTCGATCGCTTCCACATCACCGCGGCGGATATCCCCGTGATTTTGACGTGCGGCGAGGTGGTGCTCCGGAACCCCACCAATCAACAGATCGCCGACGCCCTGGGCTTCAACGACTCCATCGATCAGACCCATGTCCGAGACCTGGTCATCGTCGGCGCGGGACCCTCGGGGCTGGCGGCGGCAGTGTACGGAGCCTCCGAAGGACTGGATGTGCTGGTCGTGGAGTCCACCGCGCCAGGAGGGCAGGCCGGCTCGAGCTCCCGGATCGAGAACTACCTCGGCTTTCCGACGGGGATCGCCGGTATGGACCTGGCGGCACGCGCCACCAACCAGGCCCAGAAGTTCGGGGCACAGCTGATGGTCGGGTCCGGGGCCAGGCGCCTCACCTGCGACCGCAATCCGCGCGCGCTCGAGATCGGCGAAGGGCAGCGGCTGTCGGCACGCGCGGTGATCATCGCCACCGGCGCCGAGTATCGGCGCCTCGCGATCGACGGCCTGTCCCGGTTCGAAGGCGCGGGCGTGTACTACGCGGCGACCTTCATGGAGGCGCAGCTATGCGCCGGTGAAGAGGTGGTCATCGTGGGCGCCGGCAACTCGGCGGGCCAGGCGGCGGTGTTCCTGGCCCAGGCCGCCCGGCGAGTGCACATGGTGATCCGCTCGACGGGCCTGGCCGATACGATGTCGCGCTACCTGATCCGTCGCATCGAGGACCATCCGGCCATCGTCCGGCATGTGCGCACGGAGATCGTGAGCCTCGAGGGCAACGGCCACCTCGAGCGCGTGGGCTGGCGCGATAACGAGAGCGGACGGGTCGAGACGCACGGCATCCGGCACGTCTTCACCATGACGGGCGCGGTGCCGAGCACCGGCTGGTTGGCGGGCTGCCTCACCCTCGACGCCAAAGGCTTCATCAAGACGGGACCGGACCTGTCGCCCGAGGATCTGGCCGCCGCGCGGTGGCCACTCGCCCGCGCTCCCCATCTGCTCGAGACGAGCCGCCCCGGGGTCTTCGCGGTGGGCGACGTCCGGGCCGGGAGCTTGAAACGGGTGGCATCGGCCGTGGGCGAGGGGTCGATCGCGATCGCGGCGGTACATCAGGTACTGCACGAGTAGGAGCGGCTGATCAGCGGAAATTCTCGACCACCATGATATCGCTGGCGACCTGGTCCACTCGTTTGTAGAGAACCCACTGCCCATCCGGAGTCTTCACGCGTTCGGTCGCCATGTCGAGGAACTTGCTCGCGCAACCGGCGAGCGGCGCACCGGCAAGGCTACATTTCGCGCTTCAGGACACTTGACATCACCACGGAGGGCCTTGATGAAGCTCTTGCTCCTCTTGTCCGGCCTGATCCTTATCCTGCAGCCCCTTCACAAATCCGTGCAACAACCGACCAGTCGCCGCGATGGACAGCACGACTTCGACTTCGAGATCGGGAGGTGGAAAACGCATCTGTCGCGCCTGGCGCATCCCCTGACGGGGTCCACCACCTGGGTCGAGTATGACGGCACGACCGTCGTACGCCCGGTCTGGAACGACCGGGCCAATCTGGTGGAGCTCGAGGCCGATGGCCCCGGCGGTCACTTCGAGGGTCTGAGCCTGCGTCTCTACAATCCCGCGTCCCACCAATGGAGCCTCAATTTCGCCAGCAGTAGCACCGGCGTCTTGGCGCAACCGACCATCGGCGAGTTCAAAAACGGGCGCGGTGAGTTCTACGATCAGGAAACCCTGAACGGCCGAGCCATCCTCGTGCGATTCGTGATCATGCCGATCACGGCCGATTCGTGCCGGTTTGAACAGGCCTACTCGGATGACGGTGGGAAGACGTGGGAAGTGAACTGGATCGCGACGGACACGCGCGTCCGCTGACTATCTCGCGCCGCTTTAGGCTCAGAGCCTGAACAGATAGCTCAGCTTGAGGAAGAAGGCGTCGTCGGTCCGCCTGAGCCCCCGGAACTGGAAGGCCTCCTCGTCCACCATGTCGCTGCCGTACCCGGCGAACACCACCGTCCCCGGCACGGGTTGATAGCTGAGCAGCAGATCGGTGTGAAAGAGATTGCTGCTCGAAGCGGCGGCGCGCGTCAGGCTGCCCCCCGGCCCTGCGATGAAAATCGGTGCGCCGGTGCGCGAGTCGTCCCGCAGCGAGTCGGTCTTATCCTGGATGTACTGGCCCACCACCCGGACGAACAGCGGCCGCGACAGCTGGTATTCGATCTTGGCCCGGAGCACGCGTCCGACATTCACCAGGCTGCCGTCGGTGCGGCGATTCACCTGCTGCCAGAAATAGCTGATGCTGTTGCGGAGCCGCTCGGTAGGTCGATAGGACAGGTCCACGCTGAGCAGCCGCAAATCGCCCGAGGCCCACTCGAAAAAGTTCTCATCGTGGCCCTGGAGGAAATACCCGCTGCCACTGAAGTGCTTCCATTGGGGCGTTCCGATCTGGACGATGTATTCGCCATTGGTGATCGTCGGCTGTCCCGTGAACGGGACTACGCTGCCGTTCGGCAGTTTGAGACGGTAGTCGCCGTAGAGAGCGGAATCGTAACCGAACGACTCCACGAAGTACCCCGCCCCGACGTTCCACCCACCGCGCAGCGTCGCGTTGCCGTTGAAGTGCAGCTTCTTGTCCTGCAGGTGGCGGCCGTGGATGAAGTTCTGATACTGCCAGATGCCGTCCACCACGATGTCGCCGGTGAAGCGCTGCAGCAGCGCCCCGGGCCGCCCATAGGTCGTGTAGCTCGGATCGACGTAGGCGTGCACGATCCCCGCCCGGCCGATGAACCCACTCGCGTCCCGAAAGTCGTCCCCGATGCCGGCGAACAGGCTGCGCAGGCCCCAGATGCGATCCTGCACCGTGAACTGGCTCAGCCACAGCGGCGCGGTCGTGGTCACGCCTCCGACCCGCGTGCGGCTGCCCGCGAGCTGCAGGTTCAGTCCGTAGATCTCCTTGAAGACGAGCCGGCTGTCGACCTCCGCGACCCGATTGTAATCGCCGCCCTCGATTCGATCAGTATAGGCCAGGCCGACGCGCGACCCTCGGCCCAGGCTGCGTTGCGCCCTCAAAATGTTGAAAATGGGATTGTCGCTGCCCGTCACCGACGCGAACTTCTGGTCCACCGCCGAGAGGAGACCGATATCGGTGCCGAAGGTCGTTCCTGTGAGCTTGACCGCCGCGACCGGCTGTACGATGCGGCGGGTATAGATCAGGTTCTGCGGCACCTGAAACAGCTCGCTGCCTTCCAAGAAAAAGGGCCGCTTTTCCGGAAAGAACAGCGCCTGCCGTGGATCGAACGCCAGCTGGCCCGCGTCCGATTCGACCTGCGAAAAGTCCGGCTTGATGGTGCCGTTGAGGGTGAGGTTGTCCGACACTCCCCAGCGGATGTTGCCGCCCACCTGCGGGTTTCCCCGGTGGTACTGATACCCGCCAGGGGTGGGAGCACCACTCGCCTTCCCGGTGGCTTCGGGGTTCAAGTCCATGACCAGCCCACGATGCACGCCGCTCAGGCCGACCAGGTTCCCCGATTGTCCGATAAACGTCGCGCTGGCGCGACGCGCCGGGAACCAGGAGTCCTCGAACCCCGAGTGCTGCACCTCGCGTACGATGTTCAACTTCCAGTCCTGCGGCTGCCGCGGTTGATACCGGATGCTCTTGAACGGAATGCGCACCTCGACTTCGTATCCCCAATCGGTGACGCGCCCGCGCGATTGATAGACAAAGTCGGGACTCAGGTCGGGTTGCTCGCGTCCCACGACGGCACTGCCGATGAAGCCGCTGGCGGTGACGTTGGCACCCTCGATCAGGGTACCATCGCCCTGGATACCCAGTGGGTTCACGGCAAACATCAACGCCTGCTTCCCGTCGTGAAACGTGCCGAGCAGGATCTGCACATTGTCGTCGCCGAAGATTTGATCCCGATTGGCCAACGTCATGGTGGGGCGGCCGTGTTGCTCGAAGGCGCGAATGCCGAAGTAGATCGCCGTAGCCGAGTACCAGACCAGCACTTGAGTAGAATCCGCGGCCGGCACGTCGTCGTTGGGCGAATACTGTGAGAAACCGGTCAACCGTGCGGCATGGGCCCAGACGGAGTCGGAGAGGTCGCCGTCGATGACGGCATCGGCTTCAAACCGAGGAATCTGCACGTCGAGCTGATGGTCCCGGCCCGAGTAGGTCGTGGAGTCGCCGCAATGGAGGAGGACGCACAGCGCGAGGAGCATGTCCGATAATTATGGGCGTGAAGCGATCGGGCGGGGACTCACGGGGAGTTAGGAACGTGTCAGAAGGTAACTGTGTGTTCTGAACGATCGTGTTTCGCCTCCTACGGGCCGGCGGCGTACCCGGCCCGTTCCACCCGAATCCGATACAGACTCTTCCCGGCGGTGATGAATAGCGTCTGCGCATCCCCGCCGCGCCCGAACTTCACGTTCGTGGGGCTCTCAGGCGTCGGGATGTAGGCCAGCTCCTTCCCGGCGGGCGAGTAGACGTAAATGCCCTGGCGCTCCCCCTGAACCGCGCAATAAATGTTGCCGTCGCGGTCCACAGCGATCCCATCGGGCCCGGCGGGAGAGAAATCCACCACCGCGCGGCGGAACTTCGCCGAGCCGTCCGGCGCCAGATCGTACGCCAAAAGCGCCTTCCGCCCGGGCGCCGTCTGCATCTCCGGGGGCAGATCGCCGAACGATCCGTTGTCGTTCGCGCCCACGTACAGCGTCGCCTGATCCGGTGACACGGCGATGCCGTTCGGCTTCCCGGCGTCGGCCACGATCAGCGAGACGTGTCCATCGAGATCGATGCGGTACACTCCCTGCACCGGCTGCTCGATCGGCTCCCAGCCCACGTAGCGAGGATCGGTGAAGTAGATGCGCCCGCGCGCATCGAGTACCAGATCGTTCGGAGAGTTGAACGGCCGGCCGTCGAACAGCGCCGCGAGGATCACGCTCTTGCCAGTCTCCATGTCGGTCCGCGTGATCCGCCGCCCGCCGAACGCCGCCCCCTCCGCCACGACCAGCCGCCCTTGGGCGTCGAACACCATCCCATTGGACATGCCGCTGGGCGAGCGAAACACCGCGGTCGTCCTGGTCCGCGGGTCCCAGCGCCAGATGTGGCCGGCCTGATAGCCGGACGCCTTGCCGACCGTGATGTCCGAGAAATACACCGAGCCGTCGGGCGCCTGCGTGGGACCTTCGGTGAAAAACCCTTCGTCGAACAGACGCTCGAGCTTAGCACCCGGTGCCACGATGGACGGATCCTGTGCGAGCAGCACCTCGGGAGCGAAGACGATGAGCGTTCCCACGACACGAATCCAGCGTCGCAACGATGTGATCACGCCGCCGCCGCAGCGGGCGCGGGCCCGGCGTCCACCAACCGCTTGGTGACCGGCTCGACTCGGAAGTTGAGGCCTTCCAGGGTGCGCGATCCGAGGAGGACCAGGTCGCCGGCCTCTCCGAACACCACCTCGTCCGCCGCCCGCTTCCCGACTACGTAGACGAACACACCGCCAGTCCATCGCTCCAGAATCGTTCCGTCGGCCTGGCGGAAATGCCACTTGTTGTTGCGCTCGACGCCCAACGATTCGAGGATCTCGGCGGGAACCCACGACAGCTCCGCACCGGTGTCCACCAGGACCGATCTCAAGGTGCGTCGCTCGCCCGGGCGGGCAGGGTTCTCAATCTCCATGTCTACGCGGAAGGTCCCCATCTCGTCGGGCATACTACCTCCTGAGGTCATGCCCAGTAGTACCATATCGTTGCGGAGGGTGTCAATCCGCTGGAGTTACGGCCGCAAGGCGTAACCCACCTTGGCGAAAAACGTCCGGTCGGTCCGAGTAAGGTCGAACGATTGGGTGCCCGCCTGGTTGTCCGAGTATCCCAGAAACACCACCGTCTGCGGATTGACCTTATAGGAGAACAGGAACTGGTTGAACAGCCCGTCGTCGAACTCGCTCACCGGGACCGAGTAGACGGCGACGTTCCGATCCACGCTCCGGTATTGGACGATGGCGCGCACGAAGGTGCGCACGTTCAGGTTGTAGATCAGCCGCGTCTGAAACAGGTTCGCGGTAAAGACCCGATCGCCCGCATACGACATGCGTTGATAGAGGTGCCTCACGTCCACGCCCAGGCCGCGGCCCAAACTCAGCCGCAGCGACGGGCCGACGCTCACCTGTGACGAGCGTCGCACGTTGGTGAAGTCGATCACCTGACCCATGGTGCCGGACGCACCCAGCCCCACGGCGCCGCTCGGTTGGAGAGCGAGCGTCACCTCCGCCGCGTTCAGATCGAACAGCGTCCCCGCGAAGCGGATGCGGGCGTGCCCGGGACTGAATGTCACCACGCTTTGGAGGGGTCCAAAGTAGTTGACAAACAGGCCGACGGACTCATCGGTGAGATCGCCCGCGTGGTCCCAGATCCGGCCATAGGTGGCCCCGGCCAAGATCTGCGTGAACCATCCGCTCGCCTGCCGCCACGTCCGAACGAGCGAGGCCGCGATGTTTCGCGTGTCGACCCTCGGCACGAAGCCCACATCCGCTCGGAACCCAGGGCTCAGGTCGCTATAACTCAGATCTACCTGCCAGTCGGCGGTAGCGCGGAGCAGCTCCAGGCTGCCCGCGCCGCCAGAGAACGGACCCAGGGGCTGGCCGGCGCCAAGGGCTGTCGAATCCGGGTACTCGGTGCGTGAGCCCAGATATTGCAGCCGCAGGCTGGTGGACGGATCAAACTGGTGGAACAGATCGACGCCGGCAACCTGGTTGGCGTAGCCGTTGCCGAACCGTCCCGTGTAGAGCCCGCCCACGAAAGACGACCGGCCGAAATCGCGCCGGAAGCGTCCTACGGTGGAGTAGGCTTCCTGCGCCAGTGAGCCGCTGGCAGAGCCCTGGTTGGAGGGAAACAACAGGTTCGTGGTCGCGTCGCGCGCGCCAAAGACGCCGATCGCCGACGCCGAGGACCTCCCCACCTTGCCCGAGAGCTTGAGCCCGGCGTCGGGATCGGCGACGGTGCGGGTGAATACGGCCTGGATCGGCGTGTTGAAGAGATCCGCGCCCTCCAGGAAGAACGGTCGCTTCTCAGGAAAAAACAGCGCGAACCGGGTGTTCACGTCGAGCTGGGCGACGTCCGCCTCGACCTGGGAGAAATCAGGATTCCCGGTGGCATTGAGCGTCAGGTTGGAGCTGATGCCCCACCGGAAGTCCAGGCCGAAGGAGGGATCGACGTTGCCGTTCGCGAGCGGACCGTCGGGCAGCTGGGCCCGAACGTCGGTCCGGCTGGCCGTGACGGCGGGATCGAATTCGATGTTTCGCCCCGGGGCGATCCCCTGGAAGCCGGTCACCTTGTTCGCTTCACACAGGAGGCAGGTGTTGTTGCGATCGCGGGCCGCCGACTGGATGCGATGACGAACGCTTCGAGGATACGAGCGCTCCAAGATGAATCCCCACGTCTGCACGCCCGCCGTACGGGGAAAGCGCAGCGACTTGAAGGGGATCGCGACCTCCACGGTGTAACCTTGGTCATCGATGCGCCCGGCCGAGCCCCAAATCGCATCCCACGACCAGTCCTCGAACCCCTCGGCCGTGCTGAGCAGCGCATCCGCCTGGCCCCCCAGCGCGCTCACGCGGAACTGGAACGCGCGCCGCTGATCGTTGAATGGATCGATGAGGATATTGAAGTGGTCGTCGAGAACGAGGCGATCGATGTCGTCGCGGCTGAAGTAGTGGGCCCGGATCTCCGCGGGATGGGAATCGAAGGCGCGACAGCCGACGTAGAGGTTATTGGAGTCATACGTGATCCGGCAGACCGACCGAACGGGCGGGGGCGTGTTGTCACCGGGCGTCCACTCCCAGTCGAGGGGAATCTCGGCTGTGCCGCGCCACCCCGGGTCGTCGAGCGAGCCGTCGAGTCGGATCGGCCCGGCGGCGGGCCCGACCGTGAACGCCGGCGGCGGAGGCACGTGGCTCCCGGCCGGGACGATGGGCGCCTGAGCGACGACCAGTACGACGACACTGAAGATGAGCACGGCCCGAACGCTACCGCAGCGGCACCAGCAGCGCGAGCACGAGCGTCGTCACCATGGCCGTGACGCCGACGATCGCCAGCACGGAGGTCCAGGACTTCAGGGTCTCGACCTCCGTCACGCCTCCCATCTTCGAAAACAGCCAGAACCCGCTGTCGTTCATCCACGTCCCGACGAGCGACCCGCTGGCGATCGCGGTGGCGACGTACACGGTGTGAAACGGCAGGCCGCTCGCCGGCAGCATCGCCGCCAGCATCGCCGCGGTCGTGATCATCGCGACCGTGCTCGAGCCTTGAGCGAGTTTTATCAGGCTCGCCACGCCGAACCCGAGGAACAGGAAGACTAAGCCGGAGCCCGTCCCAGATGCGGCCGCCTGCCCCACGAACGCTCGCTCGATTACGGACCCGATCTCGGTCGCCTGCAGCGCCACTCCGAAGCCCCCGCTCGCCGCGATGATCAGGATCATCACCCCCGCGCTCATCAATGACGTCTCCACCATCTCCGCGAGGTCGGCACGGCTCACCGTGCGCTGCCGCACGTATACCCACATGGCGATCCCCGTGCCCAGCAGCAGCGCCAGGTTGGGGTTCCCGATGATCGCCGTGTAGGGCGCCAGCGCCGACCACATCGCGACGTGCAGTCCGGGTCGTGCCGTCATGGATACGACCACCGTGTGCGAAGAGATGAGGAGCACGGGCAGGATGATGGGCAGGATTGAGGGAACGAGACCAGGAAGTCGCTGCGGAGCCGGCGCCGTTACGGCACTCGCGCCGACGGCGAGGGCGGCGGGGCGTTGCGGCACCACGGGCATGCGGCGGTCCACCCATCCCGCGAACAGCAACCCGGCTCCGGCCGCCGGCAACGCCACGACGATGCCGACCAGGACCATGGTTCCGAGGTCCACCCCCAACGTGCCGGCGATCGCCAGCGGCCCGGGGGTGGGCGGGACCAGCGTGTGCGTCGCCCCCGCGCCCGCCGCGATCGCCAGGAGGTACTTGAGATAGTTGCGGTTGGTGCGCCCGTACATCGAGCGGGCCAGGGGGACCAACAGATAGAAGACCGTGTCGAAGAACACCGGGATCGACAAGATGTAGCCCGTGGAGCACAGGGCCGTCGCGCCACGCTTCTCCCCCAGCAGGGCGAGGAACCCATTGACGATCCGGTCCGCCGCCCCGCTGTCCGTCATCGCTTTACCGGTGATCGCCGCCAGCGCGATGACGATCCCGACGGTGCCGGCCGTGCGGCCGAAGCCCTCCGCCACGCGAGCGATCTTCGCTGCGGGCTCACCGGGCGCAAGCAGGCTGACCACGATCGCGGCGATGACCAGCGCCAGGAACGCGTTGAGGCGGAGCAGGACGATCCCCACGAGGATCGTGGCCAGTCCAACGAGCAAGATCAGCGTAGGTGGCATGCGCGCCCCGTGGTGGGTTGAACAGCTTGGCCTTCCCCGTGTCTACTCCTCGCGCCTCCCCATTTGCTGTCGATAAACCTCGGGAGCAACGCCGAACTCGGCCCGGAAGGATCGGTTGAAGTTGGAGATGTCTCCGAACCCCGCTTCGAGCCCGATGTCGATGACCCTCGCCTTCTCCCGCACGAGTCGCGCCGCAGCCTGCCTGAGACGAGCGCGCAGGATGAACTGATGCGGGGTCACGCCGGTGAGTCGCTGGAACGTCCGCAGATAATGGAATGGACTGAGGCCCGCGTCCGCGGCCAACTGATGCAGGGTCAAATGAGCGCCGGGGTGGCGCTCGATGGTCCGCACGCTTCTCGTCACGCGAGTAAGGCTGCCGGGCGGTGCCTGGAGGCGGTCGCGCTGGAGGTCCCCCGCGAGACGAATCGCCGTGGCCGCCACTTGAACGGCGAGCTCCTCCCACGACACATCGATGGAACCCACGACCCCCGCTGCAGCACGAGCGACCAGGCCGGATAACGCCCGCACGGGCGGCAGCCGAGACGCGCGAAAGCGCCGCTCGCCCGAAGGCGCGCCGGCATCGGCGGCGAGACGGTCGAAGTAGTCGGGCGCGTATCGCAACGCCACGCAGCGGTCGCCCGCCGCGTGCTCGTGCCCGCACTCGAAACACTGGCCGGCGTTGCCGAGCAAGAACGACCCCGGCGTCATCAAGTCGCGCCCGAGGGGCGACCGGTACTGAAAGGTGCCGCGCACGACGACCCCGATCGACATCGCCGTGTGCCGTTCTTCAAACGGACGGTCCCCAGGCCCGCACGTGCACAGCACGTCCTCGACGGACCAACCGTTCCCCCCCGCCACGAGTCTGCCCGTGGTCCGCCCCGGGGCTCCGCTCGCCTCGCGCCGGGCCAGGGCCTGGTCCAGGTCCGCAGCAATTTTTCCCAAGACGAAGCCTCGCATCCCCAAATATCGTACTCAAACATCGAAGGCCGAGGCCTAATTCTCAACAGCGGTCGCACCTGGACCAAGACGAGGACACCATGAGCACCACAACCGCAGATAACCCAGCAGTGAGCGCGCGAATCCTCGCGGAGGGATACGGGCCCGGCGCCTGGCACGGCCCGGACCTGAAAGCGGCGCTGGCCGACATCTCGCCCCAGGCGGCGCTGTGGCGACCAGCCCCGGACCGCCATAATGTCGCGGAGATCGCACTGCACCACGCCTGGTGCGTCCGGTCAGTGATCGCCCGGCTGACGGGGGATGCGCCCGAGCCGTTCGTGCTCGAGGGCGAGGACTGGTTCGAAGTGT
>Ga0209470_1001633_pt1 | contig 16517 bp, 14 predicted proteins | sample GraSoiAngelo_125_FD_185882 | JGI IMG/M metagenome (GOLD analysis project Ga0209470, IMG submission 185882) | Grasslands soil microbial communities from the Angelo Coastal Reserve, California, USA - 14_0927_05_40cm (SPAdes) (version 2) | ecosystem: Environmental > Terrestrial > Soil > Grasslands ... | reverse complement strand
GGGTGAGCTTGACTGCCCAGTTCGGGCGGGCCGGTCTTGTTGATTTGATGCTTGTGGCGTCTGGCAGGCAGTTAAAAAAGCAAGCGTAGCGAACACAAAAGAGTTTTTGAGATTCCGGCCCATAAGCCGCACTAAGGCAGTTTGGTCTAAAACGCTGCAAGATGGCAAGCGCAATCGCAGGGTCGTTCTGGGTGGCTGCGGCTCGGCGGCAGCGGTTGGAAGCTTCCGGTGAATTCACCGTAAGCTAGGAGGCCGTTAAAACGCTGGGAGCCGCGTCGCCGCTCTTCTTAAACCCGCTGGGCCGTCAAAGACGCAGAAATTCGGGCGTATAGACGCGGGAATGGCCTAAATCACCGGGAAACCGGCAACTGAATGGCAACAACACCGTATATTTAGGCTAAACAGCGGATTGCTACTCCGCAGAACGCAGCGGCGCCAAAATACGAGATGGCGGTCTTTTTCCACCGACCAAGAAAGACCTACCCAGGCCATTTAGCGGCTAAAACCAACCTCGTCCAGACACCGTAAGGAGTCGCTGGCAAGTACCTCCCGGCCGGCTGCGGCTCAACTCTCAACTGCGTCGGTTTCCGCAGCATGCTTTAGTTTTTTGTCTTCGCGTTGACCGTGCGTGCGATGGAAAGATTTGAAGCACCTCCGGCGAATTCATCTGAGGCGAGCCTTCGGTTAAACTCAGCGACGTCTGCCGCTAAGATGTACCGCCTGTTCGCGATTAAGTGTGTCTGTAGCCATCCGCGCTTCTGGTAGCGCCATGCCGACACCTTCGATAAACCTGTGATTTCGCAAAAGCGGTGCAACAACATTGGTGGAACGTACTCAGGTGGAACGGTCCTTTGTGTGTTAGTAGAGGAATTATGTGAGTTCATGTCAGCAAGGTACGGACTTGGCGGACTTAAAATTGAGGTTTTCGCGATTTCTTTGCTTGTCTCCGCACGTCAATTCAACCGAGTTTTCCCAGGTAAATTGCGCAAATTCGTGATTTAGCAACTCGTATGCTGGGTAGGGCAGAAAGGCGGCCATTCTTGCACAAATTCTTGCACAACAGTCGGGCGAAGACCGTCACTCGTGCCCGGCTTTCTGATATTATTTAGCGCGCAGCGAAGCAGGAATCTCCATTGACTGGTGATATGAAAGAACGCAGCGTCGAAGTCGCGAGAGATAAGTATCGGTGTGGCCGACAACTGACTTTGAACCACACGCTTCAGTCTCAGTCAGATGCCGAAACGCATCGCAGTCCGCTTTGGGAGGAGTTGCTCTAAACAATCGCCAGCGCCCGAAATTTTCGCCCAAGCACTTTCTCACTCGGCGCTTTCAACCATCGATCCAACAAGGTTCCGTAAACGCTGCGAAAATCCGTGTTGAATTTCAGGTCGCCGTGGTCAAGATCGACAAGACTCGGATACTTGCCAAATAGTCCGGGTTTGACCGCACCGCCGAGAACAAACATCGGCGCGGCCGCCCCGTGATCGGTACCGCCATTCGCATTTTCCGCGACGCGCCGGCCGAATTCGCTGAACGTCATCAGCAAGACGCGTTCAAAATTTCCCTGTTGTTTCAGATCTGCGACGAATGCGTTAACCGCCTCGTTGAAATTGCCCATCAAACGTTCGTGCGCATTCATTTGGCCAGCATGGGTGTCGAATCCGCCCTGGGTTGCGTAGTAAACGCGCGTGGGCAATCCGCCGGCGATCATGCGCGCGATGATGTTCAAACTGCTGCCAAGATGACCCTGCGGATAGGACACGCTGGATTTGTATTTGCGCGCGATAGCGAGAATTTTGTCTGAGCTCAATTGCGCGTCGAGCGCCGTGCGTTGCAAAAAATCCATCGTGCTCAGGTTGCTCTTCGTTTTTGCCGAAAGCGCACCGATAGCTGCGCCATCTGTCACGCCCGCCGCGCTTTCTTCGTCAGAGCCATTAAGTTGCCGAAAAAAATCTTCCTCAGCACTTCTGTAGCCTTTTTCAGGCTCCGACAATCGCCAGAGAAATTGTTCAGGCCGAGAAAACGTGACGCCGGTTGGGCTTTTCGCCGAGAATGCTTGCGGCATCTCATCGCCGATGGCGACGCCGACAGTTGGATCTACGCCGGAGCAGCAATTGTCGAAGTAACGGCCTAACCAGCCATTCGCTTCATTGCGATTCGAATCGGAACCCGTTTGCCAAATTTCGGTGGAACGAAAATGCGAACGGTCCGGATTTGGATAACCGACGCCATGTACGATTGCGACATGACCTTCATCGAAAAGCGATTTCAGGCCAGTGAGTTTTCCGTTTAATCCGCAGTAATTGTCGATCTTAAGAATTTTGTCCGCGAGAAGGCCGAGCCGCGGGCGCACGCGGTAATAAGCATCATCAGCATATGGCACGACTGTGTTCAATCCGTCGTTTCCACCAGCCATTTGCACCACGATAAGAATCGTTCCGTCTTTTCCGGTGACGGTTTGGGTGAGAGTGTCGGCTGCCATCGCATCGAGCGTGACGAAAGTTTTCTCGAGAAAAACGGGGAGCGTCCATGTGGCGGCCGCGCCAAGCATGGAGGTGCGCAGGAATTTGCGGCGAGTTTGTAATGTCGGTTTCGTTTCCATTTGGAAAGGTCAGTTACAGTTCAGGCCAGTTGAAATTGCGGGGTGCTCATCATCAGATGCACGAGTTCGCGCATTGTCTCATCACTCGTGTCCGGGTTTCGCGATTCGAGAAATTGCACAAACGTGTTCCCCTCTCTTTCGGACGGACGACTTTGGAAAAAGCGCCTGCTCAAAAGATCCACAAGGTCACGCGGCCTGTCGCGGAGCTCGTTGGGCACAAATTTGCTGATGTCGATCGGGTCGCGTTTGATTTGATTGGCCAGTTGTTGTCGCTGCACGACTGATTGCCGAAAACCCGGATCGGGATTTTCGATGCGCGCAGGGGCACCGTGTCGCAGCATGGTGTCCCCGTTAATCAAATAATTCGCGAAGTTGTAGCGAAACAACAATGTCGATGTTGTGATCCACGCTTTGCCGCCGTCCCAGCCTTTCACATTCATTGGTGCGAAAAGGACCTGACCCATCTGCCGCATCGCGTTCTGCGTGACGGTAGGTGGGGGCAGCGCCGTTTCGAGGAGCTTGGAAGCTTGGACAACGTATTGGACGGGGCTCTTGATCTGCGTTTGGATCACACGTTCGGAGTAAAATTCGGCCGAGCTAAAAATCTCACGCAACAGCGGGCGCATCTCGAAATTGTGTGCGCGGACGCGCCCGGCGATGTCATCGACAATTTCCTGTGATGGCTCATCCTCAACAAAGAAACGCCATAATTTTCGACCAATGAACTCTGCGCAGGCCGGTCTCTGGAAGAGAATGTCTATGATGTTATCACCGTTGAGTGGCCAGGTGTGACCCATAAAAGTTTTCGGACCGAGGTCCTGCTGCTTCGGTGCGAAGCGAAATTGCTGGGTCGTGTAATCGATTCGGTAACCGGTAAAGGCGCGCGCCGAAGCACGAACATCTTCTTCGGTGTAATTGCCGATGCCAACCGTGAAAAGTTCCATCAGTTCGCGCGCCCAATTTTCATTTGGATGCTCCTTGCGGCTCTGGTGAAGATCGAGGTAGATCATCATCGCCGGGTCGCGTGACATTTTTCTGACGAGCGTGGCGAAATTTCCCAAGGCATTGCGGCGCAGTGTGTCGTTTTGGAGCCACATCCAGTAGGCGTCTTTCACTTTTTGTACGCTGGTCGCAAAATGGCCGTGCCAGAAGAGCGTCATTTTCTCGAGGAGCGGCGCCTGCCCAGTCATCATCCGCTCCAGCCACCAACAGCGAAGGTCGAGAATATTTTCGGTCTCCATCATGTGAACTTCGCGCGCTTTTTCCCGAGAATTTTGACCCTGATCCTTCGCTGCGTTGATTTCCACTCGTTGGGCACGAATGTTTTGCGGATGAGCCCACGCTGGCGGTGGCACGTTGACAGCATCGGTGTTAGCATCGACAAGCTCATGCACCATTGCACCGAGGCCCTTCTTGCGCGCGGCTTCGATCTCCCCTGGCGTGCCGCCAAAGGCCCCGCGATTGAGAAGATGCGCAGCGGTCTGGTCATTCCATTTCTGCGTTGGTAACGGAAACAGCACGCTTATTTTCACGCCTCTAACGTTCGAGCCGTGGGAGGGCCGACGACAGATAGACGCCGCCGAATGTTTTTGCCGGACTAAATCGTACACACGCCCGGCGACATGTTGCGCCTTGTTGAACTCACTCACAGACCCCGAAGCCGCGTCCGAGAGAAATTCGCTACTGACTTTGAATCAGTTGGTCTGGAGATCCGCCCCCGTTCACGTTCGTTCTTTACAAACCGGCCAAAATCGCGCGCGCGTGGAGTTGTTCAAGGGGCGGACAACCGGCGCTGTTCGCGGAGCAGTATGCTGATGAATGTAAATGAAAGCCGAGTTTGGGGCGGGGAAAAAAATCTGAACAAAATAGTTGACTGGTCGGTCTAGTGAGGCTAGATGGTCGATATGCCAAGAGTGAGTGACATGAAGGAACGCCTGACGGACGCGGCGATGGATTTGATCTGGCACAACAGTTACGGCACGACGTCGGTAGATGCGATTTGCGAGCGCGCCGGTGCAAAGAAGGGGAGCTTTTATTATTTTTTTAAGTCGAAATCGGAGCTTGCTGCCGCCGCCTTGGAAGCGGACTGGAACAAGAAGAAGGCGGAAATGGATTCGATTTTCTCACCGACGGTTCCGCCATTGGAGCGGCTCGATCGGTACTTTGATTTTGTTCACAATCGCCTCGCGGAGCTTCAGAAGAAATGCGGTTCGATCCTGGGTTGCCCGTTGTTGAGCATCGGTAGCGAGGTCAGCACTCAGGACCAAATCGTTCGTGAAGCGATCGACCGGATCATGGATCGCAAGATGAATTATTTCATTTCGGCGGTCCGCGACGCTCAGGCGCAGGGATTAATTGATGCGCCCGATCCGGTCGCGAAGGCGAAAGCGCTGTTCTCCTGTTATCAAGGGACAGTGGCGCAGGCGCGTATTCAAAATGACGTCGAACTGCTCCGCGAATTCAAGCACGTGGCCAGGGATGTTTTGGGTGTGAAAGATGCCCATACTGTCTCTTCGTAACTCTCTTTTTTGCTAATTTTATAGACGACCGGTCAAATATCAATACACAGAAACCGAAAGAACCCGAACCCTATGAAAACTGACACACAGCCCGAACCAGTTTTCCTCCAGACAGTCTCAGTCGCCCTCGCGCAACTGAAACAACGATTGCAGCAAGATTATGAACAGGCTTACCCAGACCTGCGCGAAATCATTCACCTGGTGCTCGACGACGAAGAAGCGAACGCCTGGGAGCTTTCTTTGTTCCCACATTTGCTTCTCCCCGATCTGGTCGAGGCGCGCCTCATCAACCTGAATCTGGACCCGATCGAGACGAAGCATGAGGACGTCTTTGCGCCGCATGGCTTCAATCGAATCGAGACTGGCCAACCGGCTTTCGCTCTATGTGGATAACAAGAATCCGAAAATGAAAGGCATTACTAAATGAACAAAGGAAAATTAAACGGAAAAGTTGCGGTCGTAACCGGGGCCTCCAAGGGAATTGGGGCCGCCATCGCGAAAGAATTCGCCGATGAAGGCGCGACCGTGGTCATCAATTACGCTTCGGCAAAGGAAGATGCTGATCGCATCGTGGATGAAATCACCAAGCGCGGTGGCCAGGCTGTCGCGGTGCAGGCCAATGTCGCCAAAAAGGCGGACGTTGAACGGCTCTTCTCAGCGGCAAAGAAAGCGTTCGGGAAGATCGACATCCTGGTCAACAACGCGGGCGTTTACGACTGGTCGCCTATTGAAGAGATCACCGAGGAGCAATTTCACAAACAGTTCGATGTGAATGTTCTCGGTCTGCTTCTGGCCACTCAGGAGGCCGTCAAGCAATTCGATTCCAATGGCGGCAACATTATTAATGTTAGTTCGACTGTCACGTCACTGACCCCGCCGGGTTCGTCAGTTTACACCGGCACCAAAGGCGCGGTCGACGCCATCACCAGAACGCTGGCTAAGGAACTCGGTCCGCGCAAAATTCGCGTGAACTCCATTAATCCCGGTCTTGTCGAAACCGAAGGCGTGCGCGCAGCCGGCTTCGACCAAGGCGATCTTCGCAAAAGCGTTGAAGCGCAGACACCATTCGGTCGCGTCGGTCAACCCAACGACATCGCTCCTGCCGCAGTCTTTTTTGCTTCATCTGATTCCGCGTGGATCACAGGCGAAACGCTTCGTGTCGCAGGAGGTCTTCGTTAGGCCAACGAAATAATGAACTTCAAAAACAACCGCACAAAGAGACAAAGGAAACTAAAATCATGAAAACTAAATTTTATTGGGTCGCGCTTCTTGCGAGCGCGACCGTGATCGGGCAAGCGCAAGGTGGTGATAATCACGGCGGCGGAATGGGAGGAGGCTTCGGTGGTCGTGGTTTCAGCGGTGGTGGCCATGTCGTCGGCGGGGGCGTCCGGGCTGCGCCAGTTGGAAGCGGTTTCCGTGGCGGTGGCTTCCACGCTGCGGCCCCGGCGTTCGGTGGCGTGCATAGTTCCGTTGGAGTGGGAGCGCGCGGAGGCGGAGTTGGCTTCGGCATACCGCGCTACTCTTCAGTTGGAGCGCGTCCGTTATATCGGCGGCCAGTCTATTATAATGGACGAGCCGGCCGATCCGTAACTCCATCAGTTGGCGCAAGAACAGCGGCCACTAGGCCGCAGAATCGTTTCAGCTCAACACACAATCCTGTTGGGCAACGGCCGCCGGCAGCGTTTGGTCGTCCAGGCATCCTTTCAGCAGCGCGTTCACCTGGAACAGCTGTACACCGGGGATTGAACGGACGAACGAACCACATTGCTGAACGTCATGGCGCAAATTGGTCGCACCGCGACTGGGACCGGCGGCATGCACACTTCTTCCACAATCGGTTCTTTGTTTTTGACAACGGCTTCTGGTTCGGACTGGATGATGGATTCTTCCCGTGGGATTACCTGCCGTATTACGCCGGCGACTACTATCCGTACGATTACTACACTGACGTTCAGCCGGACTATAACAGCGCGTCCGATAGTGCCTATCCGTACGGTTACTACACCGGCGTTCAGCCGGACTATAACAATGCGGCCGCTAGTGGTGCCCAGGTGGCTGATACCACGGTCGAAGCTACCCAGGAGCGGCTTGCTCAGCTCGGCTATTACAACGGTCCAGTCGATGGAATTTTCGGTCCGACGACGCGCGATGCGGTGGCAAAGTATCAGATCGACAACCAGCTAGATGTGACCGGGAGTCTTTCGCCGGACACGCTGCAGTCACTCGGAGTGCCGCCCGGTCCAAACAATTAACAGATCCGCAATTACTCGATGAGAATTCCACATCGGAGGGTTGGGCTGGAGAGACTTGGAGCAATGGAGGTGGAGGAACGCCTTTAGGAAACTCAACAACAGCGAAAGGAAATTGTATGAACACAAAAAAATTCTCAGGCAAAGTTGCGCTTGTAACCGGAGGAACATCCGGTATCGGCAAAACCACCGCGATCGAATTCGCTCGTGCTGGTGCTAAGGTCGTTCTGACTGGTCGCCGTGAAAAAGAAGGCGCACAGGTCGTCGCTGAAATTAAGAAACTCGGCGGTGAGGCGGCGTTCGTCCGTGCCGACGTGGCGAAAGATGCAGACGTGAAGCGGATAGTCGATTTTACGGTCGACAAATTCGGCCGGCTCGACATCGCTTTTAACAATGCCGGCGTTGAGTGGATAGGCCCATTGGATCAGGCCACCGAGGCGGAATACCGCCGCATCTTCGACATCAACGTTTGGGGCGTTCTGAATTCGATGCGTCACGAAATCCCTGCCATGCTAAAAAACGGCGGTGGGGCAATCGTCAATACCTCTAGCGTGGCCGGGCACGTTGGCATGGGTCAGGTCAGCATCTACACCGCGTCCAAGCATGCGGTCGAAGGCTTGACCAAGGCTCTCGCGCTGGAGTTCGCCAAACAAAATATTCGTATTAACGCAGTGGCCCCCGCCGGTGTTGCAACCGACATGGTCGATCGCTTTGCCGGAAAAGAAGGCGAGATGCGCGATTACCTCACGTCTCTTCATCCGGTCGGGCGCATTGGCGCCAGCGAAGAAATCGCCGCGGCGGTTCTCTATCTCTGTTCCGACGACGCGAAATTTACCACCGGCACGTCCCTCGTAGTGGATGGAGGAATGCTAGCCCAATAAAGAACACATGCAGAAATCGAAACATCATGAGTAGAACTATCGAAGTGGATTTCTACCGCAAGCCTTTGAAGAGGGCGAAAGATTAACTCCAAATGCTGCCTCTTCTCTCCCCGAAGCCGGGATTCGCGATCAACTCAAATGAATGCGAATCTGATTAAATGAAGCAGTTCTTTTTTGCGTGTGCTGCTTTTTTGTTCGTGTTCTTGACGGGAAGTGGCTGCAAGAAAGCATCCGTAACGGAGCAACCTGCTTTGCCGGTTAACGTCGTTACTGTCGTCGAGAAGGAGGTAGACGAATGGGACGAATTCACAGGGCGGCTGGATCCAGTTGAATCGGTCGAGATTCGGCCGCGTGTGTCTGGATACATTACCGAGATTCATTTTGAAGCGGGCGCCATCGTTAAAAAGGGAACCCTTCTTTATGTAATCGATCCGCGTCCGTACCAGGCGGATTTTGACCGTGCTGCCGCCGAAGTCGAGCGGATGGATGCGCAGCTCAAGCTTGCCGAGATTGAACTCAATCGCGCAAAAGAGCTGCGCGCCAAGGCCACGATTTCCGCGAGCGAGTTCGATCAGAAGGCTGCTACCTATCAAGGGGCAGCCGCCGCCAAAAGTTCGGCCGAAGCCGCCAAGAATGCCGCGGCGCTGAATCTAGAGTTCACGCAAATCAAATCTCCGATCGACGGCCGAGTGAGCGACCAGCGCATTACTGTAGGGAATCTGGTCCAGCCCGGGGCGGGTCCAGATAGCTTGCTTACGACAGTAGTCTCGGTCGATCCGATTTATGCCAAAGTCGATGCCGACGAGAACGCGGTGCTCAAATATGTAAAGCTCAGCGAGGAAGGGAAACGCGTAAGCGCGCGCACGGCAAAGATTCCAGCGTGGGTTGAGCTCGGCAACGAAACGGATTTTCCGCACAAAGGTACAATCGACTTCGTTGACAACCGCCTTGATCCTGGGACGGGGACGGTGCGTGCGCGAATCGTTCTAAAAAACTGGAACCCTAACTTTATTACGCCGGGTTTCTTTGTTCGCGTGCGCGTCTCGGGCGCAACGCCTTATCGGGCTGCGCTAGTCCCGGATAGAGTGATCAGCTCGCAACAAGGGCTGAAATACGTATTCGTCGTGAAGCCCGATAATACGGTCGAACGCCGTAACCTCGAGACTGGTGCTCTTTTCGAAGGAAAACGGATTGTGAAAAGCGGTCTGAATGACGGCGAGAAAGTGGTCTCTACCCGTCTGCAATTGTTGCAAGCCGGAATGAAAGTCACGCCTGTTCCGGAAGAGACGCCTGCCAGCGGAACGGAGACAAAGAAAAGCGTCGCTGAATCGCAAAACGAAAAATGACGGCGCAGGCGCAACGGCAGGCGACATGAATTTTCCGCACTTTTTCATCGACCGGCCAATCTTCGCCGGCGTCATCAGCATTGTCATCACGCTGGTGGGTGTCATCGCGCTTTCAACGCTGCCCATCGCGCAATATCCCGATATCGCGCCGCCAACTATCCAGGTCACAGCCAGCTATCCGGGCGCGAACGCGAAAGTCGTATCGGAAACGGTAGCAACACCGATCGAACAGCAGGTCAATGGCGTCGAGAACATGCTCTACATGTCCTCGCAAAGCACGAGTGACGGCAACATGACGTTGAGCATTACGTTCAAGCTCGGCACCAATCTTGATACGGCGCAGGTATTGGTGCAGAACCGCGTCGCCATCGCCATTCCCGTGCTCCCGCCTGATGTGCAGCGGATCGGCGTGACGACGAAAAAACAATCCCCCGACATTACGATGGTCGTGCACCTCGTTTCGCCGGATGGATCGTTCGATCAGCTTTTTACCAGCAATTACGCTTTGCTTCAGATTCGCGACGAGCTCGCGCGGCTCGACGGCGTGGGCGACATCAATGTCTTCGGCGCGCGCGAATATTCGATGCGGATTTGGCTGGATCCTCACCAACTGTCTGCGCGCGGATTAACAGCGCAGGATGTAGTGACGGCCATCCAGGAGCAAAATGTGCAAGTCGCAGCCGGAATCATCGGCGCGCCGCCTGTGCCGAAGGAGGCGACTGCATTTCAATACACGGTCAGCACGCAAGGCCGGCTCACTGACGAAAAACAGTTCGGCGACATCATTGTTAAGACCGGCGCTAACGGTCAGGTCACGCGGGTGCGCGACATCGCGCGGATTGAACTCGCCGCCCGCGATTACACCGTTAACAGTGGACTCGGCGGAAAACCGGCAACGGCGATCGCCATTTTCCAGCTGCCGGGCTCGAACGCGCTCGCTACTTCCGATGCGGTGAGAAAGAAAATGGCTGAGCTCAAGCAACGTTTCCCTAGCGGTCTCGACTACACGATTGTTTACGATCCGACGGTTTCCGTCCGCGAATCGATTCACGAAGTTCAAAAGACGCTTTTCGAAGCGATTGCGCTCGTCGTTCTTGTCGTCCTGATCTTTCTCCAAACCTGGCGCGCCGCAATCATCCCTCTCATCGCGATCCCAGTTTCGCTAATCGGCACGTTCGCGGCGATGAAAGGCTTCGGATTCTCAATTAACAATCTCTCGTTGTTCGGCATCGTTCTAGCGATCGGTATCGTGGTTGACGACGCCATAGTGGTTGTCGAGGCGATCGAGCATCACATTGAAGATGGTTTGAGTCCGCGCGACGCAGCGCGCAAGGCGATGACCGAAGTTGGTGGAGCCTTGGTTGCGATCGCGCTGGTACTTTGCTCGGTATTTATCCCGACCGCGTTCATCACCGGCATTACTGGCACATTCTTTCGCCAATTCGCGCTCACTATTGCGGTCTCGACTGCGATCTCCGCACTCAACTCGCTTACACTTTCCCCGGCCCTTGCCGCATTGCTTCTCAAGCCGCGTGGCGCGCAGAAGGATCCGTTCCAACGAATTATCGACGGGTTGCTTGGATGGTTCTTCAAAGGATTCAACAAAACATTTTCCTGGGCCTCCAACGCATACGGCAACAGTGTCGCGCGCCTTGTCCGATTGGCCGTCATCGTTTTGTTTGTCTATGCAGGTTTACTTGCGCTGACTGGTGTCGGTTTCAAAGTTGTGCCGGGAGGCTTTCTGCCGACGCAAGATCGCGGTTACGCCGTCGTGTATGCGCAATTACCTGATGCTGCTTCGCTCGATCGGACCCAGGCGGTTGTCGACAAGATTTCGAAAATCGCGCACGAAACGCCCGGCATTCTCAACACCGTCGAATTCGCGGGATTCAATCTCTTCGGCGGCAATCAGCCGAACACGGCTGCGGTGTTTCTTCCATTCAAAGAATTTTCGGAGCGAAAAACGCGCGACCAGAGGCTGCCGGCGATTCTGGCGAAAATAAATGCGCGCGTGCGTGCGGAGATTCCCGAAGCGCTGGTGATTGCATTTCCGCCGCCGCCAGTGTCCGGCATTGGTAATGCCGGCGGTTACAAATTGTTTATTCAAGATCGAGGCAACGCCGGTCTCGACGAACTACAAACGCAAGCTTTCGCCATGATGGTGAAGGCAAATCAAACGCCCGGCTTGGCGAACAATCTGACGACCTTTCGTGCGAACGTTCCGCAGCTTTGGTTCGATGTCGATCGCGTCAAAGCGAAAAGCATGGATGTGCCGCTGAGCAATATCTTCGGCACGCTGCAGACTTATCTTGGATCGACATACGTAAACGATCTCACGCTCTTTGGCCGCACTTATCGCGTTACAGCTCAGGCTGACTCACAATTTCGTTTGAGTCCGGACGATATTCGCTTGCTGAAAACGCGAAATAATTCCGGCGGAATTGTTCCGCTCGGCTCGGTTGCGACCGTGCAAGAAGTAAGCGGCGCCGACAAGATCACGCGCTACAACATGTTTACCGCGGCCGACCTGAGCGGTCAGCCGGCGCCGGGCGCGAGCAGTGGCGACGCCCTCGCGGCCGTTGAACGGCTCGCCAAACAAATTCTGCCCACCAGCTTCACGACTGAGTGGACGGAGATAGCGCTTCAGCAAAAACTCGCGGGCAACAGCGCGATTTACATTTTCCCGCTTTGCGTTTTGTTCGTTTTCCTGCTGCTCTCGGCGCTTTACGAAAGCTGGTCTTTGCCGCTTGCAATCATTTTGATCGTCCCCATGTGTCTGTTCAGCTCGATCTACGGCGTCTGGGTGCGCTCGATGGAGAACAATATCTTTACCCAGATCGGCTTCATTGTGCTGGTTGGACTAGCCTGTAAGAACGCGATTCTGATTGTCGAATTCGCGAAACAAATTCAAGACCGCGACCAAAAAGACCGCTTCACCGCTGCGGTCGAAGCCTGTCGTCTCCGATTGCGTCCGATCTTGATGACTTCATTTGCGTTCATCTTCGGTGTTGTTCCGCTCGTCGTTAGTTCAGGCGCAGGTGCGGAAATGCGACAAGCCCTCGGCACCGCGGTCTTTTTCGGAATGCTCGGGGTAACCGGCTTCGGTCTTTTTCTTACCCCTGTGTTCTACGTCGTCATCATGTGGTTCAAAGAGCGCCGCGCCAAAACAGTCGCGCCTGCGCAATCCAGTCCGCCGTTGGCGGTTGAACCAGCGCTTCATTAGCAGCATGGACGCGAATCTCATCACGGTATTAGCCGGAGTGCTTGGTTCAGTGAGTGGGGCATCGGCGGCGATCGATCGTGCTGGACGCGGATTTCTGATGTGACAAGACGTTTTCGGTAAGCAACCCATGAGTGGCGAACGAAAGACAGCCATCGTGACCGGCGGCTCACAAGGCATTGGAGCGGGTCTGGTGAAGGCGTTTTTGGAGCGCGGTTACAACGTGGTGGCAAATTCACGAAAGATCACTAAGTCGGGCGCATTCGAGGCGTCGGATGAAGTCGCGTTGGTCGACGGAAACATCGCCGAGCCGGCGACTGCCGCTAGGATCGTTGAGACGGCGTTGTCGCGCTTCAAATCGATCGACGCGCTGGTCAATAACGCCGGCATCTTCTTCACCAAGCCGTTCACGGATTACACGGTCGAGGACTTCAAGTCGCTCGTCTCGACGAACGTCGAGGGCTTCCTGTACGTCACCCAACTCTCCATCAAGCAGATGTTAGCGCAGAAGACGGGCGGGAGCATCGTCACGATCACCGCGGCCCTTGCGCGCAACCCGATCCGGGGCGTCACAGCGGCGGTGCCGATGATCACCAAAGGCGGTCTTGAAACCATCACCCAACACCTTGCAATAGAGTACGCCAAAGACGGTATCCGCGTGAATGCAGTCGCGCCCGGCGCGGTCTATACGCCGCTTCACCGGGACACTCCGAAGGACGTGATGGAGAGCCTGTCACCGATGGGTCGGCCTTCGACGGTCAAGGACATCACAGACGCGGTCATGTACCTGACCGACGCCGCGACGGTCACTGGTGACATCCTGTACGTCGACGGTGGTGCGCACGTGGGCAAATGGTAAGGCAAATGGCAACTCAAACGGCAACACCCGAAAGTTCTCGCCCCGCCAGCGCCGAGCAACGGTTGAAAGAACTTGGCATCAAGCTTCCGACGCCACCTCAGCCGTTCGGCATTTATGTGGAAGCGGTGCAGACGGGCGATCTGCTTTTTCTTACCGGGATGCTTCCCACAGAAGGACGGAGCGCGAAATTCATTGGACGCGTCGGCGCAGAACTCGATGTGGAAGCGGGACGCAAAGCAGCTCACCTCGCGGCGCTCAACGTCCTCGCTATCGCCAGGCAGCATTTGGGATCGCTTGATAAAGTGACCCGGATCGTCCGCCTCGGTGTTTACGTGGCGACTTCGGGAGATGTCCGCGATCAGCCGAGAATCGCGGACGCCGCGTCGGAGCTGTTGCAAGACGTTTTCGGAAAAGAGAAGAACCCGTCTCGGTTGGTTTATGGCGTCGCAAGTCTGCCGCTCGGAACTCCAGTCGAGCTAGAAATTGTTTTCGAAGTAGCGAGGTAAAGGCGGAAATGTCAAAGGTTTGGTTGATACTCGGCGTTTTGCTCTCCGGTTGCGGCACGCTTGCAGCGCAGAAGGAATCACCTCCTATTCGCAATATCGTTCTCGTTCACGGTGCTTGGGCGGATGGTTCAGGGTGGAAAGGTGTTTATGACATTCTGGTTAAGCACGGTTACAGGGTCAGCATCGTGCAAGAGCCGGAGACGTCGTTCAGAGAAGACGTAGCTGCCACCAAGCGCGTGATCGCTCAGCAAGACGGACCATGTGTTGTTGTCGCTCACAGTTATGGCGGCGCGGTAATCACCGAAGCCGCGAACGATCCCAAGGTCATGGCATTGGTTTATGTCGCGGCCCACATGCCAGACGCTGGCGAAAATGAAGCTGATGATGGAAAGCGATTCCCCAGCGATCTCAGCAAGTCAACTGCGATAAAGAAGACGGCAGACGGGTTCACTTACCTCGATCCCGCGCAGTTTCATGAGTACTTCGCAGCCGATCTGTCGGCGGAGCAGGCTGCTTTCATGGCGCGATCGCAAGTGCTGAACTTGGCCGACAATTTCAAAGCAGTCATCACCACGGCTGCGTGGAGAAGCAAACCCAGCTGGATGTTGGTCGCGACAAAGGACAGAACCATCAACCCGGACCTCGAACGGTGGTACGCCGAACGAGCCAAGAGTCACAAGGTCGAAGTCCCGGGGGCGAGTCACTCGGTTTACATCTCCAGGCCGAAGGAAGTTGCAGCTCTGATCGAAGAAGCTGCATCGCACGCTCGGTAGAAACTTGTAATGATATTCGAGCGACAAAAAAATCCATCCAAGCAAACGTCCAACTGAGGTGCCTTTAGACGAAACTGGTGTTGAATTTGATTAGGACTAGATCGATCGAATGGTGAGTGATGTTCGCGACGAGGCTCACCTGAATGCTCGTCGCGCAACCCAAGGTAAATACGAATAGGGAGCTGGTTAAATTATGAAAAAAAATCCGCTGAACAAAGGTATCATAATGGAGAACGCTGCTGGGATTGGGACGGTGACGTCTGAGATGGTTGAAGCCCGTGCGCGCGAGTTAGCCGCGATTAACGGTCGTCCTTCTTCCGAACCGTCCGAGGCTGACTATCAACAGGCCAAACGTGAGCTGACGGGAGGAGCGGAAATGGATCCGCAGGAAGAGAGCAGTGAATCCATACCGGATTCGGAGGGTTGGGATCCCGTGCCGGGCTCAACCGGACGGCAAGCAGCAGACTCCCTCGGAGAAGATGAAGATGCCGAGGGACGGAGCGAGAGTGCCCAGCTTTTCGAAGAAGGCGTCAGCGAAGCGGAGCACGATCAAATGCGTCAGGCATCCCGGGCGGAGGAGAATAGCGGCGAACCAGAGCCATAACTCCCGCGCGCGTGCCACGGTGATTCCGTCCTGCGAGGAAAAATTCAATGGACGCAACCAAACAAGAAAAAAATAAGGCACTCGTTCTCGAAGCGTTCGACACGCTTTTCAACAAGCGGGACTATGAAGCAGCTGAACGGTATTGGTCCCCCAACTACATTCAGCACAGCGCACATATCGAACCGGGTCGTGATGGACTGTTCAATTTGATCCGCAACACACCCGCCACCCTGCGTTACGAACATCAGCTCATCGTCGCGGAGGGCGACTACGTCATCGTGCACGGACGATTCTCAGGAACCGGCCGGCCTGTCGCTTGGGTCGCCGTGGATATTGTCAGGATCGAGAACGGCCGTCTTGCAGAACACTGGGACGTCTTGCAAGACGAGGCGACCAAAGCCGAATCGAAGAGCGGTCTGCCGATGTTTGGCGACCATTTCACCGCCTGAACCGCCTCTTTCATCCATCTACAGGTATTGATCGTGGCCTTGCAGAAGCGCTGCACAAGCTCGGCAACGAGGAAAGCGGCGCTGCGTGTTCTCCCGCGTTGACTTAGCCGCCAGTGGCGGATCAAAGCAATTGCGCCGGGGTCGGAGTCGGAGTTGGGGTGACCGAGGCCGATGACAGCGGCGAGGGGGATTCCCCCGCAGTCGAGAAATTTGAGCCGGCGGGGCTGTTGTTAGGCAATGGGCTTCTAAATGGCACCGGGGCGAGTTGGGGCAGAATAGTAGTGACCCTGGCATTCGTGGCAGCAGTGTGTGTTCCGGCGTTCGTGTTCGCCGTGGTATTCGTGCCAGTCGGGGCATTTATCCCAGTCTGTGTAGCCGCTGCCGAGTTACCGATTGAGCTACCAAGCCCTCTAGCGGCGGCGCCGGTAATCCCACCGGTTTGATTGCTGATCCCGGTCTGCGCTCCAGCGTTTATCCCTGTATGTGCTCCGACATTGGTGTTCGGGCCG
>Ga0209470_1001630_pt1 | contig 16534 bp, 14 predicted proteins | sample GraSoiAngelo_125_FD_185882 | JGI IMG/M metagenome (GOLD analysis project Ga0209470, IMG submission 185882) | Grasslands soil microbial communities from the Angelo Coastal Reserve, California, USA - 14_0927_05_40cm (SPAdes) (version 2) | ecosystem: Environmental > Terrestrial > Soil > Grasslands ... | reverse complement strand
CCATTCCGTCCTGGCAGCAGAATAAGGATCTTCTGGACTGGCTGCGTTCTTTATAACTCTTCGGGAGGACACCCCGCATGACTTCCCCGAACCGGGATCCGCCAACCTAACGCGGGATATTATGTTGAGTCAAACCAGCCGATGTCGCCCTGCAATCAGTGGGTTAGATCTTCGACTGCACATATCCGCTGTCTGCGCATAATACCTTTGGGTTGTGGCTATGTCCCGATGCCCCATGAGGTTTTTCACCGTCACGACATCCTCTCCGATAGACGGTGGGGCCAGATGAGCCGCTTTCATGGCGCAAGTGGCCCCAGCCGCTCTGACGGTTATGGAGCCTCTGCGACAAGCTGGAGCGAGGGTGCATTTATGCTGGATGGCGTGTCAATTCCTTCACGCAGCATCGCCGGAACGAGAGTGAACACCCAATCGTCTCCATTTGCTTCAATCTTAACGCATCGATTTCCGGTTAAAGCCAGAGTCAATATCTGCTTTTCCTTTTCATTGACGGGCGTAATTACCAATTTCGTATCGCTGTTGAATCGCGTTTCAATCTTCATCGTGATTTCTCCTTAAGCAAGGGTGCTAGGACCAGAGAGTAGGGCCGTAAGGCAGTACGAGAATGGCACGGACATGCCTTACTGCAGGCAGGGCCACGTCGCCGGAAATGGCGAGAGGGCGCGCCTAACCGCTGACGAAGCTGACGGTGCTGACGCAAAATTCCGTGCTTCGCACGCTTATTCTTCGTGTTTCCCTACTATCTCTCTTTTTTGCTGTCCTGAACAGAGTAAAGGGGTAAATCATCGTCAGTTGCGTCAGCCCCGCAGCCTGAAGGCTGCCGGTGGGCAGGATGGGCAGGTTGTTCGAGAGAAGGGGTGTATGTATGCAGTGACGTGGAAGGAATAGGCAACGCTCTCGAGGCGGGCACTCCAGCTCCACTGTTCGCCACGCGCGTGGGCGGCGCCGTACAAATTCTATCGGCAAATAACATCACGGAAGATTCCAGCATCTCGCCTATCACCGTCGTCTTGAATTGGAAACCCAACCCAACCCAACCCAACCCAACCCATGACCTTAACCGCAGGCAAGGTTTCCTAAACATTTCAAGGGGCGACGTCGGAGTCTCACCCGCGGCTTACCGCCAGCACCGGGCGTCATAAGCTTATTGAGTGAATAGAAACAAGAACTGGTACGTGATGAACCTGTTCAAGCACGCCTGATTTCTGCAAGCGACGGCAACGGCAAAGCTGTTAAGATTCCCCTTCGCAAATAGGCTGAGGAGATCCCGACCATGATCACTGAAACGAGCAAAACCGCACCGGCAGTGGATAAAGCCGTACGTCCGATGACAGGCTCCGAATATCTGGAGAGCCTGCGTGATGGGCGTGAGATCTGGCTGTATGGCGAGCGGGTTCAGGACGTCACGGCGCATCCCGGATTTCGAAACACGGCCCGGATGATTGCGCGTCTCTACGATGCGCTGCACGATCCGAAATTCAAGGATGTGCTGACGACCGAAACCGACACAGGATCCGGCGGCTATACGCATCCGTTTTACCGTGCGCCGAAAAGCGCGGAGGAACAAGTCAAGGCGCGCGATGCCATCGCTCAATGGGCCCGGTTGACCTATGGATGGCTGGGACGCTCACCCGATTACAAGGCATCGTTTCTTGGGACGCTGGGAGCGAACTCTGCCTTCTACGCGCCCTATGAGGCCAACGCGAAAGCCTGGTACAAGAAGGCGCAGGAAAGAGTGCTGTATCTCAACCACGCGATCATTCATCCGCCCGTCGACCGCGACCGGCCGATTCATGAACGCGCCGAAGCCTGCGTTCACGTGATCAAAGAAGGCGATGCCGGAATATGGGTCAGCGGCGCGAAAATCGTCGCGACAGGTTCGGCCCTGACTCACGCCACGTTCGTCGCGCACCACGGATTGATTCCCGTTCAGGATCGAAGCTACGCCTGCATCTTTATGGTGCCGATGAATGCTCCCGGTGTGAAACTGATTTCGCGAGCTTCTTATGAGCAGACCGCCGCAGTTATGGGAACCCCTTACGATTATCCGCTCTCGAGCCGCCTGGACGAAAACGACGCAATCTTTGTCCTCGATAATGCGTTCATCCCATGGGAGGACATTTTCGTTTATGGCGATATTGAAACCGCCAATAACTTCTTTCCAAGGACAGGCTTCATCACCCGGGCTCTACTCCATGGCTGCACTCGCCTGGCCGTCAAGCTGGATTTCATAACCGGCCTTATGATCAAGGCCCTGGAAGCCACCGGGACCAAGGATTATCGGGGCCAACAGGTCCGCATTGGCGAAGTCATTGCTTATCGAAATCTGTTCTGGAGCCTTTCCGAGGCGATGGCTCGAAACCCCTCACCCTGGGTGAATGGAGCGGTTTTGCCGAACTACGATGCCTCGACCGCCTACCACGTCTTCGGCGCAACGTTTTACCCGATCGTGAAAAATTTGATCGAGCAGAGCGTCGCCAGCGGCTTGATTTACCTGAACTCCAGCGCGCGGGATTTCCAAAATCCGGAACTTCGCCCGTATCTCGATAAATACGTCCGGGGCTCCGGCGGGTACGATGCGGAACAGCGAGTGAAGCTGATGAAGCTGCTCTGGGACTCGATCGGCAGCGAGTTCGGCGCGCGCCATGAACTGTACGAGATCAATTATTCGGGCTCAACGGAAGAAAACCGGATCGTCTGCATGAATATCGCAAACGCTACCGGCGCTACGGCAAAGATGAAGGAACTCGTCGAAACGTGCATGGCCGAATACGACATCCGTGGCTGGACCGTTCCGGATCTGATCAACCCCGACGACGTGAGTTGGTTTTCTAAATGACAATTGAACAGTGAACATTGAACAAGCTTGTTCACTGTTCAATTGTCATTGATCACTGGCCGAGAGCTTTGACCGGTATATCGAAGTAAGCCGTATTGACAACACCCTTGCGCTGGAACTGCACCCACACGCGATAGGCTCTGGCACGCGGGAAGATGACATTGAACTGAATCTGCGGGCCGCCGTCGGCGATGAACGGATGCTCATGGATCATGTCGATGAGGTCGTCGCTCGCTGCGAGCATGTGACCCCAGGCCGCGAGATACTTCTCGAGCCCATCGGCCGGCTTCACGCGAAAGTACATTTGCGTCTTGAAACCCGAGATCGGTTGCGGCGGATCCGTTGTTAATTCCACCGTCATATTCTCCGCGTCTTTGGGTGAATAGTCGCGCGTGAGCGAAGCCCGTTTGGGAGCCGGACCGGGAACGATGATCGTCTTTGTGATCAATTGAGGCGTAGCGCCGTCAGGATAAAAATCACCCAGGATGCGGTACATGCCCGGTTTGGGAAAGACATATTGATAGTGAAAATTCTTATCGGAACCCAGCGTCGGATGATTGTGCAGGAAGACCTCGAGATCCTGGCTCACCACAAACATGTGGAACAACTTCTCATGGACGATCTGGAAATTCGTGACCGGCCGGTCCTTCCAGGGATCGTGAACTTCGAATGTGAGATTCGCCGGTTGGCCGATCTTCATCGGTTTCGGCGATACGTCCAGATGCAGATGATATTCGACCGGATCGGGCAGACCCGACACCAGCGCCATTCCGCAGCGCGCGCAGGTGCCCGGATTGTTCGATCGGACGTCCGGGTCCATCGGACAGATATAAACCGAACCGGCATTCTGCGAGGGAAGAGGGGGGATAACCGGATTCTGTGCGCCAACCGCAGCGGCGACGGGCAATAAAATGAGGAGACTCCAAATAGTACGCATCAGTTCTTGTCCTCAGGCAGCAGAAAAATAGTTGCCCCAGGGGGAATTCCGCTAATCACGGTGCCCGCCGGCAGCTCCAGCGGTGCACGGAACAGGAAAGGATGCGCGAACTGTTCTTTATATTCATCGAGCCACACGAGCGGCTCGATCCGTCCGTCGGGAAGCTCAGCAATAATTTGAAAAGAGCCCGGCGGCACCGATTTCGCCAGCAGGCCGTCGAGCTTAAGTGGTTTGACAAGCTTCAAATCACCCTTCACGGCCATTCCGGGGAGGTGTGCGGATTGAGGGGCCTCTGATCCGGCATCAAACCAAACGCTTTCTTTCATCATCTCGTTGAGCTTGTCTTTCGCCGGGAGGTCCTTCTCCTCGCCTTCGGGCGATCCGCCCTGAGACCAGCTTGTGAGCAGCTCCAGTTCTTCAGGGGTGAGCGCTTGATCGTTACGGAAGTCGCCGAATCCCTTGACGGCGCCCCAAGGCGGCATCCGGCGCTCCAGCACTTCCTCCTTGATCGCGGTTCGCCAAGGAAAGGCCTCCTGGTACTGCATCAAAGAAAATGCGGAAGCGCCTTCGCGATGACAGGCCACACATCGCGAATAGAAAATACGCGAAATCTCGCGATCCCAGGTCACAGGCGTCGTCACGATATCGTGCGCCTCAACTGCCGCGCACATCCCGATCATGAGAACGAATGTGAAGAGAACCGGCCGTTTCACGGTTGCCCGCCTGATTTATTTTTTAGGACCGTAAGTCTTCGCCAGATAGTCGACCAGCATGGGGACGTCCTTGTTCTCGACACTGGCGCCCTTCGAAATCATCGAGTTCACGAGCATTTGCCAATCCTCCTTGCTCAGGTGCTGATCCTGAACAAGATCGAGATCATGGCAAGCGGTGCAGGCCGTCTCCAGCAGCGTCTTGGCAGCCGCATCGCCTCCTGAAGCTTGCGCTCCGCCGGCTTTCGCACCAGCGGGTCCAAAGTTCTTGACAAGGTAATCGACCAGCACAGGCATGTCCTTCTGGTCGAGCGTAGCGCCATTAGAAATCATCGACGCGATCAGGCCTTCCCAACCGTCCTTATCGAGATGCAGTTTCACAACACCATCGAGGCTGTGGCAGGCGGTGCAAGCATCCTCAAGGATTTTCTTTCCTGGCCCGTCAGGTAACTGAATATCTTGCGCCGTCGCATAAGCCATGGTCGCCACCGCGATGGTAGTCATTAACCACATCGCTGTTTTTCCGAACGTCCAATTCATATGAGTCTCCTTAATCGCCTTTCTCTTATCGCATGAGTAGTCTATGACCGTGGAGCGCTCTAATTTAAAACCGTATTCTGGTTTTTTTCAACTGGTGCTAACATGCGACCCTCAAAGCGCACCCATCCGGAGGATTGATGCGAGCCAGGAGCCTTTTTATATTCTGCATTTTTGCCTCTTTGGCCACCGTCGTGGATGCCTTCGCGCAGGAGGGACATCCCCTGAAGGGCAGTTGGATCGGCGACTGGGGTCCGAATAAAACCGACCGGAATCAGATCACGATTGTGATCGACTGGGACGGCAAACAGGTCACCGGCATCTTGAATCCCGGTCCGGCCGCCATTCCGATTCAGAAAGCATCGCTCGAGCCCAAAGGCTGGATTGTCCACTTCGAGGTCGACGCGAAGAACGCCGCGGGGCAGACGGTGCACTACGTCATCGATGGCCATATCGAAAATCTCGGCTTGTACAATCGCGCGATCGTCGGGACCTGGAGCCACGACAACGTGAAAGGAGACTTCAAGATCACGCGGCAATGACGCAGAGCCTGACAAACTAGATAAATTTCGTATTACCCGCCGCTCCCCGTGGGATTCCGGCTTGTGATGATCTTGTTCGGATTGACATCCTTATCGACGACGACTCCGAAGAATCCGCTCATCATTTCTTCCCATGTCATTTCGCCGTAGTAGACCGTCCTCTTGGGATTCGGATTGAACTTGTTGTTGGGAGAGTTATCGTAGTGCGCGTCGACATGCAGCTTCGTGCCCTTGGGAATCTTGATTGAGGTGTCGTATCCGAGTTGCCAGTTGAAGTCGTAGTGCGGCACGTTCAAGATGACCTGCTTCCTGCCATCGGGATATTCGAGCGTGTAGGTCATATCTTTGCCCCGGACATGCATATGGGGCATCATGAACACCAATTCCGCGTCCACATTGAACGTCGCCTCCGCCGGCGGACTTTGCCAATTGCCTTCGTTCGGCGGAATGCGAAAGCGCGCCGGATCTTGAGTCGCCGATGTCAACAACGAAACGTAGCGGCGTTGCGGCGGCTCTTTTGCGAGCGTGAATCCGATCTGCACGTGATCCGTGACGGCCTTGCCGTTCGGCGTGTAGTGCAGATTGATCATCATGTCCCATCCGGCGGGAATGAGTTTCGCGGCGCGGTGGATACTGTAGTCATCGGCAATCATTCCGGGCAGGTAGCAATCCTCCAGACCATTGCTTCCTGCCAGAAAGTTTGTTCTTCCGCCGAATGTCGGCCCCGCGGTTGGAATAGCGGATCCTTCATCATCGCGCTCCTTCGGCGCCCACACAGGATCGAAGTATTTTGCGTCGGGAGTGTGCGGCTTGAAGGCCACACACATGTGATGTGTAACAGCCGTATGTTCGGGACGAATCTGGATGGCGGTTACCCATGTGTCTTTGGTGAATCCGGTCGGGACCGTGAGCCACATCCATTCAATCACATCGTTTTTCGGCTGAGCGGGAACCTCGAACGTCGGTCCTTGAACAATAACGTCGGGCCGGATCACCCAGCCTTCGGGCGGCCACTCGATGGGCGTCGGCGCATCCTTTGCATCTCCTTCCAGAGCCCCTCCTTCAACCCATTTGACGATCGTGTCGATGTCGTTTTGCTTCAACGACCGGTCGTTGGTGAAATGGCCGTATTGCGGATCCGCAAACCACGGGGGCATCTTCCGCGTTGCAACCGCCGTCTTCATCGCCTTGGCCCACGGCCGCGCCTCTTTATAGCTCAGTAGCGACATCGGCGCAATTTGGCCGGGGCGGTGACAACCCTGGCAGTTCTTCTGCAGGATCGGCAGAACGTCCTTATTGAAAGTGATCGGCGAGGAAGAGACTTCGGCGGCCATCGCCGTCCCTCCCAACATCAACATCGCAAAGCAAAACTTTGTGAACATGGAACTCCTCCAGACGCGCTTTACCGAATGCGAATGCGTTCACTATAGGTCCTTATGATGTGATCAGTCAAATCGCTCCGGGATGCCCCGCCACGGGCGTGATTCAACGATCAAAAATTACGGACAGTCGGTCCGCATCGGGCTAAAATTGGGTCGCGTTTCGATACGATTGGCGCATCCACGGAGCTCTTATGAAGAAATTTCTGCTGCTTATTTTCCTGGCTATGGCTCCACAACTCTGGGCCCAGACGGCCGACACGGTCCTGCTCAACGGCAAAGTTGTCACGGTTGACCCACAATTCTTGATTCAGGAGGCTATCGCGATACGCGACGGCAAGATTTCAGCCGTCGGTAAAACCGCGGATGTGCGGAAACTTGCAGGACCGCGGACGCGTGTCATCGATCTTCAAGGACGAACGGTGATTCCCGGATTGATCGACTCCCACCTGCACGGTATCCGCGCTGCTTTGAGTTTCAGTACGGAAGTGAATTGGATTGGGGCGCCTTCGCTCGATGATGCGTTGGGCAAAATCCGGCAGGCCGCTCGAACGATGAAACCTGGAGCATGGCTGATTGTCGCCGGCGGCTGGAATGTACAGCAGTTCAGGGAAAAACGAGTGCCCACGCAGGCGGAGTTGATCGCAGCCGCCCCAAACAATCCCGTATATGTTCAGCTTGGATACGGATGGGTTCTGATGACGCCGGCCGGCTTCAAAGCCCTCAACATTTCGAGCGAAGCGGATCTTCCGCAGGGCGCGCGTTTTGAAAAGGGCGCCGACGGAAAACCGACCGGCGCCATCACCGGCGGCCAAAATGCAATCATCGCTTTGTTCGACAGGCTGCCCAAGCCGTCAGCGGAAGATGAAGTCGAAGGAACAAAACTCTTCTTCCGCGAACTGAACCGGCTCGGAATGACCGGCTTCGTTGATCCCGGCGGAAATAATCTCTTTCCCACCGACTATCCAGCCTTGTTCAAGCTCTGGCGGGACGGCCAGATGACCGTTCGCGTGGATTTCGCTTTGAATGGACAGGCGCCAGGCAAGGAATTTGAAGAGTACCAACAGTGGACTCGCCTGCTGCCGATGGGCTTCGGCGACGACATGCTGAAGTTCAACGGCATCGGCGAGCGCATCACGTGGGACATGAATAACAATGAAAAGCCGTCCGAAGCTCATAAGGATCGCTACTACGAAATCATCAAATGGGCGGCACAGCAGGGCATGACCTTAACCATGCACTGGACCCGCGATGCGTCCGTCGGCGAATTGCTCTCCCTGTTCGAGAAACTGAACAGGGAGGTTCCCATCGCCTCGTTGCGATGGTCGATCGCGCACCTTAACGATGCATCCGAGAAAAGTCTCCAACGCATGAAGGCGCTCGGCATGGGCTGGACTGTGCAGGACGCGATGTATTTCGGAGGCGAACAGTTCGTTCAACAGAACGGCGCCGAGGCGGCACGTCGCGCGCCACCGGTGAATACGGCAAAGCGGATCGGTGTCCCTGTCGGCGCGGGAACGGATGCCCATCGCGTGGCTTCGTACAATCCTTTTACCGCGCTGCAGTGGTTCCTGGATGGCAAGACCGTCGGCGGCGTCGCTATTCGCGGTCCCGAAGAAACTCCAAATCGGGCCGATGCCCTGCGCTTCTATACAATCGGCAGCGCGTGGTTTTCCTTTGACGAAAACAAACGCGGGTCGCTTGAAGTGGGGAAGTTTGCCGACCTGGCCGTACTATCCAAGGACTATATGACCGTGCCCATCGAACAGATTGGCTCGATCGAGTCTTTGCTCACAATGCTCGGCGGTAAGATCGTGTATGCAGCTCCACCTTACCTGACTAACCGAGGACCGTTGCGAGGGGAAAAATTTTCTGCTCACCAGGCCCAGGCATACGCATCGTTTCGTGGATCGGCGCCGGCATGCAGCACACCGGTTTTCGGATCGATGACGATCACCGCCATTTCGCTCATCGACCACGGACCATTCACTCGCAGCTTATGCCCCTTGGCGATCAGCGCTTGCTGCACTTTCTCGCCGATACGCGACTCGACCCCGAGGTCACCCGGGTACATCGTGTGCGGGAATGGCGACGCCGGGAAACTGCGCGTCGACCAACGTGGGGCTTCGATTGCCTGCTGGACGTTCATACCGAAATCGACCATGTTCAGAAGGGTTTGAACTGTGCGCATGAGTTGGTCGTCAGCGCCGGGACTTCCCATCAATCCGTAGGGCTGGCCATCCTTCATGATGAGCGTGGTTGCCAGTGTGCTGCGTGGACGTTTGCCTGGGGCGAGAGCGTTGGCCTCTCCAGGAACTAAGGAATAGTAATCGCCTCGGCAATTGAAGATAAAGCCCAGGTCGGCCATCACAACGCCCGTTCCCCAGCCGCTGTGAAGGCTGGGCATGAAACCGATCATGTTCCGATTGCTGTCGATAATGGCAATATAGCTTGTATCGCCGTCGTGGCTGCCGTTGCCGTCAAGGTTGATAATCGGGTCCTGGAACAGCGCCGCTTGCGATCCCTTCATGAATTTCTCCGGATTTCCCGGACGCAGTTCCAGAGATGCGTGATTCGGATCGATCAGTTTTCTCCGCTCCGCCGCATATTGCTTCGAGAGCAGTCCCTCGAAGGGGATCTTGACGAAATCCATGTCGCCCAGGAACTTCTCGCGATCGGCAAATGCAAGCTTGAGCGCTTCGGCGGTGGTATGAATGTATTCGGCGCTGTTGTGTCCCATCGCCCGGAGATCGTAGCCTTCGAGCATGTTCAAGAGAATCAATTCGGCAGGACCTTGGGTGTTCGACATGTTTTTATAGACACGATACCCGCGGTAGTCCGTCGAGACCGGCGTTTCCACTTTGGCCGTGTAGTTGGCGAAATCCTCGTATCTGAACAATCCGCCGTTTTCTTCAGAAAACTTGGCCATCGTTTGCGCAATGTCGCCCTTGTAGAAACGGTCCCTCGCCGCTTTCAACGCCGCATGACGTCCTTTGCTCGTATTTTGCTTCTCCGCTTCGACCAGTTTGCGCAACGTCCGCGCGAGATCGGGATTCTTGAAGAGTTCACCTTCCGTATAGCGTTTGGATTGATAAACCTTCTTGCTGGTCGGATACTTCGCGAGCTTGCTCGAGGCGAGGCTACGGGCGAGATTGGCAGGAAGCGCGAACCCGTTCTCAGCGGTATCGATGGCCTGCTCGAGGACCTTTTCAAAGCTCATCGTGCCCCAGCGGTCGAGCAGAATGTACCAGGCATCGACGGTGCCGGGGATCGATCCCGAAAGAAGACCGTCGTTGGTGGGAATCTTGCCGCCGTTGTTCTGGTTGTACCACTCGATGGTTGCAAGTTTCGGTGCTGGTGCTTCGGCGTTGATGGAATACGGTTGCTTGGTTTTTGCATCGTAAATGAGGATCTCGGCGTCGCTGCCGATACCGTTACTGGCCGGATCGACGAGCGCCAGGACGGCTTGACCGGCAACCGCCGCGTCAAAGGCGTTCCCCCCGGCACGCAGGATGTTTTCAGCCGCCCGCGTGGCTTCCGGTTTCATCGAAGAGACAGCGGCGTGCGCACCTCGAATCACCGGCCGCATCGTTCCGCCGGTTTGCTGCTCGTCCTGATCAGACGGGCGTGCTGTCCGCTGCGTCTCTTGAGCACCCGTTTGGAACACATACACGATTCCCGCCAACAACCCTAATGCTGCTACCCGCCGCCCGCTTTTCATGGCCTCACCTCGATTGAAGATGCGCATAGCATATCCGACAGCCGGCGTAGACGGCTACCTTTGAATCGATGCGCGGCGCCGTGAGACGCGTGTTAGAATCCGGCGTTCAGACAGCCTGAATGTTTAATAACGACTGCTCGGCGAAGGACGCGTCGAAATGGGGGTTTGCATGAGAACGCTCTCGGCTATTGCGATGGTGAGCTCAGTGGTGCTGTTGGGCGCACAGGGCCAACCACAGATCATGATTGAGTGGCCCCACACCGGATCCGCGCCGTCTCAGACAAAGTATTCAACGGCGGCGGATATCAGTCCCTCGAATGTCGGCCAGCTGGACCTCGCGTGGCAGTGGCGGCCCAAGGAGCTGCCGCTACCGGATCAGACGCAGCCCGGGAATTTTCAGGCGACGCCGCTCATGGTCGACAACGTCCTGTATTTGAGCACGCCGTTCAACCGCGTCGTCGCTCTAAATGCGGAAACAGGCGCTGAACTCTGGACCTTCGATCCGAAGGCCTACCTGGACGGGCCGGGACTTAACCTCTATTACCAACATCGTGGGGTCGCTTTCTGGCATGAGGGCAACGAGTCGCGCGTCTTCATGAACAGCCACGATCGTCTCTTCTCCGTCGACACAAGGACGGGTGAGTTGGTGACTCGTTTTGGGCAAGGCGGCTACGCGATGCTGAGGGAAGGACTGAGAAACCACGACAACAAGACCGAGATGCGGCAGAGCTCGCCCCCGGTGATTTACAAGAACCTGGTGATTGTCGGGAGCAGCATCCCGGATCGCTTGCAGTACAAAGGCGATCCTCCCGGTACGATTCAGGCCTTCGACGTGCGAACCGGAAAACGCGTCTGGGTTTTTTACACGATTCCGCAGCCTGGTGAATTTGGAAACGAGACCTGGGAAAACGATTCGTGGGCGGTGACGGGACATGTGAATGTCTGGGGACCCATGACTCTCGACGAAACGCGCGGATTACTATACGCGCCGACGAGCACGCCAAGCAGTGACTACTATGGAGGACGACGGCCGGGCGCCAATCTGTTTGCGGAAACGTTGTTGTGTCTGGACGCGGCGACAGGCAATCGGAAATGGCATTTCCAGGCGGTGCACCATGGGCTGTGGGACTACGATTTTCCGGCCCCTCCGAATCTGGTGACGATCACTGTTGACGGCCGAAGGATCGACGCGGTGGCGCAAGTATCAAAACAAGGGTTCACTTATGTCTTCGATCGCGTGACGGGTCAGCCCGTGTGGCCAATCGAAGAGCGGCCGGTAGATACGTCAACGGACGTACCCGGTGAGAAGCCCTGGCCGACCCAACCATTCCCGGCCAAGCCTCCGGCCTTCACGCCACAGGGGGTCACCCTGGAGGATGCGAACGATCTGACGCCCGAAATCAAGGCTCTTGCACTCGAACACATGAAAAAGTTTCGGATCGGCCCGATGTTTACGCCGCCGAGCTTACGAGGCACGCTTATGCGGCCATCCAACACAGGCGGGGCGAATTGGGGCGGCGCTGCCTTCGACCCGGAGACGGGCGTCTTGTACGTGAAGACATCCAACTATGTCTACATCAATCAAGTCTGCAAGAACGATGGGAGCGATCCTCGCATCGATGGTGAATACCATAACTACTGCACCGGGATAGTTGATGCGCCCACAAGCCCGCTCGGCCCGATTCCCATCACCAAGCCGCCATACGCCGAGCTGGTTGCCATCGATCTGAATAAGGGGGAGATCGCATGGCGCGTGCCGTTCGGTGAGGGGAATCCCGCGATTCGCACACACTCGCTGTTGAAGGGGATTACGCTCCCGGCTCGGTTGGGGACTCCCGGCAATGCGGGATCTATCGTAACCAAGGGCGGATTGGTCTTCGCCGGAAGCGGCGACCCTTATCTATACGCTTTCGACAAGACCACCGGCCGGGAGCTGTCGCGCGTGCCGACTCCGTTTCCAGTTAGCGCCACTCCAATGACGTACAAAACGAAATCGGGCCGGCAGTTCGTGGTCGTTGCGACCGGCTCCGGCACGAACACCGCCCTGGCCGCCTTCGCTCTTCGCGCGCGGTAGGCCGCGCATACGTTTTCAACCTCGTCGTCAGGACGTGGTCAAGAACGACCTCAGTTCGGCCAGCGTTTCTTCCGGCACCTCTTCTGCGATAAAGTGGCCGCTGCGTAGAGCCCTGCCTTTCGCCTCCACAGCTTTCTGTTTCCAGAAGTCAATGGCATTGCGAAAAGCCGGAGGACGATTCCCCCGTTCGGCCCACAAGGACAGAACCGGACATGCAATTTTCTTGTTCCAATCGGCCTCGTCGATTTCCAGATCGATGCTGGCGCTGGCGCGGTAGTCTTCGCATGTGGCGTGAATCGTGGCCGGATCGCGGAAGCAGCGCAAGTATTCCGCAAAGGCTTCAGGAGTGATAGCTCCCGGCGACCTCTCAAACCGGCTGCGCAAATAGAACTCGACACTGTTTGCAATCATCGTTTCCGGCAGGGGGCTCGGCTGGACCAGGAAGAACCAGTGATATACCCCGGTGGCCCATTCTTTGGTGAGATTGCGGTACGTGAGCAGGGGAGAGGGCAGAGTGTCGAAGACCGCCAGTTTCGTGATCTTGTCCGGATAGTCGAGCGACATGCGACTCGCCACTCCCGATCCCTTGTCGTGGCCGACTACAGCGAACTTTTCAAAACCGAGGTGAGTCATGACTTCGACCTGGTCCTTAGCCATGGCGCGTTTGGAGTAATTGGAATGATTCGTTCCGTCCGGGGGCTTGCTGCTGTCTCCGTAGCCGCGCAGATCGGCGGCTACGACGGTAAACCGCTCGGCCAACGCCGGCGCCACTTTGTGCCACATGACATGAGTCTGCGGATAACCGTGCAGCAGCAGCACCGGCGGCCCGCTTCCGCCCATGACCGCGTTGATCGTGGCTCCACTGGTGTTAATGCGCATCGGCTTGAAGCCGGGAAAGAAATTCGCCCGGGCTGTTCCGTTACGAGTTTGCTGCGGCCGCGCTGATTGATTTTTCTGCTGCGCGGAAGCGACGGCCAGGCTAGTCTCCTGACCGGCGGCAAGCACGGCTAACGAACCCTTCACGAAATTTCGGCGATGCATTTTCGATGTCATAAAACGATGCCTCCCATGTTTCTAATGCGGACATACGTTTATTTCCGAGTTGTCTTCGATGCGGTTGTTAACGACTTCGAAAGCCAGCTGGAAATAACGGCAGCGATGTCGAGATTGTTCTTTTCCAGCATCATCATGTGGCCGTTACCGTGAATACCAATATCCGCCAGCTTGATCCATGTGGAATGAACACCTGCCTGCTCCAGGTATTTCACCGTGCAATGATCGTAAGGAGCATGGTAAGAAGCTTCCGCCGTCATAATTAAAATCGGTATCTTTTGCAGATTGGGCAGTTGCCGGGCCGGCGATTTCTGCAACCAACACTTCGCCAGGTCGGGCGCATCGGATTTCTCCTGCCGAAGGATTGCCAGGTCCGATGTATTCTTCGCAGGCGGTGCATACGAGAGCGGAACGGCGGTGACTCCCCAGGGACGGGTTTGCGTTGCCGAATCGCGGAACCATTCCGGCGCTGGAACATTGGTGATGTCGAAGAACGGCGGGCCGTTTGGTTCGACTGCCACGATGGCCTTGACGAGATCGGGCCTCCTATCCGCTACCGGCCAGCCGAATGCTCCCGATTGAGAATGCGTCAGGACGATCGCCGGACCGATTCGGTCCAGGAGCGCGACAATCGCATCGGCATTCAGGACCTGTTGTAACGTGAAATCCTGGATCGACGGCAGTTGTGAGGCATAAAACTGATCAAAGACCGCATCACCGGGCGCGCCCGTTCCCGGCCACTGTGTGTGAAGGCGTGCCTGAGGCCAGAGCCTGTAGCGCTCAGGAGCGACGAATCGCCGCTGCGCATTATCGAGCGACGGCGGTGTTACTCCACCATACAGGTCGGCCAGGTATGCAGCCCGGCCGCGGCCGGGTTGATCCACCACATAGACGGCGTAACCCTGCCGCAAAAAATACTGCGCCCAGCCTTCACGTCCGTCCGGTGTGCCCGTGAAGTTGGTTCCCGACTGGCCTCCCCCGTGGATCATCACGATGGGCCATTCGTGGGTTTGTTTGCTCGGAATCTGAAACTCGACGTAGAGCTGACCGCTCATCACCTGTTGGTCTTTGACAGTCGAATATTTTCCGCCTACAAAGAAGTAGCCTTGGTGCGCGATCGATAGTGGCGCGAGCGGCGAATCTTTCGCATCTACCGCCACACTCAACGCCCCTGCGAGAGCGAGCGCAATTAGAACGTGCTTCATGGTGTGTACTCCAGTCTCATGTATAATGGCGCCGAACGAAGGGGGAACAGAAAGAAATTCTGACGAGAATCGCTATGCCCGCCAAACACTACTTTCGTTGCCTGATTCTGACCGGCGCCGCGATGGGTCTGTTTTTATTTGTGATGGCGTTTCCGCTCGGCGCTCAATGGGTGAACTATCCGGCTGCCGGAGTTCCGCGCACGGCGGACGGCAAGCCCAATCTCTCGGGACCGGTCCCAAGCACGCAAGACGGCAGGCCCGATTTCTCTGGACTCTGGCAGCCTGACGATCAGAAATTCTTTCAGAATCTCGCGGCGGGTCTTAAGCCCGAAGACGTCCCCATGCAAGCTTGGGCGAAGCAACTACAGCAGCTACGCGTGACTCGCGATCACGTCGATGATCCGCTGGCGCGCTGCCTTCCGCATGGCGTTCCCCGAATCAACACCAATGGCCTTTTCCCTTTCAAAATCATTCAGACGCCAAGCCTCGTCGTGATGCTCTATGAGCAGTTGTATCTCTTTCGGCAAATTTTTATGGACGGCCGGAAACTGGGAAATGACGCACCTCCGGCCTGGTTGGGCTACTCGACGGCGCGGTGGGATGGCGATACTCTGGTCGTAGAGACGGCGGGTTTTAACGACAAGACCTGGCTCGACACGCAACAAGGACATCCTGCAAGCGACGCCCTGCACGTCACAGAGCGCTTTCGACGCCCTGATTTTGGGCATCTGGAAATGCAGGCTACCATCGACGATCCAAAGGCGTATACCAAACCTTGGACCAGCACCAGGCAAAAATTTCATCTGCTGTTAGGCACCGATATTCTCGAATTCATCTGCATCGAAGGCGAAAAGGATCTACCACACTTGATCGCTAAATAGGGGACGGGCTGCCGGACGGAGCAGAGTCACGGCTAAGTGGATACCTGGATTGTCGCTGATCCTGAACACCTCAGCGGAAGCCCGCGGGTGCGAGGCACACGCATTTCTATCTCTTTGATTCTTGAATCGTTGGCCGCAGGAATGGCGATTCCACAGATCGTGGAGGCATATCCGAGCCTGACAGAGAAATCGGTAAAAGGTGTTCTCGCCGGACTGGCCCGCAAAGACCTTCAACCTGCTTGAAGATTCTGCTCGATTAAAACCTTCCTCGAAGGTTCGTTGCCGCCCTATGGGCGGAAGATGACGAAGTGGAATCCGTTCACACGCTAAGGTTACAAGGTTTGGAGAACGGAAAGCTCTACAAATTTGCGCGCGATAGTTTCGACCTTTGCTTCGCCCGCGACGTCGCCTTCGCCCGAAGTGTTCCCCCATCGATTCTCCTTCACGGCTGAAACTTCTACATGTGACCCTTGCCAAAACCGCAGGATGCATTCGTGAATCGATTTCGTATCCGTAATACGGCAATATGAATTACTTCGGAGTGTGCCATCACGCAATCAGATGGAGGCGCAGGCGAGAGCGCTGTCTCCGGCCAGCAGACGACCGCAAAGAATCGGGGCATTGTCGCGATATTCGCG
>Ga0209470_1001626_pt1 | contig 16560 bp, 15 predicted proteins | sample GraSoiAngelo_125_FD_185882 | JGI IMG/M metagenome (GOLD analysis project Ga0209470, IMG submission 185882) | Grasslands soil microbial communities from the Angelo Coastal Reserve, California, USA - 14_0927_05_40cm (SPAdes) (version 2) | ecosystem: Environmental > Terrestrial > Soil > Grasslands ... | reverse complement strand
CGCTTGCTCCACCACTCTTCGTAGATCCAGCGCCCAACGGTCTCGAGGTGCTCTGGGCACTCCGATAGCTGCTTAAGGGCGATCGTCATTCGGCGGGACATTATCGCCTAACGAGACACAAGATCAGTCACCGCTGGCGAGCGAGAGCGCGGCTTGCAGTGAACGTGTTTTCATAAAATAGAGCGAGACCGCAGGCCGTCCAGCGGTTGGCTGCATCGTTTGGTTGGGCGGCAGCGTGCGTGGGCATACTCGACTCACTTCTTCTCGTCCCGCTGCTCTTCACGCAAAAACTCTGGCGTAGCCAGCGGTAATAGCAAAGAGAGTAACAATAGCACCCCGAAAATGATGAAAAGAACCGGCATCTCAATGTCCTCGGCCAATCTACCTGTCTGCCGGAGAACCGAAAAGACTGAACTGGCCAACAGAAACAGACCGATGACAAAGGTGAACTTGTTGACGCCGTTGGCGAGCAGGACCAAAATGCCGATGACGCCAAGTCCTCCAGTCCAGAGCCAATTAACCCCGGGAATGACACCGAGGGTATTGAGGAGCCACGCGATTCCCAAAGCGATGACGAGCATTGCCAGCATAATCGTACTCCTTGTTGCGCTCATGGTGTGATGAAAGGTTGCTGCCGTCTAACGAGAAAGAGATAAGCCACCCGGCACTTTGAGAATTCGGCTGTGCATTGATCCAAAGCTCACAACAAAGTGCTGGGTTGGCTTCATCGAATGGTTAGGCCCGACGGGTGGCTTCATCTCTCGTCTTGCGCTTTCTTCTTTTCGCGAGGGTCCCTAACCTTTTCTTGTAACGCCTTAGCGGCTTCAAGGACAGAAGCGCCCTTCCCAAGAGTCTCGCTCCAAAAATTGGCCACTGCGTCGATTTGCTCCTTTGTTGCGGCGAGTGCCTTTGCATCAAATGGCACTGTCTTTGCATCAAATGGCACCGCAGTGCCATCCCGCTTTACAATGAAGCCTTCTACCTGTTTGGTCTTGTCGTTACACAAGATGACCGACCTGAGCCTTCCGTCGCCGTCGTCCTCAGTTTCGTAGACTGTTACGTCTCCGAGAATGAAGATGCGCCCGGTCTTAGTCTGCCCAGCGACTGTTTTCTGGTGGAATTGCATGATTCGCGTGTTCCCGCGATAGAATGTCTCGGCATGGATGTGGCCTCTTCCGTTGGGCAGGTCGCCGTCCATTACTGTGTTGACGGACTCAGGGATAGCGCTCGTTTTCTCATCCGCGGCATACGCGAGCGAGCAGAGTAGGATGAATATTGCGCCGATCTTCATGAGTGCGTCTCCATGGGCCTAACGAGAAAGAGATAAGCCACGGCAGGGTGTCGTGGCAAACATGCTGAACTTATTTCGAAATGGGGCCGTTGGCTTCATCGATTGGTTAGATCTCTCATTGTAGCTTCACTGACGACGCCATCCGTCGCATGTACTGGGCGCGAGCTGACTCCTGCTCCGCCACTTCTCCTGGAGTATCGCTGGATATCCCGGTGTCGAAATAAATTTCTTTCTTGCCGCGCGGCGTCACAAACCACCAGTAACTAATCAGATGTCCGTTACGATCTAGACTACTGTGCCCCCAGGGCGCCGGAGTGCGCACTGACTTTTTGCCTGCTTTGACTTTGCTACTGGCATCAGCGACAGCATCGTGCGTCGCGAGGACAGGACTGTAGTTATACAACTTCAGCATCCAGGCCATCTCCTCTGCGACTGCTTTCATACCACGCTCCTTTAAAGGAATGGCTTTCGCTCTCGTCGAGCCGTCACGATCTGCTGACTGGGCTGCTAAACACGGCGCTGCTGCGACGACTGCAATAATCGCCAGGATGTAAGGACGCGTTAGCATCTAACGAGAATTCGGCCCAACTTTTGGATCTTTCAAGAGAAATACCCGATTTTTGGGTCTAATTCGGCTTGAGTTTGGTGACAGAGGGAACAGAATCGCTTGCATGCGCCCAATACTAGATGTCGCCTCAGTTGGACACAAACCTAAATTGCTCGACCAAGTGCGCAATGTTATTCGACGCAGACATTACAGCATTCGTACGGAGCAAGCTTACGTCGATTGGATCAAGCGCTTCATTATTTATCACAATAAACGTCATCCAGCGGAAATGGCAGAGGAGGAAGTTGCGCAATTCCTCACGAATTGCGCGAGCGATATCCAAATTACGCGGGTGGGTAAGTAAACCAAGGAGCGACCGATCCAACAATTTGTCCCCAAGCTTGCCAACCATTTAGCGCGAGCGTCCTGTACTGCGCTGATCCGTACTCATGCGATTGCCCGTCCAATCATGATCCGCGAACTCGTCATCGATTCCGATCTAGCAACGATGCAATATCCAGGTGTTTATTCTTTTTCGCCTACGCGCTAGCGGTAAGTCCCGAGACCTCTGTCAGATTGGGATTAGCACATGTTTGCGCCTGAAGAAATAAGACGACGCAGAGTGACAATGTCACCTTTGAACGCAGCTAAACCAATTTCCGGCACATCCGGCGCCAGAACAGGTACAGGCATGAGGGCTTCGTACCCGTGCTTAGTCGACGCGGTGCCAGAACTATTCGATGGTGAATTGGCTGCGAACAACCCCACAGATATAGTTACTCGACATACACCGTGGCCGTGCACTATTACTCCCCCAGTCGATAAAATAGCTAGAGCAACTAGAACGACAGGTTGTCGAGTTCGAGTGTTCTTCGTCACACATTTTGTCATTTTGCCCTTTTCAATTCTTAAAGCTTGCAAACAAAGCACGCCGATTTTCATCGAGGCGTTTGTTAACCAGGTCTGCGACAGCACCGATTGACCCCGGATCAAAATATAGATCATTCAGACTGCCCATGCCCCCGAATAGAAGGCGATCCAGGTAAGCAATTTGTTTAACGCTGAGCGGCGCTTCTTGGGCGTCGATCAGTTCGGCGACAGCAATAAGAGTTGACCACCACGCAAGAGCATAGGGATTAGGTTTCTTTCCCCTTCCTTTGACGTATTCGGTCCCATTCCAAGTCGCCGCACCGGGAGAGGCAGCTTCCGTTAGCGGCTTCAATTCATCAGCAGTCGCTCTGAGTTGCTTAATAAACTCCGTTTGATTCATGTTCAGTGAGGAATTAGGACACCTGGATTTTCGATGAAAATCTGGGTGGCCGTGTCTGCTCCACCAGCGACCCCACCAGTAAAGATTCGGGTGCCAGCCGGAATGGTAAATGTATTCAGCGTCTCAGCTGTTGCTCCGACCGGAAGCCTGAGCGCAATACTGGCTGCTGCTGGCGACGAGATTTGATTAACAGTATCAGTAGTTGTTAAAAATCGGCCCGTCGCCTCAGACACACCTCCCGAATATCTGTAGGCGGTCATTGACTCTTGCAGTACCGTCGAGGTATATTCGCCACCGGGAAAAGTTGCAGCTATTTCAGGCGACAGACCTTCTGCGGCAGAACCAATTCCTCCTTCGAGAAGGTCGAAGCCGGCGCCTGCAGCGCTGCCAACTCCGAGAAGAAGCGGGACAGCGTTAGGGGCAGCGCCCCTGTACTCTTTGGGGCAGGGATTATCCGGTGTTGGCGCAATCGCGTACCGATCCAAAGAGAAGTAGATCGCCGCGGCAAGAGCAGCAACCGCCCAAAAAAACTCCCCGTTCGGATCCACATATATAACCGGCGAATTCTCTGCATATCCGTACAGATTGATTCCTCCCCGCTCTCCAATTGGATCGTGGCTGAGCCATCGGCCCAGATCTGCATCATAGGCGCGATACAACGCCAAATTCAGTTCGCTCGGCTGATCGTAATAGTGACCGGTGAAGCCGAAATCTGCATCGACATTGCCGCTGACCTTTGTTCGCCGTCCGTACGGATCGTAGTCGTAACGGGCAACAACGGTGCCATTGCTCTTGAGCATCTCGCGAATGGAGCCGAGGTGATCGCGAGTGTAATAATAAGCTCTGTTTCCGCTAAATTGTCCTTGTGGATAGGCAAACACAGCGACCGAATCGTTCGCGTCGCGAAATTCACATCGCTCGTTTTCCAACCATACGAACTTTCGGGTCGAGCTTGTATGGTTACCACTTTTCTCAACAATCGTCACACAACGGTTTAGGCCGTCGTAGCTGAATTCGCTGCGGTTCCTGGTGCCTGTGTAGTTGATCGCGACCAACCGATTTACTCCATCCCATTCGAACCTCCGAGTTGAGCCGTCATTGGTGAGATTTCCGTTGGCATCATAGGTCAAGGTACGATTAGTTCCTCCGCTCTGCGAAACGATCTCATTCACATTGTTCGGGCTCGATGTCGTTGTCGTGGTGCCAACCAACTCGGACGTACGATTCGAGGCGAGATCGTAACCGTAAGTGTACTGCCTGATCAACGCGTTGTTCGATGCATTCTTTAGAGGTGCGGTGAGCAGTTGATTAGCATTATCATAGCCTAAGTCGAATCGTTGTGGCGCAGGCGATAAACCCGGATAGTTCTTAGCCCAGGTCAGGATCTGGCCTTCTGTATCGTACGTGTAATCAAACTGCGAGATCAATGCGTTCGAGTTAGTCCGGTTCCTGATTTGCTGGAGGCGCCTGTCTTGTACGTTTGGGAAGTACGAATACATAGCTGAATTCCCGTTTGGGTAGGTCAGGCTACTGACGCGGTCGGTAACCTCGACGTAAGTGTAACTAAAAGTGCCCAATTTGTTAGCGATCGAGCTCACGCGGCCAAGGCTATCGAATGTCCACGTTGTGGGATTTGCGTTTCCATTGATCGAGCGATTGGTCACGCGACCGAGTTGATCGTAACTGAAGGTGACCGTGTCATTTGCCAGCGGACCGTCGATGCTCGCCAACTGGCCTGCGCCTAATGCCGGCGGAGCAGTGATTGGATTGTAGGTGTATGTCGTCCTTCCAGATCCATCGATCATCGTTCGCACCCGATTGTAATTGGCATCGTAGGTGAAGCTGACGGATGGTGTTGGCGGATTCAGTGGCTGGCCATTGGTGTCGGTATAAGTAATTTGTTGAATGGTATCATCGACGAAATAGAAGTAATTCGTTCTTTGGTTCTTGGCGTCAGTCGAAGATTTCAGCCGACTGCTGGCACCGACGGTGCTCGCAGCTGTTTGCCCATCGTAGAGGTAGCTTATCGCTGTGTTATCGGCGAAGATTTTCTGGTAGACCCGGCCTTGCAGGTCCCGATTGAATGTCGTCGTCTGGTTCTTCGGATCCGTAATGCTGGACAAAGATCCGCAACTGCACCAGCTAAACTGCGTTGTCCGGTTCTGCGGATCGGTGATTGAATCCATTTGCCGATTCGCATTGTAATGGAGCGTCGCCCATAAGCCACGGCGGTCTTTGCTCTTGGTCAGGTCGAGGATTGTTGTAAGCCCCTGGCCGAAGTCCTGTGAATACTGGAACTGTCTATTTGTCCCATCCGGGTAAGTGACCTGAATTGGCCGATCGAGATCATCGTAATCGGTGGTGATGGTATAGCCGTCGGAGTCGGTCATCGTTCGGACCCGATTCGCGCTCTCGTAAGTCAAACTCGTGACTGCCGAGACGTTGTTGAACGGCGGGCTGGTGATGGAAGCCAGATATCCGTTCGGAACACTGCCGCCGTAGGCAAAGGTAGTGGTCTCGTTTTTCGCGTTTGTGCGGGTCAGAATCTGACCGTAAGCGTTGTAGGTATAGGTAGTTTGCTGGCCGGCGGCGTCGGTGTCGATCAGCGGCTCGTGCTGCGAATTGTACGAAAACTGGCGAATGAGTTCATTCGCGCCACCTGTTGTCTGACGTATTTCCCGAAGGTCGACATCGTTCGCGTCATACACATAACTACTCGCGCGACCGAGCGGATCAGTGGCCGTCGTCACTTTGCCGATGCTGTTGTATTCGTATAGCGAGGATTGAGTACTGCCGTCGCCAAGGATATGCGCAATTTGACTTGGATTGGCGCTCGGCCCAGCATGATTCGTGTCCGACTGGCCAGCGTAGGCGTACCAAACGCGGCTCTCCAATGGCGCCTTCTCGCTCGCTGGTACTCCTGAAATTGAACCGTCAGAGTTATACGTCCAATGGATAATTCTTGCCTTGGTGTAATCGTAAACGCCATTGACTGGCGGATACATTTCGATCGCCTTCTTGTCCCAATAAAAACTGTTGGCCACGTCAAGGCCCGAGTTTGTCATACCCGCCGGCGCGACCACTTCGCTGGCGGTAATCCCTGGCGCATCATCACGATACTCGATGCGCTCTTTGCCACCGACCGGATCGGTCATCTCAATCCATTTGTCTGTTCCCGATTGCCCACTCGCAAAGATCGTTGTTCCGTAGGGAGTCGTCAGCGAATCGATGAAATCGCTTCCAACGGCGTAATGGAATTGTGACTGAATTCCGATCTCGTCGGTGATTGTCGTTAATTGGCCGTTCGTGTAACTGAAAGTTGCGGAGCGCCCGGTGGGAAACGGTTCGGTCACCTGTGTGATCTTCAATGGGTCATCAGGCAAGTCATAGGAAATCGTGGTCACCTGACCGAGAGCATCCGTAATTGTAATTACGCGAAAACTAGCGTCGTAGCCAACCGCGGCAGCGTTGCCCGCAGGATCAACAACTTCCGTCATGAAAATCTTGCGTGGGTGGGCGCTTCCGCCATCGCTGAGACCAAAAACCTGCTTGGAGCCATCGGGAAAGCGCTTTTCATACGCCGCAGGAGAGGTCCGCACTAAGACAGCGTGGCTCTGCGGGTCTGGCAGATAGCTCTGGGAAGCAGGATCAAAGCCGAAATACCTTTCTTCTCCACCGCCAGGAACATAAACGGCGGCGTTTTCCGAAGGATCGTTCGGGTTGTCCGTTACGTAGGAAAGCCAATTGAAAGTCCATTTGGGCCCAAGATTCGAATACGTAAATGCCTGCGGCTGCTGCGCATCGCGCTGGTTGTAAGTTACCGTGAAATTGATCGCCGGCCCGCGAGGTGGTGAATAGCGAAGCGGAGTGTCTTCAATATTTAAACTGGCCAGCAAAGCATGCGCGCTGTATCGCGCCATTCCAAGGCAATCTTCCTCGTTTCCGCCTCGTTTCAGATCGTTTGGTTTCGTGTTTGCGTCGGATTGCTGACCAGTAGTGGAGTTGTCGAAGTATACGTCCGCGTGGAGGAAAATATAGCCTCGAAAGTTATTCCTAACCCCAAGCGTGATCTGCTCACCGACATCCATCGCTCGGCAGTATTGGTCGTTGTGCTCACCGTTCGCATCCGGACATATCCCGTCACGAAAGCTAAAATCTGTGCCCGGGGATTGATACACTTGTCCATCGATAAGTATGTCGTCATCGACGTCGAAATAAATGAACACCAAGCAAGGCTCCGGGAACGGATTCGTGAGCGTCTGGACGGTAACGGTGGGCCCGCTGCAAAGCGGCGCTTCGTCGTCGTAGCTCACATACTCATGCATCGCGCCGGGACCCGGCCCGGCATCGCAGGTTGGGTCACCGGTGCTGGGAAGCCCGGCCTGTGACTGTGAGCCAGGCGGGGTCGGAGATTGGGCGATAGCTGGCGGGACGAGACAGAACGTAAATGTCAATAGAACTATTGTAGAGATTTTCATTTGATTTGTTTCGGTTGAGCTTGCTCCGAAACGCCTCTACCCCCTGTAGCCCTTGTGGAGAATCGGGATTGCACGCAGTGAAGCAAAATTCTTGCTGTCGCGTCAATAGTCTTCTGCGAGTCTTACAAACTCGTTACCATCCGCTGCAACTGCAGCGGGGATATCATCGCTAATCGTCGAGAACAAGTTTACGACGGCGGCCTTACGCCGCCGGGTAAATTACTAGCGGTTTCAGCACTGCGGCCTCAGAGTTTCCTTTAATTCACGGCTTTCAGAATCGCAATGCCCCATGGGCCGTCGCCGACTTTGATGCGGCGCAATTCTTTGCGCGACTTCAGATCGACAACTGAAACGTCGTTTGACGCGCTGCTGGTCGGGATCGATCGCGAACACTTCGCCTTTTTCCTCGCAGGTTACGTACACTTCGCCGTTCCCCGGGTTTACGCCGACGCCTTCTGGCTCTTCCGAAACTTTTATTTTACCGCGAGACTGCCCCGAGCCGAGATCGACAATCGAGGTGCTGGCGTCGTCTTCATTTGCGATTGTCGCAAATCGTCCATCTTTGCTGATCGCGAATTGCTCAGGGTCCGATCCAACATGCCAGCGATCGATCAATTTGCGCGCCACTGGATCGATCACGCCGAGACCATCAGCGCTCTTATCGGCGGGCCCGCGATTTTCGTCTACACCGGGCGCCATTCGTGGGGAGCCGGTCAATGTCACGAAAAGTCGCTTCCCATCCGGTGTGCCGTGAATCCCGCGGGGCCGCTTGCCCACCGGAAAGGTCGCAACGGCGGCATCCGTCGTCCCATCAATCACGGTCACGTCGCCAGACCGTTCGTTGCTGACATAAACGAAATAATTTTGGGCTTCGGCACAGACAGCGAGCGCCAGGCTCATGGCCACGCTGGAGTTAAGCGCGAAAATCTTAAATTGCATGCGCTGCCAGATACATCTCGTCCATCCGCCAGGCAACCCTTTCGCGCTGGCGTTGTAGCCGAGATCGGTGATCCCGGCCCGGACCGGGCTCGATTACAGGTTAAGGCTATGTGTTTAGCGCCAAAGGCGCGGCATTCATGTCACAGTCCGCAACAGGACGGATTGACTTACTCGCTCCCGCTCATTTCGGCCTCTCGGCTTAGCCCATCTATGTCGCTCGCATCCCTGCGGCTCCATTCGCCGTGGCGAACCTGGGGCAGCGCCCCAGGATTAATGGAGGTCCGAAAACAGCAGCGCTGAAAGCGCGATTCACTTCGGGGTATTTGATACAAGAAATACTGCGAGCTGCGCCGAAAGCTTTCGCTGTCGACTTTCCGATGGGCGTTATGCCCCGCATTGAGAACCGAGCCGCATGAGCTGAATCGCGCTTTCAGCGCTTGACCATACGCGCCGATTGAATTCCTGGGGCGTTGCCGCCAGGCTGGAGCTGACATAGCGCCTTTGGCGCTAATCATGTGCGATTCACGCGCGGCCGGGATCACCGATCCCGGCTACAGCAGCTTGCTCGCTCACGACAAACGTTGGACGTTTCTCTGATGACTCCGCACGACAAGCTTTTCATTCCGGGTCCTGTTGAAGTATCAGAAAAAACCTGGGCCGCGTTTTCGCGTCCGATGATCGGGCATCGCGGCGAGGATTTTAAAAATCTTTATCGCGCGATTCATCCAGGGCTTCAGAGATTGTTCGGAACAAACCAGCCAGTGTTCCTTTCGACGTCTTCGGCGTGGGGCGTCATGGAGGCTTCAATCCGCAATCTCGCCGATCGCGGCGTGCTTTGCTGCATGTGCGGCGCGTTCTCGGACAAATGGTTGGATGTTGCCAAGCGTTGCGGGAAAAATGCCGAGCCGCTCCAGGTCGATTGGGGAAAACATATCGATCCGAAAGAAGTCGATCGACAATTGGCGACAGGCAAATTCGACACGGTCACATTGACCCACAGTGAAACCTCGACGGGCGTGATGAATCCGCTCGAGGAAATCTGCAGCGTTCTCGCCAAGTACAATGACGTTGCGCTCGTCGTCGACACGGTTTCGTCTTTCTCCGGCGTGAAGATCGAGATGGACGCACTCGGTATCGACGTGATGCTCACCGGCGCGCAAAAAGCTCTGGCTTTGCCGCCGGGTTTTTCGTTGTTCTCCGTTTCGGAGAAAGCATTCGCACGCGCTGAAAAGATCTCGAACCGCGGATTTTATTTCGATTTCCTGGAGTTCAAGAAAGATCAGGCTAACTGGGTGACGCCGAGCACGCCCAGCATTGCGCACATCCACGCGTTGCAATCCAAGCTTGACGAAATTTTCGAGGAAGGCCTTGAGGCGCGTTTCGCTCGACACGCGCGTACGAACGCAATGGTCCACGATTGGGTGCGCCGCGCCGGGTTCGATTTCTTCGCCGAGGAAGGATTTCGTTCTAAGACGCTCACCTGCGTGAAAAACAATAAAGGCATCGACGTGCTCGAATTCGCAAGGAAACTTCGGGAAAAACATCACTTAGTGATTGATCCCGGTTACGGGAAGATTCGAGGTAAAACTTTTCGCCTCTCAAACATGGGAGACGAAACCGAGGAAACGGTTTCACATTTGCTGACATGTCTCGATGACGTGCTGTAGAACCATTCGCCCCCTAGGCGGTGCAGTTTTCCGGGGAGCACAGGCTGCCAGCCTGTAGGTCTCGGCAGCTTTGCCGAGACCCGGTCATTTTGGAACGCTGCGATATTATGTGTGCGAAAATGTTGCCGGCAGGGTTGCCGGCAACTACAGGCTGGCAGCCTGTGCTCCCCGGAAACGATCGCGTCTTCGCTGCTCCGGATATTTTGCTACGGCATGATCACCACGTAGCTTGATTCAGTCTTTATGCCAGCGATTGAAGCTTCCAAATTAACCAAGGTTTATCGCACTTATCGTAAAGAGCGCGGGCTCTGGGGTTCGATCAAAGGATTAGTAAGGCGGCGGTACGATGAGACGCGAGCGGCGGACCAGGTCTCGTTTCAAATTGAGGAAGGCGAGTTTGTCGGGTTTCTCGGTCCCAACGGCGCCGGGAAAACTACTGTGCTGAAAATGCTTTCCGGCCTGCTGAACCCAACTTCGGGTGATGCACGCGTGCTCGGGTTTGTTCCGTGGGAAAGGCGGAATGAAATGAAGCGCCAGTTCAGCTTGCTGATGGGACAAAAGAATGCGCTGTGGTGGGACCTGCCCGCACAGGAATCGCTTGAACTCAACCGCGCGATCTACGGGATCGACCGCGACCGCTTTGAAAAGGTAGTCGATGGGTTATCCGAGCTTTTGGAAGTGCGAGACAAAATGAATGTGATGGTGCGTGAACTCTCTTTGGGCGAGCGAATGAAAATGGAATTGATCGCTGCGCTCATTCATCAGCCGCGCGTGCTTTTCCTCGACGAGCCGACAATCGGGCTGGATGTGGTGAGCCAAAAGCGGGTGCGCGAGTTTCTGCGCATCTACAATGAGGAACATCACATCGTCACATTGCTAACCAGCCATTACATGCAGGATATCGAAGAGCTGTGTCATCGGGTGCTTGTGATCGATCACGGCAAAATCTTTTTCGATGGACCGCTGGCAGAGATCGTCGATCGCTTTTCAGGCTATAAGATTCTGAGCCTTACTTTTGAAAAAGAAGCGACAAGGGATCTCTCTCGCTTCGGTGAGATAACCGAACAAACGCCGGTTTCGGTGCAGCTCAAAGTTCCACGCGCAAAAGTGACGGAAACTTGCCGGCGACTCCTCGAGGCTTGCGACGTTAGCGACATCAACGTCCAGGAGGTGCCAGTGGAAGAGGTTATCCGCCAGCTTTTCGGCGAACGACACGAGGATTATCGCGCCGCTGAGCTGGCGACCGCAGGCGCCGCGCACGTGAGTTAACCGAGCACGCAGGTTGTCATTCTGAGCGAAGCGAAGAATCTCAGATTATTTTCTTACGTCCGCAGCAACAGAACAGCCAGAGATGTTTCGCTTCGCTCAACACGACAGGTCTGGAATAACGTCTGCAAAACTGGGCAGGACGCTTTTTTCCATCGCCTCAGCAAATGTTGGATACTGTGGCGTCCAACCCGAGCGACGCAGCTTTGCATTGCTCACGCGTTTGTTGCTGTCCCCGCGTTTGCGTTTTTGCGTTGATCTCCCGATCGGCGGCAGTGGTCGATTCAACCTCTGCGCCAGCCAGCGGTAGCATTCGCTTTGCAGAATCGGCTGATCGTCCACGACGTTATAAATCTGAGCGCCCTCTGCTTTTCGAGTGACTAATAAGAAAAGAGCCGCTGCGATATCATCTCGATGCACTTGATTAACGAAGCGATCATTTTCCGGATCAATCATCGCCGCATTGTTTAGAAATTTTTTCAACAGCGCAGACCGTCCCGGTCCATAAATTCCAGCTAGCCGCGCGACGACGCCGGAGTCGGCGAGCACCAATCTTTCCGTTTCAAGCAATACTCGGCTCGTCTCGCGCATTGGTTTTGCATCGCTCTCTTCCGTGACCCACGAGCCATCGCGTTGCGCGTAAACGCTGGTGCTGCTCGTGAAGAGGAGTTTTGATCGCCGAAATGTTTCGAGCAGATTGCGCGCGCCATCGAGATAAACTTTACGATACATTTCGGCGTCGCCGCCGCTCGAACTGGCACAGTGGACCACTTCGTCGAATCCGGCAGCTGCCGGACCATATTCAGCAACCTGATCGGCTTGTGAGACATCGACTTCGCGTACGGGATACGGCTTTGCTGATAAGCTCGCTGCAGATTCCGTCGAGCGAGTCCAGCCTTCCACCACCCAGCCGGCAGCGTGGAACAGATCGGCCGCTGCTTGCCCAATGTAACCACACCCGGCGATTAAAATTCGCGGCATGATGCTGTAGAGTCCGCTGTCCTCAGCGGAAAATGCAATACGTGATTCTCGCCACAGCGGATGCGCTGAGGACAGCGCACGCTACAGCTGCTTCCGGCTTAAGCTGTGGCAGGCGCGATTTCAATCTCTTCAAAGATGTTTTTCTGAACGGCGCGAACTTGTTTGAGGCGAATAAGCTCCAGAAGCGCGAGGAAAGTTACCACTACTTCCAGACGCGACACAACAGCTCCAAACAAATCAGAAAAACGGAGCGGAGTGCCAGTCGCAACGCGCTGCAAAATGGCATCGATCTTCTCCGAAACGCTAAACCGCTCGCCGAGGATTTCCTGCACATCCTGTCGCGCTTCGATCCTTTTGATCACTGCTTGGAAAGCGTTAATGAGTTGAAAAATTCCGACTTCGCCCAGGCGCAGCGGTTCCAAGCCGGCTGAGGACGAGCCAGCGTCTCGCGCGAAAACCTTCTCTTGTTCCAGCTGGCGCACATGCAATTCGGCTGCAGCTTCTTTGAACTTTTTGTACTCGATCAGTTGCCTGATTAATTCCCAGCGCGGATCATCCTCCCCGGCATCTTCCTCGGGAGGCTGCTGGTCGACGGGCAAAAGGCTGCGGCTTTTCAGATAAATCAGGTTCGCCGCCATCACTACAAATTCGCCCGCTAACTCGATATTCAGTTCTTTGAAAGCTTGAAGATATTCCAGGTACTGGCCGGTGATGCGTTCAAGGAAAATATCGTAGATGTCGATCTCATCCTGTTTGATCAGGTAAAGGAGCAGGTCGAGCGGCCCTTCGAAAACGTCCAACTTGCCCTTGTAATCGGCTTCCATGTGTCGCGGCCGATTTTATGCAACCGCAAGTCAAAGTAAATCGCGCGGTCTAGAGTCGGTCGCCAGTGCTTCGGCGCGCCCATGCGGTGGCGCCCTACCGTTTTGGTCAAGCGGGGATTCTTCGGTGAATCCAAACGCTGTTCACGAGTCCAAGGCCAAACATGATCATTAACACGAAGGAACCACTATAACTGACCAAGGGCAGCGGTACACCGGTGATTGGGAGCATCGCGATCGTCATTCCCATGTTCTGAAAAATGTGCGTGAAGATGAGGGCGGTAATCCCCACGACCAGAAGCAGACCCAATTGATCGCCGGCAAGGAACGCGACAAAGAGACACGTCAACAGGAGCAAGGCGAACCCACCGATGAGAAGTATTCCGCCTACAAATCCCCATTGCTCCCCGATGGCGGAGAAAATGTAGTCGTTGTGCACAGCAGTAGCGGGAAGGAAGCCAAGTTCGATCTGCGTGTTTGGCGCTTTGAACCCCTTGCCCGACCAACCGCCTGAACCGATAGCAATGAGCGATTGATTGATTGCCCATGCAGAACCCTGTTTGTCGATGTCTGGATGGGTAAACGCCGTGATCCGCTGTTGCTGATATGGCTTAAGCCCGAAATGAATCGCAATCGGGACAAAAGCGATTCCGATGAGAATGATGCAAATCAAATAGCGCAGCGGCAGTCCCCCAACGAACCACAACGCTAAGAGAACCGGAACCCAAATGATAACCTCGCCTAGATCGGGCTGCATAAGGATGAGCAGGCAGGGTGCTCCCGCAATCGCTCCGGAGAGTAGCAACCGCAGCATCGGATGCATCTCGCGGAATTGAGTTAAGAATATCGCCAGAACCATAATCCCCGCCACGACTGCAAGCTGCGCGGGTTGAAAATTGATCGGCCCCAAATGTAGCCAGCTACGCGCCCCATAAACTTTGGTGCCGATAAACTTCGTCAGGATCAGAAAGACGATGCCGGCCAGATACATCGGCAACGCGCCCCAGCGGATCCAGCGGTAATGGATCAAACTTGTCACCATAAACGCGAACACACCGACACCCACCCAATTCGCCTGCTTTCGCCAGAAATCCGCTGCGTACGCGTCGGTGCGCGTGGAAGTCGCGCTGTAGATGGCTACGACACCAAAAATGGCGAGCGCGAGCATCGTCACCAGCAAAAGCCAGTTTTGACCGAGCAACTTTCGCAGAAAAGGCGTCATACCGTGTGATCCGTTTAATTTTCCGGTCCCTTCCCCCGGGATCAGGACAATTATACGCAAGTTGCGATCCTGGCAAAACGCCCAACGTCCCAACTTCCAAAGAATTCCCGCCAGACAGTCAATCCCATTTGAAGGAAGCTTCTGATTTGTCAGCACTTACTTTGGATTCCGCGCTGACATTGAATGCATGCCGCTTCTCGGTAGCAGTTAATCATCTGTAGGCAAGTAGCTTACAACAATCTTTGCACAATTATGGCCGTTTGCTTGTCACAAGATTTGGAGACCAGTAAAGTGTTCCTGCACTTGCTCGTTTTGAAGGATTCCCGCATGGCTAAGAAGAAGAAAAACACCAAACGGAAGCTTGCGCATCCAAAGCTACCGATGCAGCGCCAATTGAATTTGCGCCACGAGGGAACGCATTTCGATCTGCGCGCTATCTTTAATGACTTGAACGGACGGTATTTCCGTGGACGTCTTCAGAGGTACAACGTCACGTGGGGACGGCGACGAAAACACCGCCCCAGAGAACACTTCATTTTTGGCACAATCCAGGAGGAAGATCGGGTAATTCGAATCAATCCGGCGCTGGATCAGCCGTTCGTGCCGCTCTGGTTTTTTCGTTACGTGCTTTATCACGAGATGCTGCATTCGGTCGTGCCGGATCAAAAGCTGTCCGCGAACCGTCGGCGAGTTCATACCGACGAATTCAACCGGCGAGAGCGCGAGTTTCCACACTACCGGCGGGCGCGACGCTGGGAAGACGAGAATCTGTCTCGTTTTTTACGCTAGATCGCGCCGTTAGTGCGTTGCGGTCACTGGCGCCTGTGATGGCCGTTCAAACGACGACGGCGTCGTCGCTACGTTCTTTTTGATCAGGTACCAAAGCATGGTCGCGAGCAGAAGACAGATCAACTTCGCGCGCCAGTTGTTCAGAATCAGGCTCTTCATATTTGCTGTGCAACAAAATTTCCGCGATCCGCTGACGGAACGTCTCGGGCGTAAAATTGCGCTCGATTCGCCGCCGGTGGCAAATGGAAATACTGCCGGTCTCTTCGGATACGACGACAGCCACGGCGTCCGATTCCTCGGTAATGCCGAGCCCCGCGCGGTGACGCAATCCCAGGCTGCGGTCTAGCGTTTCCCGCTGACTCACAGGAAAAATGCATGCTGCAGCTGCAATCCGTCCGTTGCGAAGGATCACTCCGCCATCATGCAACGCCGCCTTTGGATGAAAGATGGTCAGGATCAGCTCGACAGAAAACTCGCCGTCAATTACTACGCCCGTCTCTTCGTAAACCCGAATCGATGTGTCCCGCTCGATCGCGATGAGCGCGCCGAATTGTTTGTTTGCCAGTTGCGTCACCGCCTCCGCCAGATCATGGACGGTTTCTCGTTTCTCGCTGGTCAGTGAGAAAATCGGGTGGCCACCGAGCGCAGCGAGGCCACGCCGCAGCTCCGGCTGAAAAATGACGACCAACGCGACGGCGAGGAAGACCGAGAAGCTTCGCACGATCCAACCGATCACAACCAGATTCAGGAGCGTCGAAATTAACGTCAGCGTCAAAAAGACAATCGCCAGCCCGGTCAGTACTTTCGCGCCCCGCGTTCCGCGAAAATAGAGGTAGCCATAATAGATCGCCACGCTGAGTAAAAGGATTTCAATGAGACTGCGCCAGCCCCTGAACCAGAGATCGATGAGTTGATGAATCATCCTGCCCTCCGAAGGATTGCCTCCGAGACGCGCAAGGCGCTCACGTTTTCTCTCACCTCGTGGACGCGGAACACGTCCGCGCCGCGAGCTCTCAATAGCGAAGTTAGCGCGATTGCTGGCGCGAGCCGGTCTCCGACATCCGGCGAATCAATCAGCTTCGCCAGAAACGATTTGCGGGAAACGCCAACCACAACTGGGCGATCATGCACGCGAAGCTGTTCAAGGTGCGCGAGCAACTCAAGGTTGTGGTCGAGCGTTTTCCCGAAACCAATGCCCGGATCAAACGCAATCGCCATGGGATCAATATTATAAACTATGGCGCGCGCATATTGTTGTCGAAAAAAATCAGCAATTTCCAAAACAACAT
>Ga0209470_1001624_pt1 | contig 16569 bp, 9 predicted proteins | sample GraSoiAngelo_125_FD_185882 | JGI IMG/M metagenome (GOLD analysis project Ga0209470, IMG submission 185882) | Grasslands soil microbial communities from the Angelo Coastal Reserve, California, USA - 14_0927_05_40cm (SPAdes) (version 2) | ecosystem: Environmental > Terrestrial > Soil > Grasslands ... | reverse complement strand
CGTTTCTTCAGGATGTAGATTCGATCTACGACATCGTGTGGGCTCGCGACCCGAAGACGGATGATGTGACGACGTACAGCGATGTGCGGCTCGCCGACGAGTTGCAGTTTTCTGTCTACAACTTCGAGATGGCCGACGTGGAGAAGACGTGGAAACACTTTGAGTTGTGCGAGGCGGAATGTAAGGCGCTGCTGGACGAATACTCGGAGCTGATACGCGAAAGCACCAATCCTTCACACAAGGTAGAAGAAGTAATCACGAAACTAGATGGAAATGTGCTACACCCGGTTTCCGAACAACAGAAGCGCTTCCCTTTGCTGCCAGCCTATGACCTGTGCCTGAAGTGCTCGCACCTGTTCAACATTCTCGATGCTCGGGGAGCGATTTCCGTCACAGAGCGGGTAGGAGTCATCGCCCGCGTGCGCGCGCTAGCCGTGCGGATTGCGAAGGCCTGGGTCGATCAGCAGAAACATGGGGTGATCTCGGACGAGGAGGAGCAGGAAGAGGAAAAGCCCGCGACTAAGAACCTAAAAAGCGAAAAGGTCAGCGCGATCTCGTAGCGCCGCCGTCCCGGCGGCTGTCAGGTGTCCGCGGCCGCCGAGGTCGGACGCCAAATATCATTGGTACAGCGAGAGCGAATGCCAGATTTTCTACTCGAGATCGGATGCGAAGAGATTCCAGCGCGGATGATCGATGCCGCGTCGCAAGAACTCCGCGAACGCGTGCACACGCTTCTCAACCGTGAAAGGTTGAACGCCAAGGACACGATGACCTATTTCGACACTCCTCGGCGTTTGGCCGTGCTCGCCCCCGGCATTCCGGCAGCGCAGGCCGATATCAGCGAACAGATCACCGGTCCGGCTGTGACTGTCGCCTTCAAGGACGGGCAGCCTACACCGGCGGCGCACGCGTTCGCAAAGAAATCTGGGATGCATATCTCGCAGCTCGACAGAATTTCAACGCCTAAAGGCGATTATCTTTCCGCCCGCATTACGAAGAAGGGACGTGCCGCGCGCGAGATCATTTCCGAGTTGCTGCCCAAAGAGATTAGCTCCATTTACTGGCCCAAGAATATGTACTGGCGGAAGCGCGGGGAAGTCTTCGTTCGCCCAGTGCGCTGGGTTGTGGCCATGCTCGATGATGAGGTGATCCCAGTTGAAGTGTTCGGAATCAAGGCGGGAAATCAGTCACGCGGCCACCGGATTCTGGCAGATCGTGAGGTTGCGATACCGCATGCTGGGGAACCGTATGTGAGTGCACTGCGCGATGCGAAGGTGCTGAGCCGTGGCGAGCGCGAACAGCAGATTCGCAAAGGTCTAGATGCCGCCACGCGTGCCATCCCCGGAGCGCGCTGGCGAGAAGACAAAAATCTCTTAGACACAGTTGTCAATCTCACGGAATTTCCTTCCGCCATCCTCGGCAGCTTTGATCCCGAATTCCTCGCGCTTCCGGAAGAAGTTCTGGTCACGGTGATGCGCGATCACCAAAAATATTTTGCAGTCGAAGACAGCAATCACGAACTGCTGCCGCACTTTTTGGCGGTACTGAATACCGACAGCGATCCGCAGGGCATCATTCGTCACGGCCATGAGCGAGTGTTGCGGGCACGCTTTAATGACGCGCGATTCTTCTGGCAAACCGACCAGAAGCATTCACTGCGCGAACGCGTCACCTGGCTGAAGCAAGTAACTTTCCAGAAAGACCTCGGCACGTATTACGAGAAAACGCGGCGCGTTCAGCGGGTATGCAGTTGGCTCGCTGAGAGCATTCGCCAAAGCGGGATAGCAATCCGCCCAGGTGTGGTTCACAAAGCAGCATGCCTGGCGAAGGCCGATCTCACGACCGAGCTCGTTAAGGAATTCACCGAGCTGCAAGGGATCGTCGGCGGCTTGTATGCGCGCGTGCAAGACCTCGATCGCGACATGAAAGAGGACGCTCAGCAATCGATTGCCACGGCAATTTACGATCATTACAAGCCTGAGTCCATGGAGGACTCAGTTCCGCGCACGATCGAAGGTGCAGTGCTTTCGATTTCTGATAAAGCAGATAGCATCGCTGGCATGTTTTCGCTTGGCTTGGTTCCCAGCGGCTCCAAGGATCCGTTCGCTCTGCGCCGCCAGGCGAACGGAATCGTAAAAATCATTGCTGAACACAAGCTGCCGCTGAACCTGGCCCAATTGTTCGAGTACGCCCGCGAAGCCTATCGCGGATCAGCAGCCGAAAAGAAGTTTTCCGCCAGTCTCGACTATGCTGACGCGTTGCGCTCGTTCTTTCGCGAGCGACTGGAGTTCTATCTGCGCGATGTGCTCGGATTCAAGTATGACGTAGTGAACGCCGTGCTGGCTGCGGGCGCGGATGATGTCGTCGATGCTCTGGTTCGGGCCGAGGCCCTCACGCAGGTCCGTCCATCAGAAGATTTCGAGTCAATTTCTGCATCGTTTAAGCGGATTAAGAACATTCTGCGGCAAGCCAGTGAGAATCAAAAGCAGGTAGCCGCTTCGATTGATTCGAATCTATTACGCGAACCGGCTGAACGCGAGCTGGCCGCAGCGATTCCTCAAATCTCTAAAAAAGTCGAATCGCTTCGTGGCGAGCGCCGTTATCAGCAAGCACTGCTTGAGATTTCCCGGTTGCGGCCGGCGGTCGATACATTTTTCGACAAAGTCATGGTGATGGTAGAAGATGAGCCCCTGCGGGCCAACCGGCTCGCGCTTCTACAGACCTTATTAAAGGAGTTCTCCACGATTGCCGATTTTTCAGCGATAGTGACGGAAAAAGAGAAGGGCACTGCCGGAAGCTAGATAACCCGGCCTGATGGGAAATAATTGAATGGGAAATCATTGAGAAGAACAGTTTTCAGTCGTTTGTTCGCGGTTCTCATTTGCACGATGCCGGCGCTCAGATAGCGATTACAATTTTAAAAAGGACTCATATGGCAACTACAACTCTCCCTGAAGCGGAAGTGCAACCGGTAAGCAAGAGCGCAACTAAATACGTTTACTTCTTCGGCGGCAGCAAGGCCGATGGCAACGGCAAAATGAAGGACGAGCTCGGCGGCAAAGGTGCTGGCCTAGCCGAGATGACCAACGCCGGCCTTCCTGTTCCTCCCGGTTTTACCATTCAGACTGAAGCCTGCCGCGAGTACATGAGGCTTGGCCACGTCTCGGAAGAGGTGGACCGACAGATGGAAGAGGCGCTGGCGCATCTCGAAAAGTTGCAGGGGCAGAAACTGGGCACAGGCGAGAATCCGCTGCTCGTAAGCGTGCGCTCGGGTGCTAAGTTCTCCATGCCTGGCATGATGGACACCATTCTTAATCTAGGCCTGAACGATGAGAGTGTTGAGGCGCTAGCCCGGCGCAGCAACAACCCGCGCTTTGCGGCCGATTCTTATCGCCGACTCATTCAAATGTTCGGCAACGTTGTTCTCGAAATTCCTAAATCTGCCTTTGATGAAGTTTTCGACGCCAAGAAAAAAAAGAAGAAGGCTAAGCTCGACACCGATCTTGATGCCAAGGCGCTGAAGGAAGTCATCGAGGAGTACAAGAAGGTCGTCAAGAAGCATGCCAAGCGCGAGTTTCCGCAGGATCCGCACGAGCAGCTTGTCATGGCCCGCGATGCTGTATTTCGTTCCTGGCAGAACGAGCGTGCCAAGCACTATCGCCGCATCAATAACATTGACGACATGCTCGGAACCGCAGTCAACGTCCAGGCTATGGTATTCGGCAACCTGGGCGAGACCAGCGGCACGGGCGTCGGCTTCACGCGTAATCCCGCCACCGGCGTCAAAGAGTTCTACGGCGAATTCCTGATGAACGCGCAGGGCGAGGATGTTGTAGCTGGCATCCGCACGCCGGTACACATCTCGGAGTTGCGCAAAATTATGCCGCAGGTTTACGACCAGCTTCGGGAAATCACCACGCGCCTCGAAAAGCATTACCGTGACATGCAAGATTTCGAATTCACCATACAAGAAGGCAAGTTGTACATGCTGCAGACGCGCAACGGCAAGCGCACCGGACTGGCGGCAGTGAAAGTCGCCCTTCAGATGGTTGAAGAGGGTTTGATCACGAAGGAAGAAGCCATTTTTAGGGTTGAACCGAACCAGCTTTACGACTTTCTGGTTCCGCGACTCGATGAAAAGAGCGGCAAAGTAGAAGTACTGGCAACCGGCTTACCGGCATCTCCGGGTGCGGCTGTCGGTCAGATCGTGTTCACTGCGGACGAGGCGGTAAAGAAAGCGGGGCACGATCGCAAGAACCCTGTGATCCTGGTACGCGCCGAAACCACGCCGGAAGACATTCACGGTATGGAAGTTGCGATAGGGATTCTGACGTCTCGTGGCGGCATGACCAGCCACGCCGCTGTTGTCACGCGCGGCATGGGTAAGTGCTGCGTGGCTGGCGCGGGCGATATTCACGTAGACGAGAAGAAGCGCGAGATGCACGTGAAGGGGCAGGTGTTCAAAGAGGGCGACTGGCTTTCCCTCGATGGCACCACCGGCCGCGTAATCAAGGGCAAGCTCGGTACTTTGCCGCCGAAGGCCGACGATCCCGAACTGCTGCAGCTCATGGGTTGGGCTGAACCGTTTCGTAAGCTGCGCGTGCGTGCCAATGCTGATATCCCACGCGATGCGATCCAGGCTCGTGCTTTCGGAGCTGAAGGCATTGGCCTTTGCCGCACTGAGCATATGTTCTTCGAGAAAGACCGCATTCCGCATATGCAGGCGATGATTCTTACCGATAACGAGAAAGACCGCCGCGCTGCGTTAAAGAAGTTATTGCCGATGCAACGCTCGGACTTCATCGGCGTATTTCGCGCCATGGACGGCTTTCCGGTCACGATTCGAACCCTTGATCCCCCGCTGCACGAGTTTTTGCCACGCCGCGAGGAGTTGATGGTGGATATTGCCATCCTTCCTCACGCCGACGCGAAAGAGAAGAAGTCGCTCGTCGAGAAATACAGGCGTTTTGGCGCAAAGTCCGCGAGTGATCTCAAAAAAGTGATGCCTGGGCTGCTTCGCCGCGTTGAAGAGCTGCACGAGTTCAATCCGATGCTCGGCCATCGTGGCTGTCGGCTTGGTATCACCTATCCCGAGATCACCGAAATGCAGGCGCGTGCTATTTTCGAGGCGGCTGTGGCCGTGGCGAAGGATGGAGTCAAGGTATTTCCGGAGGTCATGATTCCGCTCACCGCCACATTAAAAGAGATGGCGAATCAGGCGGCAATCGTCAATCGCATAGCGCAGGAAGTCTTTACAGAGAAGGAACAGAAAGTTGATTACCTGGTCGGCACCATGATCGAGCTGCCCCGCGCCGCCTTAGTGGCCGACGAGATCGCGAAGGAGTCCCAGTTCTTCTCGTTCGGCACGAACGACCTTACGCAGACCACATTCGGATTCTCACGCGATGACGTCAACAAGATCCTGCCCACCTACCTTGCGGAAGGCATTCTCAAGCAGGATCCTTTTGCCGTGCTGGACCGCGAGGGCGTCGGCCAACTTGTGAAGATGGCGACAGAGCGAGGTCGCAAGACTCGCCCGGATCTCAAGGTCGGCATCTGCGGCGAGCACGGCGGCGATCCGAGCTCAGTCGAGTTCTGCCATCAGACCGGCTTGAACTACGTCTCCTGCTCACCCTTCCGAGTGCTGACAGCGCGTCTTGCTGCAGCCCAAGCGGCAGCTACCGACAAGCTAAAAGTCGAAGCCGGGAGAACCAAATAAACCGCAGAGGGCGCACAGGAACCCCGGGGGAATTCCTCTGTGAACCTCTGTGCCCCTCTGTGGTTACTGGACTTTCTGCAGCCGGGCAATCAGCTTCTGAGCCAGATTTTCCTCTGACTCTGACCATAGCAGCCGCGCGCTGGCGCCTGAGTTTTTCTCCACGGCGCCGGTGAACTCGACCAGCTTCTGTACGTTCGCGCGCACTTTCGCTTCCGCCTCGGCTGTAAGCTTTACCTGTTCTTGCAAAAACGGCGTGTCGATGCCAAAGTCAATCTGAATGTGCCCCTCCTGCTCGAACACGCCATCGTCGAACTCCAAACCATGCACAAGAAATTTTACTTGTGAAGCCTGAAGCGCCCACTGCTGAGTCGCCTCTGAGAAAGTCCACAAATCCCAATGCGCTTCGAACAAATACGCGTAATCCTCGTGCAGTAAATCGGCCGCGATCTGCACAGCTTCCTCGGGCAGAATGCCAACCCTGAATCGCTGCTCAAATATCGTGGGCTCGTTCCATGAAACTGGATACAGCGCAACATAGCTAATCCCGGGTTGCTGAGCCGAGAATGGGAATTGCCGCATCACAGCCAGAGTGCGGGGAAGCATATCCTCGACGTCGAAATCAGGGAACCAGAGGCTCAGGTAGAGGGGATCTGCCATGGGGAACTCGGCGGAAACCGTTTTTACAAGCTTCATTGTAATGCCGAGCCGGCGATACGCGGCTGAGACTCAGCGCGACACGGGCCGGAGGCGTCCCACGGGAGCTCCAAAATTCCACGCGGTTTCTGGCGGTTCACTCGATTGCTTTTCGTCTACAATTTGCGTGCCGCAATGTTTGCCACCACCAAAACCATCTTCCACGTCGACATGGATGCCTTCTTCGTCTCGGTGGAAGAGCTTTACGATCCTTCTCTGAAAGGGAAGGCAGTAGTAGTCGGAGGCCAGCGCCACGAGCGTGGAGTAGTCTCGGCTGCATCGTATGAAGCGCGTAAATTTGGTGTGCATTCCGCTATGCCCCTGCGAACCGCAGCCAAGCTTTGCCCCAGCGCGATCTTCGTGGACGGTCATCCCGATCGTTATCGCGAGTATTCAGAAAAAGTCTATGCGGTTCTCGACTCGTTTTCCCCGCAAGTCGAAATGGCCTCAATTGATGAAGCCTACCTCGACATGACCGGAACTGAACGCCTCCACGGCCCTCCGCTGCGTGCTGCCCACGCGCTACATCGCAAAATGAAGCTCGAGACGCAGCTCAATTGCTCAATCGGCATTGGAATTTCGCGTCTGATCGCCAAAGTTTCTTCGGCTAAGGCCAAACCAAATGGTGTGCTCTGTGTTATTCCCAGGCACGAGGCAAAATTTCTCGCGCCTCTCGATGTCCGCGACATTCCCGGCGTAGGTGCAGTGACGGAGAAGAACCTTCACGAATTGGGAATTTATCGCGTCGGCGATCTGGCGCGTTTTGAAGATTCATTTCTAGAGCAGCACTTCGGCAAATGGGGGCTGGCTCTCGCTGGCAAGGCTCGCGGCGAGGATGCGGGTGGCTGGTTCGATTCTGCAGTCGGCGAGGACACGCAGGCTAAATCCATCAGCCACGAGCACACTTATAACGAAGATACTGCGGATCCCCAGCAGCTTGAGTCTACCCTGATGCGTCTCTCGGAAATGGTGGGCCGCCGCCTGCGCGAAGCTGGCGTGTTCGCCCGCACCATTCAACTCAAGTTGCGCTATAAGGATTTCTCAACCATCACACGCGCGCATACTCTCGCTGATCCCACGCAGCTTGATACCGAAATTTTTGCGCAGGTGCGTACGTTATTTCGTAATAACTGGCGCAAGGGCGCCGAAGTGCGTTTGCTGGGAGTGCACGCTTCATCATTCGATGGCGCTCTTGGTCAGGGCGATCTTCTCGATGGCGACCGCCGTCAGCGCTGGCAGCAGGCGCTCTCGGCCGCCGACCGACTCCGCGACCGTTTTGGCGAATCCAGCATTACCCTGGCCACCGGCATGAACGCCCGCTTCCGCGAGCGCACGCATGAGAATCCCGCGGGATTGCCGGGCAAAGATAAAAAGCATGATCGATGACAGACAAATTCACCAAAAGCCGCTAGGCGTTCTCGCGATCTCAGTGATCCTGCTTGTGAGTGCCGCGATCGCGTTGATTACCGGTGTCTCGCTCGCCTTCCCCGGAACTTTTCTGGATCGCATCTGGGCTCTTAACCGGGGCGCTTATATTGAATTTGTGACTCTCGGGAGGCCTGTAGGAATCTCGTTGATGATCCTCGGCCTTATCTGCGCCGTTGCTGCGGCCGGATTGCTGAAGCGGCGAAAATGGGCATGGTGGCTTGCCGTCGGGTTATTTGTCATCAATGTCGCCGGAGACGCCACGCGGATTTTTACTGGAGAACCGGTAAAAGGCGCATTCGGAGTAGCAATCGCCGCGGGCTTTGTGATCTATCTAACCAGATCGCGAGTCAGAGAGTATTTCGGTATCCGATCCTCCCACGGCTGAAATACTTCGGTCCTCCAGCACTTTGGTGCTTCCTGCTGCCCGCTGCATCTAATCTACTGTTTGACTTCCGATCCGTCCCTACCTAGATTGGAAGCAGTTCTTTGAATGGTCCATCCCAAATTGGGGGCGTCACGGCTTCGACGGAGATGCTTGCGGCCAAGAGGCATGCCGGGGTGCACACACCCGTAATCGCGTGCAAAATGATAATTGCCAATCAAGAAATGGCATACGCTGCTTAATTAGTTAAGTAGCCGTCCTCCGCAGCTTCGCCCGTGGGCTGCGAGCGGACGTCACACAGCGGGCTGCTCTTCTCTGCTACGTCTGGGCAGGGAGGTTAAGATCTCAGGCTAGCGGCAACCGTTTCTTGTCCGTTCTGAGCGGCGGTCGCGAACGTCTTTGGGTAATGCCAAGGGCATGAACGCGAATAAGCATGTAGTCTCTTGACCAGTAACATTTTCGGACGCGGGTTCGACTCCCGCCGCCTCCACCAATCTAAATAGACGGGTTGTAAAAGCATAGGAAAAATCGTACGGTAAACGTGCAAATTCCCAACAGAGGTTTTATCAGGCGCTCTTAAGGAGCTGCGGCACACTCATCCAGGTAGCGGTAATAAGGAGCAGAGTAGCTATAACCCAAAGAAGAGTAATCCAGCGCAATACTGTATCCAGACGTTCCTGCGACATGAGACCTCCAAATTTTAGGATGCCCGGAGGTCACACGACGTTTCTTGCGGCGAAGCGAAAGTGAGAGCTGCAAAAGTGTGAGATCCAGGAACAAGGATATCTAAGGTCTTGACTGGGGTCTTGACTGCGCCCATGCTGTCTGGATTTTGCGGCGGCGCTCACGTTCGGTACTCATCTGCTCGATGCTTTGCACCACCAGGGGCGAGTAGAGTGCCTTCACCCAGCGTGGGTTCGTCCACTCGGGTTGTGCTGCGCTGGCACTCTCAAAATCTCTAAGTGCCTCGTCATCTTGCTGCGCACGCCACAAGAAGACGGCCCGAGCCATTGTTCGTTCGGGCTGAGCTTGGCCTTGCTCGTAAGCTAAATTGAGCACTTGCAGGGCATCGCTGAATCGGCGCAGTTCGATATCCGCCCAGCTCAGGTGTGCCCCCAGCCGCAGGTCCCGCGGGCGCTGCTGAATGGCTTGGCCCAGCAGATCGGCGGCGGAGCGGTAATCGCCCGCCATGTAGAACCACCAGCCCAGCTCCTCCAGCCTCATGGGAGCGTTCTGTTCCAGCGAATTGGAGGAGAGTTCGGACCGCAACTTTTGAGCAGCCGCCGCGTTCTCGCCAAGCAGCTCAAGGCCGGAGATCGAGACCTGCAAATCTTGCGGCTTTTCTCCTTTTATCGAATCAAGCGCACGGCGGAATTCCGCCGCCGCGTTCTTTGGATTGTCTGCAGCCAGGGAGAGAGCAAGAGAATTGGCTACATCCCGATTGGTTGATTCGAGTTCCAGAAGCTTGCGGTAGGAACCCGCGGCGCCTGCGAAGTCCGCCTGCGCGAACTGCGCCTCGGCCAGCACTTGCAAAGCCTTCTCCTGGCCGGGATGCATCTCAAGCGAGCGCATGGCAACCTGCTGCGCATGAGCGTATTTCCTGGCCTCAAACTCAGATTGGGCTTTGTCAGTCCAGAAAATGTAGGCAACGGCTAGATCGCGTTCGGGATGAACGTCCCAGTGCTCGCTGGCGATCATTTTCCGCACTTGAGCGATCCGCTCAGACGTCAGCGGGTGTGAACGGAAATATCCGCCCAGCGTGTCAAGTGCGACTCGTGACAACTCTTCTTGCGGCGTCTTGGCGCGAGCCTGGTACTCCTGATACAGCCGCTGGAAAGTTTCGAACATACGAATTGCGCCATTCGGTGAGTATCCCGCTTGCACTGACAGCCGCGTACCTTCGCGGTCGGCTTCGAGTTCCTGATCTTTGCTATAGCCGGCTTCGAAAATCTCAACGGGTAAGGCAACCAGTTCACCAAGTGGAATCTTGCGTAACGCCTGTTCCTGTTGCACACGCTCGGCGCAATGATAGTGATCGATGTGTTCGATCTCATGGCCGATTACCGCGGCGAGCTCGTCTTCACTGTCCATCAGAGCGAGCAGGCCCTCGCCTACATAGACGTGTCCACCAGGAACGGCGAAGGCATTGATGAAATAGCGTCCCGGAACGTAATGAAATTTATAAGGCAATTTGCGATGCGCATGGGCCGCAATACGCGATCCTACTCGGCCGAGATAGCGCTCGACTTCGGCGGTGTCGCGATCTTGTTTGTCTCGCGGGTAACGGTAATCGAGGGCAATCTGATTGCCGATGCGAATTTCTTCTTCGTCCGACATGCGAGTAAACCTGACCGGCATGCGGGTCAGTTCCTGTTCTGTATCGGCGATCAAATACAGTAAGGCGGCTGGGCCGGGCGGCACGTCCACTTTGCGGTGCTCGGTCATGAACACAGCCGCCAGTCCGAGGAGCACGACTCCGGTAAGTGCGATCCAGCGCGTCATAAATATTGGCGAATTGCCTCCCGATGCCGCGTGTATAGAAATGAAACCAGAAGCAAAGCGCTGCCCAGCACAATCAAGGTCAAATAGCGATCGCGCGGGCTGAGGCGCCATACATCGACCAGCAGAATTTTGCCCACGCAGAGCAAGAGCAAGCCAAGCCCGGAGAGCCGGAAGCTGCGCTCGCTCACCCACAAAGCAAACATGAAGATTGCCACACCCTCGAGCCCCCATGAAAGCGTAATCAAGCCATGCCTCATTTCCAGCGCCAGCAACACGGTGAGAAGGCCGATTGCAACAAAGAAAATCACTTGCTCGGGGCGAGATGCCAAAGTTTGCAGTATTCGAACGATTCCGGATTCAAAACTGCCCTCGCCCTTTCTTCTTAATCTAAACGCGAACGGCAAGGCAGCGAATAGCAGCGCTACTACGGCGCCCACGCTAACCATGCGGCTATCCCATAAAGGAGCGGGGAAGTACGTTCGCTGATAAAAATTATGCAGGACGGCGCGGAACAACACCGCTAACCCAACCAGCAAGGCCTGATGGAGAAATACTCGCAACCCGCTTCTCCATGCGACCGCCATGAGCGCAAAAACGAGCGCGGCCCATGCTGCGGCAATCCAATCCGCTTCGACCTCGAAGCGCATCAGCGACGCAATCGTGATCGTGCCCAGATAGCTCGTGAACTCTGGAGCTTTGAGCTTGCGCTCCCAGTCCGAAAGTTGCGCTTGGCTGGTTTGCAATCTCCAATATGCGTAGAAAAACGCGAGCGCCAGGGGAATCACCGTGTAAACACGCGGGCTGATCTCGCCCGGCTCGCCGGCTGCGTTCAGGTTAACAAAGAAGATCCGGAGAAATCCTGAGAGGAACAGCAGATAAGCTTGCAATCGCAACGAGATGGATTTTCGGATGAAACCGGCTTCGAACAAAATCAATCCGCCGACAACCCACGCGACAGCGACGCTGACCGACCGCAATTCATACCAGGCGAGAAGTGCGAGCAGGAAAGAAGCCGACCAGGTGTACGCGTGATCGAGCACCGCAAGCCAGTTGTAGGACCATTCGCCATCATGTTTTTCGCGAATTGCGCCTTCCGCTTGCCGCCCCCAGCGTGAGGTTGCATATAGCAGCACCGAAACGGCCGAAATCGTGATCAGCCGAAGGGTGAAGCCGTGATATTTGGTTGCATTCTCTAAATTGACTGCGAGAGAACGTATCACCGCTGCAAGCGCCAGAAAGTGCGCCTGATAGCTCAGCTCGCGGAATTCAAGTTTTCGTGCGGCCGTTGTCAGCAGCAGACCCAGCACGCACCACGCGACCGCCGTCCAGGAATCGGGAAATGCGATCCAAGCGCTAACAAATGCCATGAACCCGGCGACGTACGACAAGCGCTGCATGAGCCGCCGGTCAAATTCCACGGTGAACACATCGCGCCATCGCCGCAGCACCCAGTGCGCGTTGGCGTAGAACACGGCCGAGGCGATCGCAAAAAGGGTGGCGAGGCGGAGGTCGGCGTGAACGTCAGCGCCATCCATGCGCATGCCAAGCACGCGTGCCGCGTCAAAGCTCAGCATTTGACCGGCAACCAGGAGCGATGCCAACGCCCCGAGGCGGCGGAAGACGATCTCGTGTGTCCACACGCCGATCAAAAGCAAGGCTTCAGCTTCCAGCAACCACAGCACGGCGAGGCGTGTCCCGGAATAACGGAACGGGAAAGCTGCAATCAGCAGAATTACGCCGATTGTGCAAAGAACGACGACGGCGCTACGCCGACGCCGTGTTACGGGCAGTTGGCTGAGCACGGTTTCAACGCCGCCGATGGCGAGGAGCGCCCAAAATGCCCACTCTGGATGTGCGGATTGATACTTGAAAAGCGCCAGCAAGAGAACAGTGTTTAGCAGTGCAGCGATGCTGGAGACTCGCTCTTTTCGATCATCCTCGGGCCGGCGCAGCACGTACGAGATTCGAAAGATCACCCAGTAGAGCGCCAATATGGCCGCGCTGGCCGCGAACTCCGGGAACGGATGCCTATGGCCATGCATCGGCTCGATGATTGGTCGCAGCCACAGGAAATGATTCAGGTAGCTCGCCAGGATCCCGAATATTTCCAGTTCGAACCACTGCATTCGCCCGGCGATGACTACCAGGCCGGCCGCGAGGATTACTCCTGCCGAAAGGCTGTATACGCTGACGTGGCTGATAGTGACAGTCAGAAACGCCAGCAGGAACGCCAAGCCAGTCACGACCTGCGACCGGTAACGCAAGGTGTTCCAAACCATGGCCGCCGCGACCAGCAGCATGAGCACCAGGTCGATGCCTTGCGACGCAAGCACATGAGCCGCCGGGACGTGATACGCAGCATAGGTGACGAAGAACAGCAGCGCCCATCCGCCGCCGATCGCCGCCCGAGCCAGAATGCGATAGCGATCACTTCGCTCAAACCAGAGGCCCGTACCCAGCATAGCGGCGCTGATGATGGCTCCAACCAGCACCTTGCCGGCTGGCCCAAGGTTCTTCAGTTGATAAGCGAGAAAGAAAGCCACGCCCAGCACCAGAATTGCGATTCCGAGTTTGTTCAACCAGTTCGTGCCCAGGGCTTCCTCGATGTCCAAGGCAGACCTGAAGCGATCCACAAGCGAAGGTGCCGGCTCCTGGTGAAAGGTTGGGCCTGGTTCAGCAGCTGATAAAGGCGGTGGAGGAGCCGTCGTGGGCACCCGCGCCTGGGGCGGCAGAGTCGCTTTGACCCAGGCTTGCGCAGCTTCCATTTCTGCGGAAGATACGCTGCCTGCCGATTTAGCAATGACAGGCTCCGAAGCAGGGGGTCCTATCGGTTCCGCGATAGGCTGTGTGGGCGTAATCGGCTCTGCTGGCCTCACGGGCTTGGCCATATCCGGTGCGGACGAAGGCGCTGCTCGGGCAGATTTCAGTTCGTGTACCGCGGCTTCAAGTCCCAGAACCCGGTCGCTTAGATATCGCCAGCGTTCCTGATCCTCAGCCCGTTCTTGCTTCCGCTTGAGACGGCCTCGCCAAACCAGTACCCAGGGACCGAAGAGCACAAACAGAACGACCGCGCCGAAAAAGACAATCTCGTCCAATTTATTTCGATCCTTTTATGTTGGCCCTGGGGAAGATCAGCGAAACATTGGGGTGGGATTCTACTACTGAAGGCAAGTCTCTACTACTGAAGCAGTAGTTCTGCAGGAAATAGGGCGGTAAAACCAGTTGATCTCACAATGAGAACCCCATTACCAATGCCGTACTGCTTCAGTTACTTGCCCGTTTTGGGAAGAGAACTCAGACTTGCTCCTAGCACCTGACTCTCAGCAGCGACTGAGGTGTGCGCAAGTTCACGCCTCCTGATGGGGGGCAGTTAGTCACCCGGAGAGGGTGCAAATTCTATCTATAGGAGCGTACAGAATGCGTAAGTTTATCGGCCTGATGTTGCTGTTGGGGCTGTTTTCGCTGGCGGCGGTGGCGCAGGAGAACTATTCCAAAGCGGAAGTCTTCGGCGGCTACCAATACACACGGTTTGACGGTGGCGTGAATGCCAATGGCTTCAACGGTGCGATCACCGGCAACCTCAACCACTGGTTTGGCGTGGCTGCAGATTTCAGCGGCGCCTACAAAAACGTAAGCGGTGTTGATACGAAGACTTATACGTACACCTTTGGGCCGCAGGTTGCAATGCGGCGCGGTGGAGCGTTCACACCGTTCGCACATGCTTTGTTCGGCGGATTTCACTCTTCGGCTTCGGCCAGTGGCATCTCGGCCAGCGACAGCGGCTTTGCCTTTATGCTGGGCGGTGGCGCGGATGTGAAAGTTGCTCCGGCTATCTCGGTGCGCTTGCTCCAGTTTGACTGGCTCTCACTGCACGCCAATGGCAACTCGGATAACAACAACATGCGGCTCTCGACCGGTGTTGTGTTCCACTTCTAAGAGATCGCGTTGGGAACTAGAGGGCGGCCCAGGCCGCCTTTTTTTTATTCCGACGAACTACCGCATCGACTCTTCTACTTCGGAAATCCAATCAGGGCGCTTTAGCACCTCGCGAGGCTTGGGACCATCCGCGGCTCCTACGATCCCATCGCGCTCCATCAGATCGATGAGATGAGCGGCGCGCCCGTAGCCGATGCGCAGCCGCCGCTGCAGCAGGGAAGTGGAAGCTTTCCCGAACTCCACCACCAGCCGAACCGCGTCGTTGAAGAGCGGATCGTTGTCTCCTTCCCCGGTCTCGTCGGCGCCCGCTTCTCCCGCTTCGCGCTCTTCTTTCGGAGGCTCAAGGAATTTCTGTTCGTATTCGGCTGATGCCTGAGACTTCCAGAACTCGACAACCGCTGCGATTTCCTTTTCCGTGACAAACGGCGCGTGCAGTCGATGCACGCGAGCCGATCCGGACGGCAGGTAGAGCATGTCACCGCGACCGAGCAGAGCTTCGGCGCCGTTGGCATCAAGAATGGTACGCGAGTCGACTTTCGTCGCAACCCGGAAAGAAATGCGTGCGGGGAAGTTGGCTTTGATCAGGCCAGTGATCACGTCCACAGAAGGCCGCTGCGTGGCCAGCACCAGGTGAATGCCGACAGCGCGCGCCATTTGTGCCAGGCGGGTGATGGATTCTTCGACATTGCCAGCATCGAGCATCATCAGATCGGCGAGTTCGTCGATGATAATGACGATGTATGGGATCGGGCGCTCTTCGGAATCTTCGGCAAACAGGCTGCGCGTGGCGTCTTCATCGAACAGCTTGTTGTACTGATCGATATTGCGGACACCTTTTTCCGCCAGCAGCTTCAGGCGGCGCTCCATTTCGCGGACGGCGTTGCGCAGCGCATTGGCTGCGAGTTTTGGCTCGGTAATGATCGGCGTGTACAAATGCGGCACACCTTCGTAATTGCCAAGCTCCAGCCTTTTGGGATCAACCAGCACCAGCCGCACCTGGTCGGGGGTCGCTTTATACAGAATCGACATGATCATGGCGTTAATCGCCACGCTCTTGCCGGTTCCGGTTGATCCGGCAATCAGCAGGTGTGGCATGCCTGCAAGCTCGGCAGTGACGATACGGCCGTTAATGTCCTTGCCTAGCGCCAGCGTGAGTTTGGATTTTGTACCGATGAATTCGGAAGACTCAATGTTCTCCCGCAACCAAATAATCTCGCGCTCGCGATTCGGGACCTGAATGCCCACGGTTGATTTACCCGCCATGCGCTCGATCAGAATGCTCTCGGCTTTGAGCGCGAGGCAGAGATCGTCGGTGAGATTTGTAATCCGGCTGTACTTAATGCCAGCCTCAGGCTTGTATTCGAACGTAGTCACAACCGGACCAGGATTGATCTGTGTAACCTGACCGTGAACTTCGAATTCCGCGTATTTGTCCGTGAGCACCTGTGCCAGCAGCTTCAATTCATCGGCATCAATAGCCCGCTGCTCGTCAGGGCGATGTAGCAGACTGCTGGGCGGAAGCTTGTATCCGCCCGCGATGCGCGGCATAGTGGTTTTAGGTTTGGTTGTGCTGTCAGCGCGCGCACTGACTTCAACTTCTGCCGCCGCAGCCTGAGGCTCAGATCGCACATCCGGCAGCGCCTGAACTTCCTCTTCATGCTCCATACGCTCAATCCCCGTGCTCCGGACAATAGCGCCGGCCTCCGGTCGGCTATCAGACGGGCGTCCCGCCCGCCCTTCGTCGGACTGCAATGCGGCCCGCGCGGGCACAAGTTGGGTGGTAACCATTGGCCGGGAAGCGCGGCGCTTATCCAATTCCTTCTGCATCCTCCGCTTCGCGCGCTCTTCCTTCCAATCCTTGTAGCGATCCCATAGCGCCATGGCGAACGCGAACCGTGTAGGCGCCCAC
>Ga0209470_1001622_pt1 | contig 16578 bp, 13 predicted proteins | sample GraSoiAngelo_125_FD_185882 | JGI IMG/M metagenome (GOLD analysis project Ga0209470, IMG submission 185882) | Grasslands soil microbial communities from the Angelo Coastal Reserve, California, USA - 14_0927_05_40cm (SPAdes) (version 2) | ecosystem: Environmental > Terrestrial > Soil > Grasslands ... | reverse complement strand
TCAACCAGGCGGACCCCTCAAGGAATCCGGCGAATCCCAACTGCCCGGATTTGCCAATACGCACGCCCGGCGATTTCGTCATCTCATTTGACACCCAGAACGGGGGCGCGATCATCAATGTTACCGCCTTCACATGGAATGGCAGTACTTTCGTGCCTCTCAACCTGGGAACTCAGGGGATACTCTGGGACGGAGCGGTAAATACTGTACCCAGCATTAGCGGATTAACGGTGACAGGGACCAACCTCTTCGGAGAACTCAGCCTCAATGTCACAGATACAATCGGAGAAATCCCGTGCAACCAGGTTTTTTTCGCTTCGATGAAGACGCGGTCCTCGACATCTATAAGCGCTGCATTACAGGACCGCACCAAGGTTGAGCCTGTCAGTTTCACGATCATCAATGCTGCCGGCGCCAATGCCAGCGGCAACGCTTTTGGAGCCAGCATCCGGGACACGCTGTTGGGGATCAACCTGACGCTGCCGACCGCCACTCCTCGCAGTCCGGCCCCGGCTCTAACAGCAACGATAATCAGGTCCTGAACGTTGCGGTTCCACCTACGAGCGGCAGTGTCCTGCAGGCGAGCGTGCTTCGCGCGTCGAGCACAAGCACCGTTAACCCGACGACGAACACCGCCAACGACACGGGCGTTTCCGAAACGGCCGGGGTCAATCTGGTGAATTCGCTGGTCACGGCAGACGTGGTGCGAGGAGTGGCTTCCGCACAAGCCTCGGGTTTCAACTCGTCCTTCAGTGCAGCGGGGTCGGCGTTCAAGAACCTGGTTGTTAACGGCGTCCAAATGAATAACGTCAATCCCAATACAACGATTAACCTTCCACCAAGCCTGTTTGGACCGGGAAGCTTCGTCAAGCTCCTTGAGGAGATCGGGTCGAGTTCCCAGCCCGCACCCGGCCAGATCCTTGGCGGGACTTACGCCGCCGACCTCACCGTCAACATGATCAGGGTTCACATCACTAGGCAGGCAGGGACTAACGATGCTATTGACATCGTGATATCACATGCGCAGGCGCACGCCGACTTCCCGCAGCCCACCGGTTGTCCAGCGTTGCCGGGAACGGTGAGCGGGGATGCCACGATTGTCAACGAGCAGGCCAATCCGTCGCAATTACCGGTAGTGGTTGGTTTCGTGAGTATTCCTCCGCAGGGCGGGCACGACCATCAGAATTTGAACCAGCTATCTACCTCATTGGTGAGCGGCGGAACCTCGGTGAGTGACAGTGCCGGCACGGTTCTCTCCTCCAGCAGCAGTTCTTCGAGTTTCGCCAGGGCACAAAATGTCTGCGTCTTCCCGGCGTTCGGCGTGTGTACGGCGTCCGCTACGGCGATCGTTTCACAAGCCAACAGCACTTCCGGTGGCGGAACGTCTTCATCCAACTCGCAGGGCACAAGTCTGCTGGGGCTCACAGTCGGTGGAATGACAGTGAGCAACAATCCTCCGCCGAACACGACTATCCTCGTGCCCGGGATCGGTTCGGTCACCTTGAACGAGCAGACCTGCGACAGCGGAGGCGCTCCGCCGTGTTCCGGCACCACTAGCAGCGGCATCACAGTGCGCGCGATCCATGTGATCGTCGACAACCCAAACGCTCCGGGCGTGCCGCAAGGCGCAGATGTCATCGTGGGCGAGGCACACGCTGACTCCTCTCACCCGTAACACGTCACTTGGCTGTGAGAGCCCGGCACCATGCCGGGCTCAGCCGATTACGCCAGCAGGGTGCGGATGAGGAATAGTGGCGGTCTTTGACCGTCCGCGTTGTCTCGAGTCGACATTGTGGACGGTCACAGAAGGTGTGAATGAATTGAAGAAATGTTGAATGTGGAGTATTCCCCTCCTCGCAGAGGAGGGGAGGCTGCGGCATCAACTAAAAGTTGCGAAGCCGCCGAAAGCGCCGCAGACGGGCGCGAAGCGCGAGCGCGATAGCGCGAAGCCGTAATGGTGGTCAGATCGGCGAAATCGTCAGGTCTGAACAGTTTCGCCGAACTGACCACCCCGGCCGCGCCGTTTCGGAACGGATCCATTTTTATTTATGGCGCGTCCACCCCTCCTCTGCGAGGAGGGGAATAGTCTGCGCGAGTTCAATTCGTTCACACCTTCACAGACCGCCCCTGCATTCGTCGCTTAAAAAATTTCCGGGAAATAATACGTCAGCACCTTGTTGAGGCGCATGTCGGCGACGATGAGCTCTTTGTCCTTGGGGTTTAAAGCGACACCCCGAGGTTTTTTGATTTGGCTCTTGGGTCCGCCGATGAACCAGCGTGGTGGAGCGTCGCCACGATCATTGATACTCCAGACACCGACGAAGACACCTTCCGGTTCCTGTTCCTCGTATTTTCCCGGTTGCGTGGCAATAATCCAACCCTTGGTCGTCTGCATTTGAATTTGGTTGATCCGGACAATCCGCGTCTTCGGGCCTTGGATGACGCCAATGGGTTTGACATTACCGCTATCGGTGCGGTTGAAGATCAGCAGGGCTCCCCCATACACCTGATCCGCCTGGCTCCGCGTTTGTCCTGGCGCCGTGGGGGGCCTGGCGCCTGCCGTGACGATCACGTTGTGGATTGGATCCACAGCGACTGACTCCACATCGTTCAACTGCGTATCGGGACCGCTGATAATGCGAATCGGCGCAACGTCTCCGTTGCCGTCCCGGGGGAACACGAGAATCTTCTCATGATTGGGGATATAGATTTCGTTGTGCACCGGATCCACGTCCAACCGGTCCACCTGTCCTTCCAAACGCGTGTTGGGGCCTTGGATGATCCGAATGGGAGGTTCTTCACCCTGAGCCGATCCGCGGAAAACCAGAATGGCTTGCGCAAAAGGATTGTTGACAAAGATCTCGTCGTGGACGGCGTCATAGCGGATGTCGTGCATCGTGCGGCTGAGCAGCGTGTTTTGACCGGCCAGAACGCGGGTCGGCTGAGAATTCTCCTTCGCCAGCCTGGCGAAGACCGCAATCTGCGGATGCGCCACTCAGTTCGGCACCAGGATCTCTTCCCGCTTGCTGTCATATGCTGCAGCCCCCGGATTCCCAATCATATCCGCCAGCTTGCCCCGCGGGGCACTCCTGATGGTCCGCAGCGGCGCCACGTCTCCCGACGCTGTCTTCGGATAAACGGTGGCGGAATGATTGCCCATGTTGGAAACAAGCAGTTCGTTGTTCCTGGTGTCTACGAAAAGGCTGGTGGGATTTTTCAGACCGGTCTGCGGTCCCTTGAGCACCCGCGCGGGAGCTACATCGCCGTTATCCGTTTCGCGGAAGATCAGAATCGAATCGCCGGCATCGTTGGCCACATACAATTCTCCGCTGTTCTGATCCAGGAAGATGTGGGCCGGCCAGTTCAATTGCGTTTTAGATCCGGCGATCGTACGAATCGGCGCGGTATCACCCGTTGCCTTCAGCGGGTACACGGTAATCGAAGGCGGATCAAAGCGGCCGCCTTTTGTCGTGGGGCTACTCGCGCTGCCATGATTGCTGACGAACATCCAGCCGTTCTTCGGATCAATGGCAATTCCGTGGGCGTCCGCCAAACGCGTCTTATCGCCTTTCAGTGTGCGGATCGGTTTGTCCTCACCACTGGCCGTCTTGCGATAAACGTCGACCTCCGGCGGGTGCTCGATCGTTAAGTAAAGCTCCTGCGCTTCCTCATCCACCGCGACGCCATACGCGCGGTGCGGCGTATGCAGTTCGCGCATTGCCTTCATGTTTCCCTTCGCGTCGCGAGGAAACACGGTCATCCTGTCGACGGTATCGTTGTTGACCGAATAAATGTCACCGCTCTTTGGATCGATATAAAGGCCGCAGTTGAATTCCAGTTTGGTCAGTAGTCCTCCCAGAATCCGCTTGGGTTCCGAGAAGGCAGCGCCCGGGGGCGTATTATCGGTGCGATTAAATACTTTGATCCCAAACAGATTTTCATCTTGGAGAAATATTTCGTTCGAGTTGGTGTCGACACCAATGGCGCTGTACGTTGGATAGGTATCGTGGATGATCCGAAGCGGAGACCGGTCCGCATCCCTCGTGGGTGCTCGATTTGCGGCGGCGGAAACACGCGGCGCAATAGGTTCTTGTAGGGAGGCGGTCTCTACCGCACAAATCTCGCCGCCCATTTCCGGCAAAGGTTGAGTCGCGATGAGTTGGGGATAACCAGTGGGTTTCAAATGAGCTGCCTCAGGCCGCCCTGTCAGTTCCTGCTTGTGTGCCGGTCCGGCAAAGATGACACAGGCGGCAACCCCTGCCATAACTACAGCCGCAATACTTTCTCGCGGAAATTGCTTGATTCGGAGCATATCGGCCCTCACTTCTCAGGATCGGACTGCCTGGATACCAGTTGTTGCCTGCGATTATAACGTTCTCGACTGGCGGCACAATTGCAAATCCGGTTTACGCGATCAGCGGACAACGTTTCACGATTTCGGCAGGTCTTAACCATGTCTTTCGGCTTGGCTGGCTCAGCAGGCATCGAAGTCACAGTGCGTTGAAGGGCAAGACACCGATCGAAACGGCGGAATCCTGCGGCGTCAATCTCAAATCCTATCGTTGGCAGAAACATTGTCGTGGGCTGTATGAGATGCCAACCGCTGCATGACCACGAATTCGCCAGGGACAGGAAAAGTGAGCTGCATCTCGAGCGTGTTTGAAGCCTGTTCGATGGCTTTTGAATATCGTTTGTCGAGAAGATATGCCCACGCCAACGGGCCTAATTCCGGAATCGATTGCTATCGATCTCGTACTTTCGGACTTTGTAATTGATGACGCGCTCGGTCGTTCCAAGCAGTCTTGCGGCTTTGGCGCGGTTGCCGCGGGTGGTTTTCAACGCGTCAAGTATCATGTCCTTCTCATAGGCCGCCACGGCATCAGGTAACGAAAGCCTCGTCACCGTGCCGGACGCCTGGGCCGTCTGCAATGTTGGAGGCAGATGGTGACCATGAATGACGTTCCCATCGCATACGAGCGCCGCGCGTTCGATCACATTTTCTAATTCACGAACATTGCCCGGCCAGTGGTACGCCGTCAGCATGTCGATAGCAGGAGTTGAGATCCTGCGGATGTCCTTCTTGTGTTCTTTCGCATACTTCTGCAGGAAGTAATCGGCGAGGAGCAGCAAGTCCGATTTGCGATCGCGCAGTGGAGGAACGAAGATGGCGAAGACATTCAGCCGGTAATACAAGTCTTCGCGAAACTTTCCTTGGGCCATTGCTTTCTCCAGATCCTTGTTCGTTCCGGTAATCAACCGGACATTCGAGCGGATGGTGCTGGTGCCGCCCAGCCGCTCGAATTCCTTTTCCTGCAGAACTCGAAGCAGCTTGACCTGTGTCGACATGTTCATATCGCCGATCTCATCCAGAAACAGCGTGCCTCCTTCGGCAAGTTCGAAGCGGCCCTTCTTCAAGGCATGTGCACCGGTGAATGCGCCTTTTTCATACCCAAACAGTTCCGACTCAATCAGCGTGTCCGGCAGCGCGGCGCAGCTGACTTTGATAAACGGCTTCTGCGCTCGCGGCGAGTTGTAGTGGAGGGCATGCGCAATCAGTTCTTTTCCAGTTCCTGATTCGCCGCGGACTAGGACAGTCGTATTGGTGTGAGCGACCTGGGCAATCTGTTCGTAGACCTGCCGCATGGGTCCGGACGTACCGATGATATTGGAAAAGTCGTAGCGTTCTTTGAGTTCTTCCAGAAGGTGAATATTTTCGTTCATGAGACGGCGCCGCTCGTCATCTACGAGATATTCGACTTTGATCGCCTGCGCCATCATGGCGGCAATTAACCCAAGACACTTCAGTTCGGTTTCGTAATCCCTGTCGGCTTTGAACTGCAAATCGACTCCAAGTGCGCCGACGGTCGTACCTTTCACGACAACGGGAACGCACATATAGGTGAGCTCTTGTTTGTTCAGGTCGCGCTTTCCCGCGCGATTCAAGAACATTGGTTCACGGCTGACCTTGGGCACGACGATCGGTTTGCCGGTTTCGACGACCCGGCCGGTGATTCCTTCGCCAAGCCGGTAACGCGCTAATCTGCCGGCATCCGTCAAGCCGGTCGATACCTCGATTCGGATTTCCTGAGTCTTCGCATCGAGCAAGGCTATGGCTCCGCGGATCACCATGTGGCGCCTCTTCAAAACATCGAGGATTTGTTCGAACGCGGTGCGCGTTGACAATTCTCCGCTGAATACCTGGCCGGCCTCGATGAGCATCGCGAGTTGCTGCGCCGAGCCATCTCGATCCCCGAGAGATCCCCGCTCTGACAAATTTGTAGCCACTTCGTCCAGTCCTTACAAGAACGCGTCCAATAAAAAAGTCCAGAACATTGCGCGCTGCAATGGCCTGGACTGTCGCTGTCCTAAAGTTAAGCTTCGATGCCTACCCAGCCAGCACAACTTTGTGGCTGGCCGCGTCTACTGCTATGGTTTCGTATTGTCCTTTGGTGTGCCGCGCTTGTCAATACCACGATTCGTCGTTCAGCACTGACCCATGCCTCATAGGGCCAATTCCAGTGCTAATCAGCTACTCTTGCATCTTCTGTCCGGTCCGGACCGTGTAGACTGCATCCACAGTGCTGACGAAGATTTTTCCGTCGCCGTGCTGGCCGGTCTTTGCGCCGGATTGGATAGCGGCGACAGCGGCGTCCAGCTTCGCCTCTTCGACAACGATAGTGAGCATAATCTTTGGCAGCTCGCTGTAGATCGTATTTCCCACTTGAACGCCCCGTTGCTGCCCGCGGCCAAAGACATCCATTTTGGTCAAAGAAACGATTCCTGCGGATTCCAGTGCGTTAATTACCTGGTCTTCTCGATCGGGCCGAATGACCGCACGAATCATTCTCATGCGTGAATCTCCACCCATACTTGATTGTCTTCGACGAAGACGGGATAAGTCTGTAAAGCCAGGCTGGGGTCCGTCGAACACCGGCCACTGGCTAGATCGAACTTGTAGTCGTGCAATGGACATGTTAGCTCGCAGTTCTTGACTGTGCCTTCCTCCAGCGAACCGCCGGCGTGCGGGCATTCCGCATTCACAGCAAAGATCCGTCCGTCGGCATGAAGAAATAAGGCCAGTTGTATACCGTTAACGGCCGTGGAATAACCGGTGCTTGTCTTGAGATCGTTGACTCTGCATGCCATCACCTGGACCGCCTTCTTCTTCGACGCAACATTGGTAACGGTCAACGTTCCAACGCTGGATGCTCCTTTTGCTTCGGCCAGACTCATGGCTGGCTGGGTTTCGTCGAACTCGAATTCTTCGTCCGGTATTTCGGCAGCAGGTACCATTAGGATGCGATCCCGTACGGTGGGCCGCGGTTGGACCTGTTTGAACAAGTTCAGATGTTTGACGACGTTTGCGAGTACGTCCGGCAGAGCTTCATCGCATGGCACCATATCCATAATTTGCGTTCCTGCCCGCGCCTGCGGTCCAGTTCTTCCTCCGACATAGATCGCCACTGCGTCTAACGACCGGCCTTCCACATTCACTTTCATACCCCGCAGGCCGATATCTGCTGCCTGATGGTTGCCACAGCCTGCCGGGCAGCCCGACCAATGAATCGTGATGGGCTTGCCATCCGCGCCGAGCCGTTCCTCTAATGCCTTGGAGATTTGTACGGCCCGTCCCTTTGTGTCGATCTGGGCGAGATTGCAATAGTCGGTGCCGGTGCAGGCAACGAGGCCCCTAAAGAATCGTGACGGTTCCGGTGGTAATTCACGAAGCAAAGGCTCACTCAGGAGTGCATCAAGGCGTTCCTCGGGAATGTTGACGAAAATCGCGTTTTGACCGGTGGTGAGGCGGATGGCGCCGCTACCGTACTCATCGGCCAACCGGCCCAGTTCACGCAACGATTCATGACTAATCCGACCCACGCTGACCCGCACGCCAACGGAATAGAGTCCCGGCTGCTTCTGCCGGCGCACGCCAAAGTGATCGTTGTGGCCTTCGGAACGAGCATCGTTTCCGGCCGGTCCCGGCTCCCATCCCAGGCACCGGACAAGTTCCCTGCGAAAGCGATCCAGGCCCCACTCCTCCAAAAGAAATGCCAACCGGCATTGCGTTCTGGCGCCGCGCGGCCCTTCGTCATGGAAAAGTTTGATGATTTGGATGACGATTTCGTGCGCTTGATCGGGCTCGATGAACCAGTCCAGATTCGACGCAATCGTAAAGCCGCCAGATCCCATCTTTCCGCCGACCAGGACGTGAAATCCCGAATAAAGCGTCCCGTGGATAAACTTGGTCGCCGGGACCAGGGCGACATCCTGCGATTCGTTATGCGTGCAGTTCTCCACACAGCCCGTAATGGTTATGTTGAACTTGCGCGGTAAATTCACGAATTCGGGGTTGCCTTCGGTGCCCACAATCGTTTGGTCCAGCGCGAACACAATGGGGGACGCATCGAGCAGTTCCATGGGCGTCAAGCCGGCCAATGGGCAGCCGTTAATGTTGCGGACGTTGTCCTGCCCTGTCTGCAGGGAACGCAGATCGACACCACGTAATCTTTCCCAGATTTCAGGAATGCTTTCGATACAGTATCCGCGCAGTTCGATTTGCTGGCGCGTCGTGATATCCAGCGTGCCGTTCCCCAAACGTTTGGAAAGGTCGGCTATTGCGGCTAATTGTGCGCTGGTGGCGAATCCATTGGGCATTCGGATTCGCATCATAAATTTCCCGGGCGTCGGCTTCCGGAAGAAGATGCCGACCCACTTCAACAATTCCTTGTCGGCAGGCGAGAGCGCTTCCCAACCTTCAGCGATTAACCGAGGGAGATCGTCTCGGATGAGCAGCGGATTGCCGTGCTTGGTCTGTTTGTATTCTTCAATCGGGTTGTAGCCTGGACGCATTTAACCCCTCTTTCAAAAAAGTCTTCAGGCATTCGCAAAGGCGTTTTCCGCTGTTTCCACCGTCTCAATGCCGGGATCGTCGCTGCAGATCTTCGCCATTCCATCGAGGGGTAAGACAAAAATTTTTCCATCGCCGATCTGACCTGTCCAATTCGATTCCATAATGGCTTGAACCAGGGTCTCGACCTGGCTCTCGGCGACAATCCACGACACCATCCGCTTCGGCAAAAAGCGGAAACCCGTTCCTGAAGTCGCACCCCGGCGGGCGAGGAACTGCAAGCCCCGCTGTCTTCCACGACCGGCAACGCGATGATGGGTAAACGCGGTGATTCCCAAACTTTCGGCTTTCAGTTTCGTCTTGAGCCAACGTTCCGGCCGAATGATCGCCATGACTTCTTTAAGCGGCGCCTCTTCCTCTGGGAAAGGCGAAAAAAACGCATCCAATTGAGTGGCATCGTTCGCGGGTCTGCTCGGCCGCTGAGTAAAGAGCAGTTCCGCGGGATTTTCGGAAAGTCTCTCGTTCTTGTGGAACGCCCGTAGCAAGTGAGGCACTGGGCCGCTATCGCCGAGCAAAATCGCGCCCGTCAAACGGCCATCACGGAGAATAATTTTTTTGTGCACGCCACGGCCGGGTGCTGCGTACGTCAGAACTTGTTCGTCGTCCTCCGTAGGCTCTTTCTTGCCGAGAACCGTTAAATCGACTCCCATGACTTTCAAGGTTGTCGACGTGTTCGACCCGGTGTAAACCGCTTGCGGGTTTGCGCGGCTCAGACGATCGGCGAGCACTTTCGCTTGTTCTAAGCCTGGAGCCACAAGACCATATGTTTGTCCGCGATGTTGCGCGCATTCGCCGATGGCGTGAACAGACGGATCGTTAATGCATGCCAAATCGTCACCAACGACAATGGCTCGCTCGACGGCGAGTCCTGCTTGCTTAGCAATGTCGATATTTGGACGAATGCCCGCGCTAATGACCAGCATGTCGCATGATTCCACTTCGCCGCTGCTGAGTTGGACACCTTCGATCCATCCATTGCCTGTCACTGCTGTTATAGATCTGCCGAGATGGAATTGGATGCCCATTCTTTCCAACTCCGAGCGAAGCACACCACCTGCGGCCGGGTCCAATTGCACGGCCATCGGATAGGGCATCAATTCAACGACATGAAGCTCAAGATTGCGATTCAAGAGGCCGCGCGCGGCTTCGAGACCAAGCAGACCTGCACCGATCACTACAACTTTGCGGGCGTTTGCGGCGTGCTTGAGGATTTGAAGGGCATCTTCGAGCGTGCGAAAAACAAAAATCCCGCCAAGGAATCCGCCACTCGCAGTGGTGAGTCCTTCGATGGGGGGAACAAAAGGCCTGGAACCAGTCGCAAGGACCAGGCGGTCATAATGCTTCTGGATTGCACCGGCTGCCAAAACCAGCTTTCTACTACGATCAATACCTTCAACCCGAACCCCGGCATGAACCGTAAGGCCGTTTTCCTGATACCACTCGATCGGGTTCAGCAAGATGTCCTTGGGTTCGTGAGATCCGGCAAGAACGCTCGACAGAAGTATCCGGTTGTAATTCCCGTACGGCTCATCGCCGAACACAACGATGTCGAAAGTGTCCTGGCCCTTGCGCGCAATCAGTTCCGCAACGAAGCGCCCACCGGCCATTCCGTTTCCAACTACAACCAGTTGTTGCTTTGCTGGCATTACCTACAACTTTGTTGGTTCCCTGTAGCGCTCCTACATAAATGTGCCCTAGAACCGATACAGGCCTTCCAGGTAACCGAATTCGCCATTCTTGCCCTGCGGATAGATCTGCTTCATCGCGGCGAGGCCCTGCATGTAGCCGTAATACGCCGTGATCGTGAGCTTTCGATTCATACGATATTCGAGGCTCGTATCGTAAAGATTCCCGAGCGATCGCCGGCCGGACGTCGACCGGCCGGAGTAGCCGAAGGTCCAGGGCTGAAAGACACCGCCTCCGCTGTACCAAAAGTCGTTCCCGTCGGTGAGCCGGAGCGAGTGATACTCACTTGTCACCGTGACCTTTGTGTGCGGCCTCAGAATCAGGGCGCCGAATGCGTCTTCGTTGTTCATCATGTTGTAAAACGGAAAGCGGGCGTAAGGACGCGGCGTCGGCAATAACTGAAAGAAAGTCCCGTGCGTGTTGCCTTTCGGATTGTCGTTGCCCGAACCCCAGGTATAGCCGCCCCGCACCCACGGCTTTAATATGGGCAGGATCTTCGGCTGGAAGCCGGCCTCGGCATCGATCGCGCCAGCGCGTTGCGTCTCTAGACCCCAGCGGCCGGTTTGGGCTGCGCCCCAGAACATCAAATTCACTGTTCCGGCGCTCGTCTCCACAGCGTGAAGGGTGTGGCCTCCAAATGTGTTGATGAGAACGTTCGCGGTATCTCCGCGGCGCACCGCCACGGGACGATTATCTGTCTTGAGAATGTGGCGCCAATCGTCATATTCGATCGCGAAGAAGCGTGTGTCGGCCGCGTGGCGCCCTTTGCCCCAGTCACGAGTGTAGGCGGCATAACCGAAACCGGCTTTGTTCCAGCCCCAGCCATCCACCTGAAACACGCCGCGCGTAGGAATCGCGGCGATCACCGTGACGTTGTCCGACGATGAAGTTGAATATGAGAAATGAGCGCCATCAAAGCTTCTGCCGATGTCGGAAAAGCCGAAATCCCCAAGTAGCCGTTGAGTAACGCGATCGCGTTTCAATGCCGCTAAAGTTGCATTCTTGGGCGTCAGTTCGGTGCCGTCGAGGAAGGTAAACCGGCCGATCTTCAAGTGTCCCTTTTCACCGCCGATGTTGTCGAACTGCACGTACAGTTGGCGTGGAAAGATCATCGCAGCGTTCTGGTTTCCTTTGTTCGCGGTGATGTAATTCGAACCGAAGCCTAATGCCCCTTGCTGAGGCCCTGTGCCGGTGGCGCTCAGTGGCATTCCTAATAAAAAGGGCACCGCCAATTCGGCATTCCACTGCCATGCATGCCGGTTTTCGGAGAGATTAATGCGCAGGAAATTGCCCGAATATCGATAGTCATTATTTCCGGAGGCGGGCTGGAACCAGTCCCAGGCGTAGCCGCGTAATCGCAGCGTGCCGGTCACAGTGATATTGCCAAGTTTGATCGGTTGCGGCGTCGCAGTTGCCGGCGTAGAGGCCGGTGTTAGTGAAGCCGCCGCGGCAGGAGCGGGCGCCGCGCTCTGGCCATGAGCGTCAATCATCGAAAGAGTTGAAAGGCTAATGAAGAGAATGAATACGGATGCGGATCGCACGGATGAGTCCCCTTAATCTCCAGCCGCTACCGCTACGCTCGATCGAGCTTCTGACGGCCGCACGGCATATTCCTGTTTTCGGGCGTAGGTGTACCAAAGCGCCACGCCGGTGAACAGAGCACCCGCCAGGATATTGCCGAGCGTCACAGGTATTTGATTCCACCACCACCATTGGCCCACTGAAACGTGAGCGCCCAGAAGTATGCCGGCGGGAATTGCGAACATATTCACGATGGAGTGTTCATAACCATGCGCAAAAAATACGGTAATCGGAAGCCACATCGCGGTGATTTTGCCAATGGTTGATCGCGAGGCGAATGCCAGAATCGTTCCCACAGTTACCATCCAGTTGCAAAGCATCGCTTTGATGAATGCTGTGCCCCATCCGCCCATGCCCAACGCCGCATATGCCACCGTTTTTCTCTCAGCGACCTGCCGGAATTGATCCCCAAGCGCGGCGCCATTGTTGGCCCCGAAACTCGTGATTGCCAGATAGAACAGGAGCGCATAGAAGACGCTGCCAAGGAGGTTGCCCAAATAGACCCACGTCCAATTGCGCAACATCGCGCCGCCCGAGATCCGTTGGTCCATCAAAGCGGCAGGCAAAAGCGCGAAGTTTCCTGTCGCTAGTTCGAAGCCCAACAGCACCAGCATCACAAAGCCCACAGGAAAAATGATGGCGCCGGTGAGCGCCGGCAATCCTTGAGAGAGCGCCACAAATACCAGAGACGTCGCATAACCCAGGAACACTCCGGCGAGAGCACCTCGGATCAACATATCGCGAGCGGAAAGGCCGGCCTTCTTTACCGCTGCATTCAGAACGTCAGATACAACTTCACTTGGGACAACGTAGTCCATAGAACTCCTTTCGAATCTGAATGACCGGGCGACCTGCGTTCGCCGTCATTGCCGTTTGCAATGTGGATGCCTTTGACTTAAACGGCGCAAATCAAGGACTGACGTGGGCTTGATGCCGTCATCGCGCCAATCAAGGGCTTACAAGAATGTAGGACGCTTGATTTGAGGAAACAATTTTGTCGGAGAATGACATCGATAATCATTTCTCCCGAAGTCCACTACACGCTGGAAGTCACGTTCGGCATCGGAGCGACCGATGCCGTGCGGCAGCACTGGCGCGAATTTTCCGGGAGACTCGGCGTGGATACGATCCGCTACGTTGCGCCAGAGTTTCAAAAATCCGGTCGCGTAGGATTGTCGACTATTCGCGAGAGGAATTTTCGGGCCGCACAAAGTCTGGTCGACGTTCTCGAGACAAAGCGCGATCTTTTTTGGTCTTCCCTTCGCCCGCGGAGCATTAGAAACTAACTTGACTGCCGCTGAAGCTGTCTGCATAGTACCGTCGAGTGGCGTGGTTGTGCTCAACGTAAAGACGCAGGCCCTTGCCCCACCGAAGGAGGTGAGCCGTGAAAGGCAAATTCTTAATGCGCGTTGCTCTTGGCATCGGTGTCTCGATCTTTTCGCTTCCGCTATTCGCACACCATGGCAACGCGGCATATGATATGGGGAAAAGCGTTACTCTCAAGGGGACCGTTACGCAGTGGGTTTGGGCCTTTCCTCATTGCATGCTTCAGTTCGAAGTAACAGATGACCGCGGCCAAGTTGTCCAATGGATTGCGGAGACTGAAAACCCGTCCTCAATGATCCACTTTGGCTGGACGAGGCAGTCCATGAAACCTGGGGATCAAATCACAGTCACTGTGGTACCGGGCAAGAATGGCAAACCTATCGGGCGAATCATAGAGCTCGTGCTCTCCAATGGCAAAAAGTTGGGGGGACTAAACATTGGCGGCACTCAATCCTCTAACCCGTAAGGATATCCAAATCGTGAGGAGTTGCTGAGGTGAATCTAATCATTGCCAGAACTACCTTGATGCAACCGGTATTGAATCCAAGCGTGGAGATTTAGACCATCGAAAGGGTTCCGACTATGCGAAAAGGCTTTGTTGCCCCGGGCATCGTACTGGCATTGTTGATCATCTCACTCGCGCGCCCTCAAACCGTCCTGCCGCAATCAGGAGCCGCCAACAATCAGAGAGCAGCCCCTGATGCCCCCGTAAATGTCGACGGTTGGGAAGGACGACCAGTAACCGCACCCGTGAAGGGCCAGAAGCCAGCCCGCGCTCCACGCCATGACATTTCTGGAATTTGGGACCCGGGTTTCAATCCGCTCCGAACACTCGGCGTACGCGGCGCGAGTGCAATGCCGGATGACGGCAAGCCGGAACATGAATTACCCTACACGCCATTGGGACGGGAGGCGTTAAACCGCACGAAGCCGAGCAGTGGAACCCGAAGCGTTCTCCCTGCGGATACAAATGATCCAGTAGTCTACTGCGATCCCCAGGGGATGCCGCGCGAAGACCTCTACGAACTCAGAACGACTCAAATCCTTCAGACTCCCGTCAGCGTAGTAATCCTGTACCAGTTTGGCAAGATATGGCGGGTTGTTTGGATGGACGGGCGAAAACTTCCCGTAGATCCCGAACCAAGGTGGTTCGGCTACTCAGTAGGGAAATGGGAGGATGATTCCACGTTCGTCGTCGAGACCTCGGGGATCGATGAAAGAACCTGGATCGACAGAGCAGGACGCCCCCATAGCAGCGATTTGCGCGTTGAGGAGCGGTTCCACCGCGTGGACCATGATCACTTGGAGCTGACGGTGACGATTAACGATCCGAAGATGTATACCAAACCGTGGGTTGCGCTCGACAAGTTACGTTTCGATTTGCAGACGCCCAATTTCGATGTCAGGGAGGTGCTTTGTTCACCAACCGATTTGGCGGAATACAACAAATTAATTGGGAATCCCGTCAGCGGCAAGGATAGTAAATAGTACCAAGTCGATCAGAACCAAACTCGGACCTCCTGGACCACAACCCGAAAACAATCAGCCGCCCATTGACTGGAGGCGCGGGACGCGAGGTTAAACGGAAACGGGGCCAACAGGAATTGGATCTGTTCCAATTGGCCGCCGGCCGTCTTAGGCTCCCGCCATGCTTAAGCGTATAGTATGTGGCTACGGGAGGTATTCAAGCCGATGAAGATCTTCACAACCGTAATCCTTTTGACTGCCTTGGTGACGCCGCTCGAGGCGCAGTGGTTGCAACGTCGCACGGCCGGCATCCCGCGCGCTGCCGATGGCAAACCGAACCTTACCGCCGCAGCGCCGCGCACCGCCGATGGCAAGCCCGATCTCGCGGGTCTGTGGGAAATGATCGGCGCCGTCCGCAGACCTGGGGACCTCCAGCCCGCCGACGTTCAGCCTTGGGCGCAAGCCTTGGTTCAGCAGCGCGCTGAAAACTTCGGCATCGATAACCCGCGTTACAAATGTCTGCCCAGCGGCCCGAGCTACAGTACCGGGCAAGGTTTCAAGAGAATCCTTCAGACTCCCGCGATGATCGTCATCCTGCAAGAAGATCTCACGTACCGGCAAATCCACATGGACGGCCGCGCCTTGGAGACGGATCCCAACCCGACCTGGATGGGATATTCGGTAGGCCGGTGGACAGCAACGGATACAACGACCGGACATGGCTGATCGGCGGCTATCCTCACACAGAAGCGTTGCGCATGACCGAGCGCATCAGGCGCACCGATTTCGGCCACATAGACATAGCAGTAACGTTCGATGACCCCAAGGCTTACAACAAGGCCTGGACACTCCGACTCAGCGCGCGGTTGGCTGCCGACACGGAAATGATGGAAGCCGTCTGCAATGAACGTCCGGACAACGGGCAAGAGCACTGGATCGGCAAGACCTCCGACGCTCAGAAAACCGCCGTGAAGGTGGCTCCGGAAGTCCTGTCGAAATATGTCGGCGTCTACAAGGGGATTTACCTTCGAAACGCCCGCACGGTCGAGGTCACTTTCTCTGACGGTGCGCTGTCCGTTTCCGTGAACGGAGGGCCGAAACAGCCTATCGTTCCGCAGTCGGAGACCAAGTTTTCCGGCACCGGACTGAGCTACCAGTTCATGCGGGACGACCATGGCATGGCGACCCACGTTGTTGAGGGTCATGTATCTGGTGATTACAAGTACGAACGCCAGAAGTAACATCAAGAAACGACCGAAGCATAGGAGAATCGAACGCGGTTTTTCTGATGAGCGCGGACAGAGATGCGGCGACCGAGCCGCGCAAAACCGGATTTTCCGCGCAAAACCGGATTGTCGACTATTCGCGAGAGGAATTTTGGGCCGCACAGATAGTCGAAACAAGCGCGGCGGCTTCGTGCCGAGAGCACGAAAGACAATACCGCCTGACTTCGTGATATCGCGTTGTGGAAAACATGACCCTACGAGGTCGGCCACGGTTCGGCTGAGCTAAACCCTTGAAAAATCAAGAGAGCCTATGGGGTTAGAAATGGCACGCCGCATGCCTCATAGGCAAGGATGAAAGGGAAGAGGCCAAGGCAAACCAAACAC
>Ga0209470_1001621_pt1 | contig 16579 bp, 15 predicted proteins | sample GraSoiAngelo_125_FD_185882 | JGI IMG/M metagenome (GOLD analysis project Ga0209470, IMG submission 185882) | Grasslands soil microbial communities from the Angelo Coastal Reserve, California, USA - 14_0927_05_40cm (SPAdes) (version 2) | ecosystem: Environmental > Terrestrial > Soil > Grasslands ... | reverse complement strand
CAGCGCTTGTTTGAGAATCTCGACACTCTCGTGCATCTCAAGCGCGCGCATCATCAAGCGATCATAAGTATCGCCGTGGTCGCCTAGAGGAATCCGAAACTTGAACCGCGGATAAAATCCGTAGCCGTCCACTTTGCGAATGTCGTAGTTCACGCCGCAGGCGCGGAGCATTGGGCCGGTGATGCCGGCGTTAATCGCAAGCTCAGGCGAAAGTTTTCCGACATTCTGAGTCCGCGCGATCACGATCTCATTCTGCAAAATCAATTGTTCGAACTCGTCCAGAAATTTCGGGAAACGATCGGCAATCTTCTTTGCCTGTCCGAGCCAGGCGTCATCCGCATCGACCCGGCAACCGCCGAAACGCATGTAATCGCACATCATCCGCGAGCCGGAGAGCGATTCGAACAGATCGAGAATTTTTTCGCGCTCGCGAAAGGCATACATCAGCGGTGTGCCCCACGCGCCCATGTCGCTCAACAAAAATCCGAGGAGCGACGCGTGATTTTGCAGTCGTGTCAGCTCAGCTAGGATGACGCGCAAGTATTCCGCGCGCTCGGGAACTTCGATTCCGGCCAGTTTTTCAACGCTGAGCGCGTAGGCCCAGTTGTTCGTCATCGAGCAAAAGTAATCGAGCCGATCGGTGTACGGCATCGAGCTGAGATAGGTCGCGTTCTCGCCGATCTTCTCGTGGTTCCGATGGAGATAACCGAAAACCGGCTTGAGCTTGCGCACGATCTCGCCTTCAAGCGTGACGTTCATGCGAAACACGCCGTGCGTCGATGGATGCTGCGGCCCCATCGACACTTCGAGCAACTCGCCATCCAAGCGCGCACCCATCGTGACGGGCGGTCGTTCCGTCGCTTCCAATGTTTGCTCGCTCATTTCGCTTTAACGATTCAACGCTTCAACGGTTTAACGAGTCGCGGCCGGCGACAATATTTTCCGCGCCGTCCAATTGCGGTCGCGGGGTGTAATGCTGTTTCGCTTTCTCCAGCACGTCATCGTGCGGCGTCGGCTCCCATTCATAGTCGTCTGGCTCGCGATAATCCTTGCGCATCGGATGATCGACGAAGTCGTCCCACATCAAAATCCGGCGCAGATCGGGATGACCTTCGAAATGAATCCCGTAGAGATCGAAAATTTCACGCTCCTGAAGTTCGGCGCTTCGCCAGATCGGTGTCAGTGACGGCAAACGCGCGCCGTCGGTTCGATTCGCCGTGCGCATCCGGATGATGAGCGGCCCGTGTTTGAGCGTCATCGAGTAAAGGTGATAAACCGCTTCGAGATAACCGGACACGGCTTCTTCGGTTGTCTGATCGATTTCTTTCTCAACGCCGTCGACAACCGTTTTCACCTTCACGGTTTTCTTAATCTTCCGATCGAGCCAATCCACTCCGGTCGCGTTCGAGCAAAAATCGAGTCGCAGCGCCGGATCGTCGCGCAAAAACTTTGCGACGGCGACCGCGTATTCATTGTCGATCAAGAGCGACGATTGCTGCGAAGGGCCCGGGTTAACGACGATCTCGATCCTGGCGCCGCGCGCCGCCAGCTGCGCGCGATTTTTGATTTGCTCCAACGTCTCCACGATCAGACGCGCTCGAGTTTTGGAGGATGATACACGTCCGGATTCGCCGGCGGTTGCAAATCGTGTTCGCCAAACGCCGGCACCGGAAACTCGCTCGGCTGCTCCGGTTTCAGAAACTCGGCCTTGTCCGCCCCGCTCAATTTTTGACTGTCGATCTTGCGCTGCAATTCCATGAACGCGTGCAGCAATGCTTCCGGCCGCGGCGGACAACCTGGAATGTAAACATCGACCGGAATGTAGCGGTCGATTCCCTTGAGCACGTTGTAGCCTTGCTTGAACGGTCCGCCGGAAATCGCGCACGCGCCCATCGAGATCACATATTTCGGATCGGGCATCTGGTTGTAGAGCCGGACGATTTGCGGCGCCATTTTCTTGGTCACCGTCCCGGCCACGATCATCAGATCGGCCTGACGCGGCGACGGGCGGAAGATTTCACCACCAAAACGCGCGATGTCGTAACGCGAGGCCGCAGTCGCGATCATTTCGATCGCGCAACACGCCAATCCGAATTGGAGCGGCCAGATCGAGTTCTTGCGGCCCCAATTATAAAGCTCCTGCATTGACGTCACCCAGACGCCTTGCCGTTGCAGCTCTCGGCGCAACCCTTCGTCGATCCCCTCGCTCATTTAGCCCAATTTAAACAACCTTTGCCCCAAGCCCAAATGAGACCTTCGATCAAGAGAAGCAGGAAAACGAGAATCGCGATGAACGCGCCGACCGGCAAACTGGTGAAGGCAACCGCAAACGGCACCAGAAAAATCGCTTCCACATCGAAGATCAGAAAAATGATCGCATAAAGATAATACTGCGAGCGGAACTGAATTTGCGCTTCGCCGATCGATTCGACGCCGCATTCGTAGATCGCATTTTTTCCGACACCCGGTTTTGGCGGTTGAAAGAATCTTCGCCATAACCACGCCAGTCCGAGCGGCAGCAACGGAAAAGCCAACGCCACGCCCGCGAAAATCACGATGAACAAGTACGGATTTGGAGTCATGCAAGATCGACAATCACAGATTTACACTGAATCGGACAAGCAACACTACAGTCTTTTCATCCATGTTTCATCTGCTTGCCGAGCCGTAGTTTTTGACGAAGGCTGGTGTTAATCGGTGGCCAACGATCGACCTAAGAGCGAAGTGTCCAAACGCGAAACGACCAGACCTTTCACGTTCTTTTTCCTGGTGCTGCCGTACGGCATCAGCAGTGGCTTTGTTTCCATCACTCTGCCATTTGTTCTGATACGCCGAAGCGATCCCGAGAGTGAAGCGTTATTCCTTGATTAAACAATTCAGCACCGCTTTTCTTCCTCGAGCGTGAGCGATTCTCTCGACCAAATCTTCATCCACGCAAAACAGTGGCTGCTCTCCTTCATGAGCGGTCGCGCGCCGGATTGGCTGGTTCAAATTATTTCCAGTTTGATCAACATTGTCGCGCTCCTCGGCGTTTTCCTGACCCTCTTTGCCCTGATTTCAGTTCTCGAACGAAAAATCCTTGGGCGCATGCAAAATCGTTACGGTCCCAATCGCGTCGGTCCGTTCGGCCTTTTTCAGCCGGTCGCCGATGGAATCAAAATGTTGATCAAGGAGGACATTGTCCCGGCGCGCGCCGACAAGATCGTTCACTTTCTCGCGCCGGTTTTGATCGCCGCGGCGGCGATCCTCACCCTCGGCGTGATCCCTTACGGCCGGAACATGACGCCGTTCACCATCGACGGCGGCATTTTGTTTTTCTTCGCGGTCGGATCTGCGACCGAATTGATGGTGTTCATGGCCGGCTGGGGCAGCAACAACAAGTACTCGATGTTGGGCGCGATGCGCGCCATCGCGCAGATGATCAGTTACGAATTGCCGCTCATCATCACCGTTCTTCCGGTCGTGATGATCGTCGGCTCGCTCAATCCGGACAAAATCGTCGGCGCTCAGGCGGCTTACTCATTAGGCTTCATACCGCACTGGTTCGTTTTCACGCCGTGGGGCGCGACCGCGTTCATTTTGTTTTTTGTTTCCGGCCTGGTCGAATCGAATCGGACACCGTTTGATGTCCCCGAAGGCGAATCGGAGATCGTCGCCGGTCATATGACCGAATACTCAGGGTTTAAATACGCCACCTTTTTCATGGCGGAGTACATCGGCATGTTCGCGATCAGCGGGTTGGGCGTAACACTCTTTCTCGGCGGATGGCACGCGCCGGTCCACTTTCTCGAATTCATTCCATCCTACGTTTGGTTTTTCGTGAAGTTGTCGATCTTGCTTTTTGTTTACATTTGGCTCCGCGGCACGCTCCCGCGCACGCGCATCGATCAGATCATGAATTTCGCCTGGAAATTCATGCTTCCGATGGCGTTTACCTGTGTGGTGGCCGCCGCGGTCTGGCATTACACCGGTCGCGGCCTGCGCGGCTGGCTTTGGTCACTTGCGGTGATTGCCGCTGTTTACTTCACCTTGTCGATCCTGCTTGATACGCGCCGAAAATTTGCGCCCCGCACTTATCGTTTTGCCGAATGAGCACGGTCGCATTTGCTGTCATCGCAATTCTAACGCTCGCCGCGGCGCTCGCTGCCGCAACCCTGCAAAAACTGATGCACGCCGCGCTCAGTTTCGCGGTGATGTTTGTCGGCATCTCCGCGTTTTTCTTTTTGCTCGGCGCGGAATTCGTTGGTCTGGTTCAAATCTTCGTCTACATCGGCGCGGTCGCAGTCCTGATCGTTTTCACCATTCTTCTGACGCGCGACGATACCGGAAAGGTCCGCAGCTTTAACTGGGGCGGTGTGATCGTTGCCATCGCCGTGTTTGTCGGATTGGTTTGGGCGATTGCGAAAACGAAATCGCTTCCGCTAACGCCGTCGCAGATCGAGCCAATCACCGTCCAGCGAATCGGCGAATTGCTGATGACCAATTATGTCTGGCCGCTCCAGTGCGTCGGAGTTTTGCTGACCGCGGCCCTGATCGGCGCGCTCATTCTGGTGATGGAGGAAAAGAGCTGATGACATTGCCGATCTTGCTCGTCATCTCATCGGGATTGTTTTGCATCGGCCTGCTCGCTGCGCTCAGCCGGCGTCACGCCATTTTCATTTTGATCGGGATCGAGATGATGCTCGCGGCAGCGAACTTGAATTTCATCGCGTTTTGGCGATTTGGTCCGCAACCGGCGCAGCCGACCGGCATGATGGTCGCGATCTTCGCCATCGCCATCGCCGCCGCCGAGGCCGCGGTCGGTCTCGCCATGGTTATCGTAGTCTACCGCCATTTCCGCAGCACCAACGTCGACCAGCTCGATCGTCTCAAAGGATGAACTCCTGGATCACGAACAACGTTTGGTTGATTCCGGCGGCGCCGATCGCCGCGTCGCTCTTGATTTTGGCTTTCGGAAAAGCGGCCCGGCGAGCAGCCGCCGCGGTCGCGATTGTCGGACAAATCGCGGCCCTGACGATGTCGATCTTCGCGTTTGTGCCGACGCTCCATTCTCACGGCTTCCGCGCGGTCCAGAATTTTACCTGGTTCACTTTCGGCGAACAGATTCTGCGCATTGGGTTCGTTCTCGATCCGCTTGCGGCTGCGATGCTTCTGATGATCGCGCTGGTCGGTCTCTGCATTTTTGTTTTCAGCATCGGCTACATGGGCGAAGACAAAAACTTCTCTCGGTTCTTCGCCTATCTCTCATTTTTCTCCGGCGCGATGCTGGGCGTGGTCGTCGCTAACAGTTTGCTTCTCCTCTTTGTTTTTTGGGAGCTCGTCGGACTCGCTTCGTATTTGCTGATCGGATTTTGGATCGAGCGCCCGAGCGCTGCGGCTGCGGCAAAAAAAGCGTTCATCACCACGCGCATCGGCGACATGGGATTTTTTCTCGGCATCCTTTTGCTTTATCACCGCAGCGGGACATTGCTCTTTTATGATGGCGGTCGCGGATGCTTGGAACCTGTTGCGCTGTCTGCAATTGGGTCCAGCGTCACGCTGGTCGCGCTCTTGATCTTCTGCGGCGCGATGGGCAAGTCGGGACAATTCCCGCTTCACGTCTGGCTGCCGGACGCGATGGAAGGTCCGACTCCGGTCAGCGCATTGATCCACGCCGCGACCATGGTCGCCGCTGGAGTATTTCTGGTCGCGCGCGTCTATCCGATCTTCTCCGTCGGCGCGATCAATGGCGTGACGCCTTCGCTTACCGTTGTCGTCTGGATCGGCGTGATTACGGGTTTAATGGCCGCGTTGATCGCGATCGCGCAATTCGACATCAAACGCATTCTTGCCTACTCCACCGTTTCTCAGCTCGGTTTGATGATGGTTTCGCTCGGCGCCGGTGGTGTCGCAGCGGGGATCATGCACTTGCTTGCGCATGGATTCTTTAAAGCGCTCCTCTTTCTCGGCGCCGGTTCAGTCATTCACGGCCTTCATCACGAACAAGACATTCGAAAAATGGGCGGCTTGCACAGGCTCATGCCGATTACTTTTTTAACTTATGCGGTCGGCATGATGGCGCTCAGCGGCGTGCCGTTCTTTTTCTCCGGGGGCTGGACCAAGGAAGAAATTCTCCACGCGACTTCAAATTGGCCGCGGTCGCATTTGCCGCACTACTTGGCGCTGATCGGCGTGATCCTGACCGCGCTCTACATGACGCGGCAGATCATCTACGTCTTTTTTGGAAACCGGCGCGCTGCCTCGGAGCACGCACACGAAAGTCCGAGCGTAATGGCGATTCCTCTTATTGTGCTCGCAGTTTGCGCAGTTTTTTTAAGCGTCGTCCTCACGCCGGCCTGGCCCTGGCTCGAAAGTTATTTAACGGGGCATCCGGCGCGCTTCGACGCACGTCTTCTGATCCAACCGATGATTGTCGTCTCGCTTGCTCTTGTCGGCGCGGGTGTATCGGTGGGGATCTGGATGTATCGACGCGCTGGTGAAGCCGATCCACTTCAACACGCGCAACCGGCCCTGTTTCGGTTTCTCGAAAACAAAATGTGGATCGACGAAATTTACGGTCGCACTGTCATTGCGCTCTCTGCAATTTTAGCGCGACTTTCCGACTGGATGGATCGGCATGTCTGGGACGCTCTCGTTCAAGACATCGGCCGGATCGGACAATTTTTTGGCCGCGTTACAACCAGTGCTGACGAGCGTGTAATCAACGCCGGTGTGGATGAAAGCACGAGCGGCGCGCACGGATTGGGCCGCTTGATGTCGCGCTGGCACTCCGGACAGATTCAAACTTATCTCGGCGCGGTCGCCCTCGGCATGCTCGCGCTCGTTCTTCTTTACGCATGGTTGGGCTAATCAGCATCGTCATTTTGATTCCCCTGGCCGGTGCGATCGCGCTTTACATCGGGCAGCCAAAGAACGCGCGCACCGTTGCGCTCATCTTTAATGCGCTCTCCGCGTTCTACGCGGTGATGCTCTGGCAAAAATTCGACGTCACCGCGTCGGGCTTGCAGCTGGTCGAACGTCACGTCTGGATTCCGTCGATCGGCGCCGAATATCTGGTCGGCGTCGATGGCTTGAGTCTGCTTCTCGTTTTGTTGACGTCGCTCGTGTTTCCGTTCGCCTTTTCCGCGCAACGCCTCGAACGCGGCGCCTGCGCGCTCATGCTCGTGACGCAGGCGGCGCTCTACGGCACTTTCAGCGCCCAGAATTTCGTTCTCTGGTTTTTGTTTTACGAGATGACCTTGGTCCCGGCATTTCTTCTCATCAAAATTTACGGCGGCGAAAATCGCGATTACGCGGCGGTTAAATTTTTCGTCTACACATTTCTCGGCAGCGTCGCCATGCTTCTTGCCTTTCTCGGAATTTATTTTGCCAAAGGAACATTCGATTTCGCGGCGCTCGCCGGTCTCGGAAAAACCGGATTGCTCGCGGGCAAACTTCAGTGGCTCGCCTTTGCCGGAATTTTCCTCGGGCTCGCTGTCAAAGTCCCACTCTTTCCATTTCACACCTGGTTGCCCGATGCCTATCAAACGGCGCCGACCGGTGTGTCGATGGTGTTGACCGGCGCGCTTTCGAAGATGGGCGTCTACGGATTCATTCGGCTGCTCGTGCCGCTTTTCCCGAACGAAATCAAAATCGCCGGGCCATGGCTGCTCGCGCTCGTGATTTGCTCGATCGTCTTCGCGCCGCTCGCGGCGTGGGCCCAACGCGACCTCAAACGAATGGTCGCTTACTTGTCGATCAATCACCTCGGTTATTGCCTGCTTGGTCTCTTCGCCATCACGGCAGGATCGACATCTTCCCTGATCGACATGCACGCGGCGTTGAGCGGCGTTTTTCTGCAAATCTTCAATCACGGCCTCACTGCCGCGGCGCTTTTCTATTTCGTCGGTTTGCTGGAACAACGGCGCGGTCTGCGCGGCATCAACGATTTCGGCGGACTCATGCAACGCACACCGTTGCTTTGCGGCTGGATGAGCATCGCGATGTTTTCGTCGCTCGGTTTGCCCGGGCTCAACGGGTTCGTCGGCGAATTTCTCATTTTCAAAGGCTCATTTGCGACCGCTGCCTCCTTCACCGCCGTCGCCGTGCTCGGTCTCCTTTTCACGGCTGTGACCTTCATGCGCGCGATGCAAGCGCTCTTCAGCGGTCCGCTCGCCGAAAGTTGCGGCGGGTTCTCCGATCTCGTACGCGGCGAGAAGTTCGTCATCGTCCCGGTCACGCTGCTCATGTTCGCGATCGGGATTTCTCCTCAGTTCATTTTCAACATTTTCAACGCAACCGTTGTTCAAATGGCGCGGCTGTTTGCTTGAGAGGCCTTGCCGTAATGAGCAAATCAATCGTGCCTGTTGACCGAATCGCGCGCACAATATTAGTTCTGCGCGGCGAAAAGGTCTTGCTCGACGTAGATCTGGCCCGGCTTTACGGAGTCATAACCGGTAATCTCAATAAAGCGGTTCAACGCAATCGCGAACGCTTCCCAGCCGATTTCATGTTTCAACTTACTGCCGAGGAAGCTCGAAACTTGAAATTCCAATTTGGAATATCAAGTTGGGGCGGCCTGCGGACCCGCCCGTACGCTTTTACTGAGCAGGGTGTGGCCATGCTTTCCAGCGTCCTGAAGAGCAAACGCGCGGTAAAAGTAAACATCGCCATCATGCGTGCTTTCGTAAAGCTGCGTGAAACCCTTGAGACCAATCGTAAGCTGGCGCGGAAATTTGAAGAACTGGAAAAGCGCGTGGGGAAACACGACGAAGATATCTCCGGGATTATTGAGGCGATTCGGCAGCTGATCGCGCCTCCGAAACAACCGCGTCGCGAGATTGGATTTCATGTTCGCGAAAAATCGGCGCGATATCGAACGCGCAACGGTCGATGATCGCCTGGACGATTTACATCACGTTCGCCGGCGCAATTGTGCTGCTCGTTCTACCGCGTGTTTTTGCGCGCTGGATCGCGCTCGTCACCGCCACCGCCGGCTTTGCGGTCAGCCTCGCAACATTTTTTTGCGACGATGTCGATCTTGCTCATTTCACAACCATCGCCCGCGTGCCGTGGGTTCCGGCGCTTGGGATGAATTATCATCTCGCGCTCGACGGGATCAGTTTGACCCTTCTTTTGGTCACGGGAATCGCCGCGATCAGCGCGGTTCTGTTTTCCTGGGATGTCATTGATCGCGCGAACGAGTTTTTCTTTTGGCTCCTGCTCGTAGTTGGCGGCTCCTATGGCGTATTCCTGAGCGCCGATCTCTTCCTCCTCTTTCTTTTTTACGAGCTGGTCATCGTCCCCAAGTATTTCCTAATCGCGATCTTCGGCTCGACCAACAAGGAATACGGCGCGATGAAGCTGACGCTGTATTCGTTTTTTGGCGGCGCGCTCGTTTTTCTTGGGATCATCGCGGTATATGTCAGCGGCGGTTCGCTCGACCTGAATGAGCTCGCGCAATTTCAATTCGCGCCCCAACTGCAATCGTGGGCGTTTCCGGTTTTGTTTCTCGGCTTTGCCGTGCTCGCCGGTATCTGGCCCTTGCATACCTGGGCGCCGACCGGTCACGTCGCCGCGCCTACGGCGGGTTCGATGTTGCTCGCCGGGATCGTGATGAAACTTGGCGCTTACGCATCCCTGCGCGTGGCGATGAATCTCTTCCCGCAAGGCTTTCAAATGTGGCGGACGTGGATCGCAGTTCTTGCCGTGATCGGGATCGTTTATGCCGCCGCGGTCGCGTTGCGTCAGCGCGATCTAAAATTCGTTATTGGTTATTCCAGTGTCAGTCACATGGGTTTCGTTTTGCTCGGCCTGGCCACCGCCAACGTCTTCGGCGTTTCCGGCGCGGTGCTGCAAATGTTTTCCCACGGTGTGATTGGCGCTCTCCTCTTCGCCGTTGCCGGCCGGATGATTTATCGACGCACCCACACGCGTGAGCTCGACGCGCTTGCGGGAATGAATCTCAGCCGCGCGTTGCCGTTCGCCGCATTTACCTTTGTTGTCGCATCCGCTGCGTCGATGGGCATCCCCGGCTTCAGCGGGTTCGCTGCTGAAATCACAATTCTGATTGGCGCGTGGAAATCGTATCCGCTCGCGGTCTGGATCACCGGGGCCGGAATGGTGCTGGTCGCGGCGTTCACGCTTCGCGCGCTGAAGCGCACATTCTTCGACGTCGATGGTGAATCGGCCGCTCCGTCAAATGCCAGTGCGGCTCGCACCGATGTTAAACAAATGCCGGCTCCGCCGGCTCAAATAACATCGAGCCCGGAGCGCTCGATCCATCTCGAGCCGATCACCATTCCCGAAAAACTCGGCGCCGGTCTGCTCATGTTCGCAACGCTCGCCGTCGGACTTTATCCAAAATTTTTGCTCGATCGCATTCAGCCGGCGGTTGAAGCGATGCGTTTCTTAAAATGAGTTACCTGGAATTACTTAAACTCGCCGCGCCGGAGGCGATTGTGGTTGTCGCAGCCCTCGCAGTTCTGACCATCGGCTTAACGACCGCGCGCGCGTTGGTGCTGGGTCCGATTGTTGCCGTGCTCGGCGTCGCGCTCGCAATCGGCGCAGTCGTCATGTTGCCGTCGCACGCAAATTTATTTGGCGGCATGCTGGTGATTTCACCGCTCAATTCACTCTTCAAAATTATCTGCCTCGCGCTCGCGATCGCGACCGTTCCGCTCGTGTCTTCCGAAAAAGCTTTGCGTAATCCAGGCGAGTATATCGCCGTGCTTCTGCTCGGCTCGGTCGGACTAATGCTGCTCGTCGGGAGCGAAGAGCTGCTCATGATTTTTATCGGCCTCGAGCTGCTCGGGCTGTCGCTCTATGTGCTGGCTGCTTTCGATAAAGCCGATGTCCACTCGGCCGAAGCCGGACTGAAATATTTTCTCTTCGGCAGCACCGCCAGCGCCTTCACGCTTTTTGGGATTAGTCTGATTTACGGCATGTCCGGGACGACCGCTCTCGCTGCGATCGGACAAAAACTCGCGGGTGCTCCGGTCCAACCACTTCTCGCCGTTGGCATCGTCATGACCCTGATCGGCTTTGCCTTCAAGATCGCCGCCGCGCCCTTTCATCTTTGGGCGCCGGACGCGTATCAAGGCGCGCCGATTCCGAGCGCTGCTTTTATCGCTTCCGGTTCGAAAGTCGCGTCGTTCGTTGTGCTCGGGAAAATCGTGCTCGTCGGTTTCGGACCGGTCCATGGCAGCGCCGACTGGCACGCGATGATCGCCGGCTGGTCGCCTGTGCTCGCCGCGCTGGCTGCGTTCTCGATCTTGCTTGGCAATTTCGTCGCGCTGGCGCAAACGAATGTCCGCCGCTTGCTCGCTTACTCCGCGGTCGCGCATGGCGGTTATACTTTGCTCGGCGTCGTTGCCGGGGGGCGCGAAGGATTTTCCGCGACCCTGTTTTACACCAGCACCTACGCGGTCACGCTTGTTGGCGCGTTCGCTGTCGTCGGTTCGGTCCGACGCGAAACTGGCGGCGACGACCTGCAAAATTTCTCCGGTCTGGCCGCTCGGTCGCCCTTCCTCGCCGCCTGTATGGCGATCTTTTTCTTATCGCTCGCTGGCTTGCCGCCGTTGGCCGGATTTTTCGGAAAGTTTTATTTGTTCAGCGCAGCGTTCCGCGCTGGAGCAAATCACGGCTTGCTTTGGCTGGTCGCAGTCGCACTCTTCGGCAGTTTCGTCTCGCTCTATTACTACTTGATCGTCCTTAAGGTGATCTTCGTTGATAAAAAGCCCGAAAGCGCCACCGCTGGAAACGGTCCTGACTTCTTTTCGCGAATCACCGTGACCCTTCTTGCCGCTGTCGTCCTCGTCCTCGGGATCATGCCGCAAACATTGGCCGCTAAGATCATCGCTTCGCTACCTTAAAAAAATCTTGCTCCGACCGAAAAAAATGCGTGCTCATTTGTTGAAAATCACGTTATAGATTTTTCTGTGCAGCGACAGCGGACAGGTGAAGCCGCGAACATTCACCGCGTAAAAGCGGGGCCCATCACCGAATTCATCGATCGGCATTACCGGCACTTCAACGCGGCCGTGGTTAAAGACGCCGCCGATGCTTATATCGCGCACCTTAATGGCGGCGGGAAAATGATGATCACTCTTGCCGGCGCGATGAGCACGGCCGAGCTCGGTATTTCTCTGGCGGAGATGATTCGTCAGGACAAAGTCCACGCCATCACCTGCACCGGCGCGAATTTGGAAGAAGACCTTTTCAATCTTGTCGCGCGCACAAAATACGAGCGCCTGCCCAATTATCGCGAGCTCAGTCCGCAACAGGAAGAAGAGCTTCTCAAGCGTCATTTGAATCGCGTGACCGATACCTGCATTCCGGAGGAAGAAGCCATTCGCCGGATCGAACGAATTGTCATCGACGAGTGGGTTTTGGCCGCGAAAAATAAGGACCGAAAATTTCCACACGAGTTTCTGTTTAAAATTTTGCGGGAATGCCGGCTTAAACAGTTTTACGAGATCGATCCGGCTGACAGTTGGATGATGGCCGCGGCGCAAAAAAATCTGCCGATGGTCGTGCCGGGTTGGGAGGATTCCACCCTTGGAAATATTTATGCGGCGCGCTGCATCACCGGGCACATTAGCGATGTTCATACCGTCCGGTCCGGCATCGAATATATGATGGAGCTAGTGGAATGGTACAAACGGGGGTCGCAGAATTCGTCCATTGGCTTCTTTCAAATCGGCGGCGGCATCGCAGGCGATTTCCCGATCTGCGTCGTGCCATTGCTCAATCAGGACCTTGTCACCGAGCAAGTGCCGGAGTGGGGTTATTTCTGCCAGATCAGTGATTCCACCACCAGCTTCGGATCGTATTCCGGCGCGGTCCCGAACGAAAAAATCACCTGGGGCAAACTGCGCGCAACGACTCCGCGATTTATTATTGAGTCTGATGCCACAATTGTTGCCCCGTTGATATTCGCAAAAGTGTTAGGCTGGTAGTCATCGCCACGATTGCCTGCCACGCCGTAGCTTTAGCGAAGGCGGGTTGCGCCGTTAGTTTTCGCCAAAGTTTTGGGTTGGTAGTTTGTCATGTCGAGCGAAGTCGAGACACCTCTTACTATTTCCGAAGCCTGACTGCTGACATCTGTCTTCCTTGGCTCGCCGGCTTGTCACACCATAGCCATCGCGTCGGCGGAAGCCTCGGCGGAGGTGGCTACTTTCTGCTTCCTAATTTCTAATTTCTTTGGACAATCGCGGCATGAAAACTTCCCTGATTGTAACCGCGTTTATGGCAGCGGCCTCGCTCGCTGTCTCATCCTTCGCTCAGCAAACCGCGACTTCGCCGGTGACCGGCGGCAAAGCTTCTAATGCAGGCCAGGTGCCCGTCCCGGCGAATCCAGCCGGTGGCACCGGAGCCAGCGCTCCGACCGGACAACCGAATGCCGCCGACATGATGAAACAGATGATGGAAATGTCGAAACTGAATGAGAATCATAAACTTCTCTCGAGCCTCGACGGCAACTGGGATTACACCATCAAGTTTTGGATGAATCCCGATCCCAACGCCAAGCCGCAGGAATCGAAAGGCACCGCGACCCGCAAATCGGTCATGGGCGGCCGCTACGTGATGATGGATGTGAGCGGCAAAATGCAGATGCCGGGCGAAGACGGAAAAATGAAAGATATGCAATTCAAAGGCATGGGTCTGGAAGGCTACGACAACGTGAAGAACAAATTCGTTGCTTCCTGGATCGACAATATGGGCACCGGCATCGAGTTCTCCGAAGGAACCTACGATCCGGCGACGAAATCGTTTACCTACACCTCCGAGATGGAACCGGTTCCCGGAATGAAAACGGCCGTGCGCGAAGTGATCAAAATTGCCGACGACAATCACATGAGTCTCGAGTGGTACGAGAACCAGGGCGGCCAGGAAAAGAAGACCATGGAAATTAACTACACGAAGAAGAAATAGGCCAAGCGACTAGCAACATTTACGAAGCGCTCGCGGACTTGTTTCGCGGGCGCTTTTTTTTGAAGCGTCAATTTAGGACGAAACCACGAACCGATTCCCCTCGCTGTCTTTGAACATGGCGTAAGTGCCCCACGGTTGCTTTTCCGGCGGGCCTTCGAATTCCACGCCGCGCTTTTTCAGCTCTGCATACGTTTTGTCGATGTCATCGCACGCATATGACATGTTCATGAAGGACCCGATCCGTTTTTCGTCTCCTTCCGCGGTAAAGAGCACGACTCGTGTTTCCGCTTTCGGGACGCGCAGCTCGATCCAGCGTTGCTTTTTATCAAACGGCTGATCGGTGATGATCGTGAACCCGAGCTTTTCGGTGTAAAAATCCAAAGCCCGGTTCTGGTCGGCCACCGGGATGCTGACGAATTTGATTTGCTTGATCATGATGCGGCGAACGTAATTCGCTCTCTCTTTGCCCGTCCAGCGAACAACGGCGTATTGTGCAAAAACAGCTGTCCGTTTAAAAGTATAGATGATAGGGATTGGAATGATCGCCGCCTGCCGCGCCGGCTTGTCACGCCTTAGCCTTAGCGTCGGGGGAAGCCTTGCGCGGCGGCGGGTCCGTTTATCGGTATAGCGGTTCATTCCTTCTCAACCTCTCAACTCCTCAACTTCCCTTGCCTCGTTTCAAAGAAACCATCTCAGTCGACGACTACGTCATCGACGTCCTGATGCGTGATCTTGTTGGACATGATCAACAGCCGGCCGCTTATTTTGTTTATCTGCATCTTTACCGCCAGGCCGCGCGGACCAAGTGGAGACCGGTTTCAGCAAGTCTGCGCACCCTCGCGCAAGCGACTGGTCTTTCGAAAAGCGCCGTTCAGACAGCGCTCGAGAATTTGAGACGCCGCGAATTGATCGTCACCACTAGCGACCACGCCACGGCTACGCCGCGACACCGCGTTCTCCGACATTGGCGAAAGTAAATCCCAGATGTCAGAGTTCCGAGGCAGGTGTCTGTGGTCAGTGGTCGGTCGTCTCTGACCGCGCTCTCCGTTTCCGCACTAATCGAAGGGGAATAAAATACGCGAGGAACGCCAGCAGAAATACGGCGCCACCAATGCGCGCGCTCAATGTGATTGCGATCGATAATTCGGCCAACCCGAAGATCCAGACAAAACTTTCCCCCGCGAACGCTTGCCTCCATTGCGGTTGGCGACTGGCTGAAGGAACTCGCGGCCGAAGCGACGGCCAGAAGCGCGGCACCGCCTGCTGATAGGCTCGATACGATTCTCCCTGGCTTTGCCGAAGCGCTTCTTCTTCGCGAAGAATAAGCCGATAAACAAAAATCCAGTTCGCCGCGACCAGAAATACAAAACCAAGTCGACTGGCGAGAACGCCGATTCCCACCGCCAGCGGCAGATTCCCAAAGTAGAGCGGATTGCGGGTGTAACGAAATGGTCCATCTGCTACCAGAGCTTCGGAATGCTGACTCGTATCGTGAACGATATCGGTGCGCAGATAAGCCGCCGCCCACGTCCGCAACCCAGCGCTTAGAAAAGCGAGGAACGCACCAGCCAGGATCACTATTCGTGAGAACAGGTCCGCGTTTGGAGTACCGCGCACAATCGACGGCGCGATCAAATGCCGCACCGCGACTATGAACGGCACGTGATCGAAGGCCGAAAGGAAAAATCCCACGAAATAAATCGCGCAGATGATCCAAAACCGCATTTCGAACTCAAATTTCGTCGCCTGCACGCCGGTACTTTAACGGCGGGCATGTGGACGGCGATTCAAAATTAATTCGAAAGATTCGGCACCAATCGACGAACTATGATTCATGAGATCTCGATCTTCGTGCCTCAATCCCGCTCAAACCGTGTTTAAGCTCTGGCGTTTTCTACTTTGTAATTTCTACTTCTTGCTTTGTTAACTTGTGCCTGAAGCCACAACGCCACTCCGGTCGAAGACTCGCCGTGGAGAGCTCGAAATGCCACTGCGGCTCGCAGTTGATCCGCGCTTTCAAGATCGCGAGCGTCAACCGGGTCTCGATCTTCTCCGTGCGCTGGCCATCATCGTAGTCGTCATTTACCACGCCGCTCTTTTCGGATTCAAATTGCCCGGCCGCGTGGATCGCTTCGGCTGGATCGGTGTCGATCTTTTCTTTGTCCTCAGCGGTTATCTGATCGGCGGCCAGCTCCTCGCCCCGTTCGCGCGCGATCAGCGCATTAATCTCGGTCGTTTCTTCGCCCGGCGCGCCTTGCGAATCATGCCAGCCTACTTCGCGGTCCTGGCGATTTACTTTTTGTTGCCGTCGTGGCGCGAGTATCCCGAAATGTCGCAGCCGCTCTGGAAATTTCTCCTGTCGATCCAAAATGTTGCTCTGCACGGCGGCACCGCGTTTTCCCATGCGTGGTCGCTCGCGGTCGAAGACCAATTTTATCTTTGTCTTCCGTTCATTTTGCTCTTTGTGAATCGCTGGCCGCGATCCGCGATCATTATTCCGTGCGTCATCGTGTTCGGTGGAATCTTGTTGCGGACTTTTCTTGCCTGGCAAAATCCCGCAGCCGACTTCGGCGTCTCGTTTCGCGCGTTTCAATCCTGGATTTATTATCCAACCTGGACCCGGCTCGATCCGCTCGTCTTCGGCGTTGCTTTGGCCGCGATCGAA
>Ga0209470_1001620_pt1 | contig 16581 bp, 13 predicted proteins | sample GraSoiAngelo_125_FD_185882 | JGI IMG/M metagenome (GOLD analysis project Ga0209470, IMG submission 185882) | Grasslands soil microbial communities from the Angelo Coastal Reserve, California, USA - 14_0927_05_40cm (SPAdes) (version 2) | ecosystem: Environmental > Terrestrial > Soil > Grasslands ... | reverse complement strand
TGCTGGCATGCGCCAACTTGGCGAATCTGGTCTTTGCGCGGATGATCGGCCGGCAAAAAGAAATAGCAGTACGCACGGCTTTGGGAGCAGGACGCGGAAGGCTGGGCCAACTGTTCCTTTGCGAGGCGCTGGTGCTGGCAGTGATTGCAGGAGGAACCGCGCTGGCGGCGTCCCTCTGGAGCGTAAGCGCCCTGCGCAAAGGTATTCCAGTGGGGTGGACGAAATGGGTCCCGGGTTGGGATGGCATCCGCGTTGACGGCAATGTGCTGGCTTTTGGGATTCTCGTGGCATTGGGAGTGGGGCTATTTTTCGGATTGGCCACCGTGCTACACACGGGCAAAGTGGAACTGAGCGAAACGCTAAAGGACGCCAGCCGATGGTCGGTGAGTCGTGCAAAAAGCAGATTGCGTAGCGGACTTGTAGTGACTCAGGTGATGTTCGCGTTGGTCTTGCTCGTTTGCGCGGGCCTGATGATTCAAAGTTTTGTCCGCTTGGCGCAGGTTTACAAGGGATTTGAACTCGCGAACATATTGCGGGTCGAAATCACGCTACCGAGAAGCAATACAGCGATAGCGCTAGAGTACGTAGCTTTTATTCTCAATTCATACAAGAGTCTGCTGCGCTGCCCGGAGTGCGGAATGCGGCACTGGTGACAAATCCTCCCGCGAGCAATGTGGATAGTGAACGGACAGTATTTACGGTCGAAGGGCGGCCCGCAGCCAAACCGAGCGATCAGCCATCGGCCGATCTACAGATTGCCAGCGCCGGTTATTTCGATGCGTTGCGGATTGCCGTCGTCGCGGGACGCTCCCTCTCGGATGCCGACGGCGCAGCGAACTTCGTGGTTGCCGTCATCAGCCAAACAATGGCGACGAGGTTTTGGCCCGCAGGAGACGCGGTGGGCCGCCGGTTCAAGCTGGGAGCAGCTGACTCTTCCGAACCGTGGATTACCATCGTGGGTGTGGTCGGAGACGTAAGGCAAAACTGGTGGAATCCCGCTGCTCGTGCCGTGATCTATAGGCCATTTACCCAGAAACCTGTCAGGTCCATGGCCATGCTCCTCCGAACGGAGAGCGCGCCGGGGAACTATGCCGCAAGTGTCCGCGCGGTAGTTAAGAAACTCGATTCGGAGATTGCCCTCCTCGGCATCAACACGCTCGAAGAAGAGGTAGCGGATTCCATTGCCATCGTACGCATCATGGGAATCTTGATGGGAGTGTTTGGGATTGTGGCATTGGCGCTTTCCTCTGTTGGCGTATACGGAGTGTTGTCAGAAAGCGTTGCGCAACGGACGCGAGAAATCGGAATCCGCTACGCACTGGGGGCAAGCCACGGCGACTTAATGAAACTCGTCCTATGGCAAGCACTGAGACTCACAGGCCTAGGCTTGTTGATCGCATTGCCTGTTTCGCTCGGTCTTAGCCGCACGATGGCCAGCCTGGTTTTTGGAATCCTAAAGACAGACTTTGGTATTTTGCTCGGCTTTTCGCTCCTGCTCCTGGTGGTGGCGATTCTTGCCGGTTATATTCCCGCACGGCGGGCCACGCGGATGGACCCCTTGAGCGCACTGCGGTACGAATAGAAATTTGAAAATGGATAACAGAAATTGGGAATTAGAAAAGGAGTCGCGAATGAGGTGGCTCAAGGGACTCTTTGGCAAACGGAAGCGCGAGAAAGAACTCGACGAAGAAGTGCGCTGCCATCTGGAGATGGCGGCGCGGGAGCGCGAAGAACGGGGTGAGGCTAGCGTGGAAGCGGAGCGCGCAGCTCGCCGCGAGTTCGGCAACGTGGGGCTAGTGCGGGAAATGACGCGCGACGTCTGGGGCTGGGGATCGCTCGATCGGATAATGCAGGACTTGCGATTTGGGATGAGGATGCTCGCGAAGTCGCCGGGGTTCGCGACCGCGGCGGTCCTGACGCTGGCGGTGGGAATTGGCGCGAACACGGCGCTGTTTTCTGTAGTGAACGGCGTGCTCTTCAATCCCCTGCCCTATCCGCAGCCGGAACAACTGGTGACGCTCCACGAAAGCAAGCCGAATTTTGAAGCAGGTTCAATCTCCTTCCTGAACTTTCAAGACTGGCGTAAACAGAACACGACTTTTTCCAAGATGGCTATTTCGCGTGGATATTCGTTCAATCTGACGGGTGCCGGCGATGCGGAACAAGTGCGTACGCAATTTGTTTCCACTGATTTTTTTCCCATGCTCGGAGTAAAACCGTTGATCGGGCGGATGTTCGAGGAAGGGGAAGACCATTTCGGGGCCAATCCTATTGTGATTATCAGTGAGGGATTCTGGAACCGGAAGTTTGCGTCCGCGCCGGATGCGCTTGGAAAAGGGCTCACGCTGGATGGACGAAGCTACACGATTGTGGGCGTGGTGCCGGCGAATTTCAACTTGCAGGTTGGAACGTTTCGCGCCAGCGAACTGTACGTTCCTATCGGCCAGTGGACGAATCCGGCGCTACACATCCGGATGGCGGGCCTGGGAATTCATGGACTTGGGCGGCTGAAACCGGATGTGACGATTCAACAGGCGCGGTCCGATATGGCGCGAGTGACGGAACACCTGGCGGAAGAATATCCAGAGGCGGACAAGGGCATCGGGGCGACGCTCATTCCACTTAAGGAGCAGATGGTCGGCGATGTACGGCGGCTTCTGCTGGTATTGCTCGCGGCCGTCGGATTCGTGCTCTTGATCGCGTGCGTGAACGTGGCCAATCTCCTCCTGGCCCGCTCAATGGGACGCAATCGTGAGTTCGCCGTTCGCGCGGCGCTGGGCGCTGGCCGGGGAAGAATCGTACGGCAGCTTCTGACAGAAAGCATGCTGCTGGCACTGGCGGGCGGCGGACTCGGCTTCGTAATCGCTGCGTGGGGAACGAAGGTGGCGCTGCAGCGATTGCCTTCGGGATTGCCGCGCGCGAGTGAAGTTGGAATGGATTGGAAAGTTTTGCTGTTCACAGCGGGCATTGCGCTGCTTTGTGGCATTTTGTTTGGACTTGTGCCGGCGTTGCGAATCTCGAAGACGAATTTGCACGACACATTGAAAGAAGGAGGACAGAGGTCCGGCGGCGGAAAACAACGCGTGCAGGGAGCTTTCGTAGTTGCGGAAATGGCCATGGCGCTGGTGTTGTTGATCGCGGCAGGCTTGATGATCCGCAGCCTAAGCGCGCTTTGGAGCGTGAATCCAGGCTTTGATTCGCGCAATGTGCTGACATTCGGGGTCTCTCTTCCGTCGTCGATGAGAGATGCGAGCGCTGATGCGATTCGCGCGGCCCTGCGGGCGATTCAGGACAAGCTGCGTTCGACTCCTGGTGTAAAGGCCGTGTCCCTTTCGTGGGCCGCCGTGCCGCTGGCAAGCGACGATGAAGAGCTATTCTGGATGGAAGGACAGCCAAAACCGGCCAGCGAGAGCGAAATGAGCTGGGCCATCAGCTACGTGGTTCAAGAAGACTATTTGAAGGTTATGGGAATTCCGCTGGAGCGCGGCCGCTTCTTTACGGAGCAAGATCGTGAACACTCGCGGCACGTGATCGTCGTTGATGATGTGTTCGCGCAAAAGTTCTTTGGCGGCCAAGATCCCATCGGGAAGCGCCTGAATCTGGCTTCTTTGGGAGGAATGGCGGAAATCGTTGGAGTCGTCGGACACGTAAAACAGTGGGGTCTCGATTCAGACGACAAGCAGTCACTCCGAGCACAGCTTTATTCCTCCTACTTGCAGGGCCCAGACGAGATCATGCACCTGTCATCCAGCGGGACTGGTGTGCTGGTGCGCATCGACGGCAGTACAGAGGCAGCGGCCGGAAATATCCGAAGGGCCCTGAAAGAAATCAGCAGCGAGCAGGTTATGTTCAACGCGCAAACCATGGAAGAGATAATTGCCGATTCGTTGGCGGCGCGCCGGGTCTCGATGATCGTGCTTTGCGTCTTTGGCGCATTGGCGTTGGGACTGGCGAGCATGGGGATTTATGGCGTCATTTCCTATCTGGTGGGGCAACGGACGCATGAAATCGGTATACGCATGGCATTGGGCGCCAGGCGGAGCGATGTGCTGCGCCAGATTTTGGCTGAAAGCATGAAGACGACGGTCATCGGAATTCTCATTGGGCTGTTGGCCTCGCTGGGGCTCACCCGCCTGATGGCTAATCAGCTTTTTGGCGTGAGTGCCACGGATCCGCTGACTTTCGCCGGAGTTGGCACTATTTTGGCGATCGTGGCGTTGGCGGCGTGTTGTGTGCCGGCACGCCGCGCGATGAAGGTGGATCCGATAGTCGCGTTGCGGTACGAGTGAAACGATGAATGGTCGGTGATTAACTTTCTATGAGGCTATGAGGAACTTCCGGGCCGAGCCGGCCCAGGCCCCCTTTCCAGTAGTCCCTTTTGAGACCCAAGAAGCGCTATGTTGTTGATGGACAAGGGTCTAAGCTCAACCTAACCGCAAGCCTCGAATCCTGTCTAATGACTCGGATGCAGCAGAGCGTCGATAGCGCCCAGGCCATCGCAGAGAGCGACGCCCTCGCCGTGGAGCGCACGCTCGCGGGCGATCGCGATGCCTATCGCGTTCTGGTTGAGCGGCACAGCCACAGCGTTTTCCGGCTTGCCTACCGCATGACCGGGAACCGGCACGATGCCGAAGAAGTGGTCCAGGAGGCGTTTTTGCGCGGGTATCAAAAGCTCGGTCAGTTTGCGGCGCGAGCAAATTTCGGGACTTGGGTTTATCGAATTGCCGCGAACTACGCGATTGACCGCATGCGTCAGCGCCAGAAGGAAAACGCGCTCCGGGAAACGCCCAGAGTCGAAGACCGGGAGGGAACGGAAAACGATCCCGTAAATCGCGTCCAGGATGAAGCGCCGACTCCGGAACGGTTGACGCAGAGTCTCGAGCTGCGAAAACAGATGGAGCGGGCGCTGGCGGCCCTTTCGGAGGCCGAAAGAACGGCCTTCGTGATGCGGCATTGGGAGGGCTGCGGGATCGAAGAAATCGCGGGAGTCTTGAAATCGAGTTCGAGCGCGGCGAAGAACACGGTCTTTCGAGCCGTCCAAAAATTGCGCCATGCGCTGCAGCCGTTTGTGGAAACAAAAGCGCAGGCACGCGCGATGGGAACTGAGTCATGAGACACATGAGGGAAGAAGAATTGATTGCATATCGCGAGGGAGTTGCCGAGCGGCGCGCAGTGATAGCGGATCATCTGTCGGCCTGCGAAAAGTGCCGCGCCGAGATGGAGCGAATCGAGGCAGTGCTCGCGGCGCTGGATACGCTGCCGGTGCCGGATCCGGGAGCAGATTACGGGCGGCAAGTCTGGAAGGAAATTGCACCACGGCTGGCGGAACAACCAGGACGTTGGTGGCAGGCGTGGTTCGAGCCGCGACGGCTCGCGGCGGCGGGCGGGATCGTTGCGCTGATTGTCGCGGCTTTCGTTGCCGGGCGCATCACGAAGCACGGCGGCATCGGTGACAACGTCGTGAACAAGGAACAAGTTCGGGAACGCGTGCTGGTCGTCGCCGTGGGCGAACACCTTGGCCACTCCGAGCGGATGTTAATCGAGCTTTCAAACGAGGCGCCGGACAACCCCAAGCAGAAAGAAGTGGACATCTCGGCTGAGCAACGCCGCGCGGAAGATTTACTGCAGGAAAACCGTTTGTACCGGCAGACCGCTCTACGAGAAGGGGATGCGGGACTCGCTAGCGTGCTGGACGAACTGGAGCGCGTGCTCCTGGACGTGGCGCATAGCCCGGGAGAAGTAACGCCGGCGCAGCTTGAGGCCATACAGAAAAAGATCGAGGCGCGCGGGATTCTGTTCAAGGTTCGTGTGGTCAACAAGGAACTGCAACAACGGCAGGAGGCCAGCAAGCCTGCGCCGCAAAACGATTATGCGAAAAGAGAGAGGAACAAGGTATGACCATCGGCAATTCAGTTGGAAAGGCAAGCGCGGCCTGGATCGCAAGCACCGCGCTGCTGCTGGCGCCGGCAACCACGCGCGCCCGTGAGCTCAAGGCAATTCGCATGCAGTCCGGAGATTCGCTGCAAGACTCTCAGGAGGCGCGAGACAAAGAACAGGAGAAGCGCGAGCGCGAGCAGGAAGCGCGTGAACGAGAAGAGGAAAAGCGCGAGCGCGAACAGGAAGCGCGCGAGCGGGTGCAAGAAAAAATAGAACGGCTGCAAGAATTGTACGACGACGGCCGTGAAGACTTGGATGAGGATCGCTACGACCGGGCCGCGGACAAATTCCGGCAACTAGCGGATCTGAACGGCCCGCAAACGGATGCGGCCCTCTACTGGAAGGCGTACGCAGAGAACCGCATGGGCAAGAGAGACACGGCTCTGGCCACGATTGCCGATATGAAGCGGCGGTTTCCGCAAAGCCGCTGGCAAAAAGACGCTACTGCTCTGGAGATCGAAGTAAAGCAATCCACCGGGCAACCTGTAAAGCCAGCAGACCAGAGCGACGAAGAATTGAAAATGCTGGCCATTCAAGGGCTGATGAGCAGCGACCCGGAGCGCACGCTGCCCTTGCTCGAGAAAGTGATCAACGGTTCGGGCACTCCAAAGGAAAAATCGAAGGCCCTCTTTGTGCTGGCGCAAAGCGGGTCGGCACAGGCACGCGAGATTCTGGGCAGAATCGCGCGAGGCCAGACCAATCCGGACCTCCAGCGCAAGGCGGTTGAATACCTGGGACTCTTCGGCGGCAGTGAAGCTCGGAAAACGCTGGCGGAGGTTTACGCCTCGAGCAGCGACGCCTCTGTGAAGCACGCCATTCTGCGCAGCTACATGATCGGCGGCGATCACGAGCACCTGTTCGCTGCGGCGAAGAGTGAAAAGGATGAGTCGCTGCGGCGCGAGGCCATCCGGCAACTCGGGCTGGTTCATGGAACGAGCGAACTGGAGCAGTTGTACCAGGCGGAAACTTCGACGGATCTGCGCAGAGACATCCTGCAGGCATTTTTCCTTGCGGGCGATTCGGGAAGGCTCGTGAAAGCGGCGCAAGGAGAAAAGGACGCGGATTTGCGCCGGGCGGCGATTCGAAACCTTGGCCTGATCCACTCGGAAGATTCAGGCAAGGCACTGCAAGACATTTACGCCAAGGAAGCAGATCGCGCGGTCAAGGCAGAGGTGCTGAACGCCTATTTCTTGCAGGGCAACGCGAAAGCGCTGGTGGCTATCGCGCGAAGCGAGAAAGACCCTGAACTCAAAAAGACGGCGGTATCTAAATTGTCGCTGATGCATTCCAAAGAAGGCACCGATTACCTGATGGAACTGCTACAAAAGTAGGAGAAAAACCATGCGAGAAGAACGAATTGTTTCGGCGCTGCAAAAAGCACTCGGGTTCGCGATGATCGTGGCTGGAATTAGCACTGCCGCGGTGCAACTGGCAAAAGGCAATGCCCCGGCCCGAGATGGACAAGCAGGCACGGCCACCATGCAGTCGTCTGAGGCTCCGCGTATTGAAAACGCGAAGCTGGAGACGCGTGCTGTCGGCGCAAGTCTCGATGCGGCCATTCGCGAACTCGCGGGAAAAGCCGAAGCGCCCGAATGGGTCGGGTATAGCGTCGACGAAGTTGCCGGCGAGCGTGGCGCTTGCTGCGACAACAACTGGAATGATGGGAATTGCGGAACTTGCCGTCTGGAAAAGGAAAATGGCGGAACAACCAGCACGTCGCATTCGGACGGGAGCATCAAGCTGGAAGGGGCGCGTCGACTTGTCGTGCTGTATCGCCTGGAAGCCAAGCAAGTCGTTAAAATTCGCGTTGCATCGGAAGATTGCGTGGTGGACGCGGGCGGACTGCCGTTTATCTGGCTCACGGGAGTCAAAGCACCGGAGAGTGTTGCGCTCCTCGCAACTTACGTGCGTCGTCTGGATTTTGAAGAACATGGCGAACGCAAGATCGGCAGCGGCGCGTTGACGGCAATTGCGCTTCATGCGGATGCATCAGCCGACCGGGCGCTCGAATCCTTTACAGCGCCGGAGCAGCGCGAAGCATTGCGGAAGCAAGCGGCATTCTGGATGGGGGCGGCGCGTGGCAAGGCCGGATTGATCGCTCTGCAACGCATGGCGAAAGCCGATCCGAGCTCGGATGTTCGTGCTCACGTTGCGTTTGCGCTTTCCGTGAGCCACGAACCCGAGGCGCTTGATGAAATGATTCGTATGGCGCACGATGACACCAGCTCGCACGTGCGCGGACAGGCTCTGTTCTGGTTGGCCCAAAGAGCGGGAAAGAAAGCTGTCGGCATTATTACCGGAGCGATCGAGAACGACCCCGACACGGAAGTGAAGAAAAAAGCGGTCTTTGCGCTCAGCCAATTGCCGAAGGATGAAGGCGTGCCCAAATTGATAGAAGTCGCGCAGACCAATCGGAATCCGGCAGTGCGGAAACAGGCCATGTTCTGGCTGGGGCAATCGAACGACCCGCGCGCGCTGCAGTTTTTTGAAAAAGTGTTGACGCAGTGAAGCGCTAGCGCAAGAGGTCTTCGAGCTGCACGCGGGCATCCGTCTTCGAATCGCGATATTTCACGATAACCGCGGCCTGCAGCGCGAGCCCCCATTTCGCACCGCTAGGATGCGAGACAGCGCGCGATCCGGGCACTACGATGGCTTCTTCAGGGATGATAAGCGGCTCTGCCTCGGTGGCCGTGTAGACCTTTTCTCGAATCAGATCGTAAACCGGAATCGAGCGATTAAGAATCGTGCCGGTGCCAAGAACAGCGCGCCGCTTCACGACAGTTCCTTCATAGACACCTGAATTCCCGCCAACCAGAACTTCATCTTCGATAATTACCGGCAGGGCGCCAACGGGTTCAAGGACGCCTCCGATTTGCGATCCCGCGGAAATGTGGCAGTTGCGCCCGACCTGCGCACAGCTCCCAATGAGCGCATGCGAATCGATCATCGTGCCTTCGCCCACGTACGCGCCAACGTTCACAAACATCGGCGGCATACAAATTACCCCGCGCCCGATGTAACTGCCGTCGCGAATGCTGGAGCCGCCAGGAACAATGCGCACGCCGTCGGAAGCCGCGAACGCCCGCACCGGATACGTGGACTTGTCAAAGAACGGTTGTCTCGTTGCGTCGATGGACATGTCCGCGATCGCGCCCATTCGAAAGCCCAGCAAAATTCCCTTCTTCACCCAGGGGTTTGCGCGCCAGCCAGATTTTGCGGAGGCATCCGGTTCGGCGGCGCGAATGTCCCCGCGGTTCAGCGCTGCTTTGAAATCGCGGAAAAGCCATTGATGTTCTTCTTCATAATGCGCTGGCGCATCGTCAAACAACTTTTCAATTTGCGCAGGCTGCATGCACCCTCTTGACGAGTCCGAGCGATTCAAGCACCGCGCCGATGCGCGCCTGATTCTCCGCCTTGGGCGGAACGAGTGGCAAGCGCCATACCGGTTCGAGCAGTCCCATTTCGGCCATGGCAGCCTTCACCGGGATGGGATTGGATTCAACGAAATTGATTTCCATCAGCGGATGATAGCGCCGGTGAATCGCGCGCGCCCCGGCGTAGTCGCCACGGAGCGCGAGCCGCGTCAACTGCGACATTTCTGCTGGAATTTCATTGGACGCCACGGAGATGACCCCGCGTCCGCCAAGCGCAGTCAGCGGAAGCGTGATGGCATCGTCCCCAGAAACCACGATGAAGTCCTCGGGTACGGTGTTGAGGATCGCCGCCATTTGCGACAAGTTGCCAGAGGCCTCCTTGATACCGATGATGTTCTCGATTTGCGCCAGCCGCTTCACCGTGGCCGGCTCGATGTTCACACCCGTTCGTCCTTGCACGCTATAAAGAACGATCGGCAGCGAAACCGCCTGCGCGATCGCGCGGTAATGCTGGAAGAGTCCTTCCTGCGTCGGCTTGTTGTAATACGGCGTGACGGAGAGAATTCCATCGGCGCCAAGGGCGGCTAGTTCGCGCGCCAGCGCAATCACTTCCGCGGTGTTATAGCCGCCCGCGCCCGCCAGGACTGGGACTTTCCCCTTAGCGAGTTCGACAGCGATTTCAACCACGCGCAAATGTTCTTTGTGCGTCAGCGTCGGGCTCTCGCCGGTCGTTCCGCAAGGAACGAGAAAATCGACGTCCGCGTCGAGTTGTCGCCGCACCAATCGGCGCAGCGCGGCTTCGTCGAGCGAACCGTCCGTTCGAAATGGCGTGACAAGTGCAGTTCCGGTCCCGGTAAACATGTTCCTTCTCCTTGCTATGCTTTTCGTCTAACTCCACAAACAATGTTGGCGGCGATCCGTCGTCACCAAATTTCCTCAGCTCAATTCGCCGAGAATCTCGCGAAACTCGAACACGCCTTGCTTGCCCTTGATCCATCGTGCGGCGCGCAATGCACCGCGCGCAAAGCCATCCCGGCTCCGCGCCGTGTGCCGTAGCGTGATGGTGTCGGCGGCCGAATCAAAACCAATTTCATGCGTGCCGGGATGCGCGCCTGCGCGATTGGAACTCAAGCACACGGGGCGGGTGAAGCCGCTCGCTCGTATCTCCTCCGCAAGTTTTTTCAATGTGCCCGAAGGTGCGTCTTTCTTCGCTGAGTGATGAATCTCCCAGGCCCATGCTTCGTAGTCCACATGCTTCGCAAAAAGCGCCGCGGTATGCGCCACCGCTTGCATAAAAAGATTTACGCCTACGGAAAAATTGGGCGCCCAAACAAGTCCGGTTCCGCCTTTCGTGACAGCTTCGCGGACGGAGGGAAGGTCACCGAACCACCCAGTCGTGCCGCTCACGGAATTAACGCCGATCGCAGCCAAGCTACGAATATTTTCCGGAGCGGCGTCGGGCGAAGTAAATTCTACGGCCACATCCACTCCGCGAAGATTCTGACTAGAAAGAGCCTGCCCGCGCGGATTGCTCCGCCCATCGAATTTCGCTCGCACGTCGAAGCCGTATTCAGGAGCAAGCTGCTCGATCAGCCGCCCCATCTTTCCGTAACCAACAATGGCGAGGCCCATGCTCATGCGCCGCTCCGGCCGGTGGCGAGAAGCTGCGTCGCCATGCGCGCGTAAATGTCCACCGCTTCGGACAATTCTTTTTTGGAGATGCGCTCTTCGGCGGTGTGCGCCACGTGAATGCTCCCGGGCCCGATGAGGAAGGGCCGGCCCCACGCTCCATCGAACGTCGGAATGTCCGTCGTGAAGGCAACAATCGTGGTGGGCAGCCCATCGAATTTCGACAGTTCGACCGCCGGCGTGTGCAGCACTTCGCGAGCTTCGGCACGGCCCGCAACTGCAACGGAAATAGCTTCACGCAGCTTCGCGGGATCGCCGACGGTGCGGAACATAATTTCCGCTTCGGCGTGATCCGCAACCACGTTGGGTGCGCGGCCGCCACCGATCGTGCCAATATTCAGCGTGCTGCGGCCGAGCAGCACGTCTTCCGGCAATGGTATTTGTCGAATATCGTCAAGAACATCCAGCAGCGTATGGATGGCCGAATGGCCTAGCTCGGGATAGGCGGAGTGCGCGAGTTTTCCACACGCGGTGATTTCGAATCGCAGCGCGCCTTTAGAACCGAGAGCCAGGCAATTTTCAGTGGGCTCGCCATTGATAAGAAATCGCGAACCGCGCGGAGTTGCCGCCGCCGCCCTTGCCCCGGCGCTATTGCGTTCTTCGCCGACAACAAACAACAAGCCAAAGTTCCGCGTGCCTGCCGCGAGCAGTTTTTCCGCCGCTGCAATCATCGCGGCGATGATTCCCTTCGCGTCGCAGGAACCGCGGCCCCAAATAAATTCTCCGTCCTCGCGAGATACAAAGAACGGCGGGACGGTATCCATGTGCGTGGAAAGAGTGACGGCGAGTTCGCCCCAGAAGACAAAAATATTGTCGCGATTCGGTTCGGCGGGAATGCGCTCGATGCGGCCGTTGTGCCGCGAAGCGAGCACGGACAAATGCGCGAACAGATAATCGCCCACGTTTTTTTCGTGGTTCGTAGTCGACTCGATGTCGACCAGCGCGCGTGTCAATGCGAACAGATCCATTTCTGCCGGGCTTTTCTGGATGAGCGAAACGAAAGGAAGGAACCGCGAGGATACAAATCGAGGCTGCTGCCTCTCGATAGCGCTTCATCCGAATCATCGGATGACAGTGAACAGGCCTTGGACCTATTCCCCAACCGCTGCGGTTTCAGCTACCGCTGCGATTTCGGCGGAAGACAACTCCAATAACTCTGCCCCTTTCGCGCGGGCGTCCGAAGCTGATCGGAATTGCGCGCCCGGCTACTCATGGCTTCCGCACCTCTACCAAGACAATACAAGTCTAGCGGAACGCAGTCCGAGATGGCAACGAAATTTCAAACTAACCAAATCCAAAAAACAGTTCAGATCTTTTCGCCGGGAATGAACAGATCCTTTTCAAACCTTCTAAGTCTCGAATGGCGAACCACTTACGTGACCACTCCCTTGCCTGAAGGCAGGGGCTTCTCAAGCAACAAGGACTGACTGCTCCATGGTTTGCGCTTGAAGGCGTAGTCCACGCCCTAAGATTACGAATGCCGCCGCATGGTCACGTCCTATTGTTAAGCCGCAATCACAACGATGTACTCGTTCCGACAGTGGCTTCTTTTCCAAAGCGTGACAGTTGGGGCATTCTTGACTCGTATACTTCGGGTCCACCTTTACCAGTTGCCGACCAGCATTCTCAGCTTTGTAGGCAAGCATATTTAGGAAGGTAGACCATCCAACATCGTGAACTGCTTTGGCTAGGATTCCCGCCGACAGACTTTTGATGTTTAGGTCTTCAACGACAATCATGCCAAAGTTTTGCACCAGTTGGGTTGACAACTTGTGCTGAAAGTCTTTGCGCTGATTGGCAACATGCTGGTACGCTTTCTGCAACAACAGGATTGCCTTGTGGCGTCGTTTTGATTTCTTGTTCTGGCGTCGGGCCATTTTACGCTGTGCCCTACGAAGTTTTGCTTGTGCTGCTTTGTAGTAGCGATGGTTCTCGATTCGAACGCCGTCCGACAGCGTTGCGAATGCTTCCAGACCTACGTCGATGCCGATGTTGTTGCTATTGTGCGGCAGCTTCGTTGGTTGGTACTCGACAGAGAAACATGCATACCAGCATCCTGCTTCACGGCGAATCGTCAAGGTCTTGATTTCGCCCTCGATGTCTCGATGCTGTTTGATTTTGATGTTGCCGATTTTCGAGAGTTGCAACTTGCCGTTCAGTTCGAATCCGCTTTGCGGATACGCGAAACTGTCGTAACGGTTGCGTCCTTTGAACCGCGGGAATCCAGCTTTTTGCCCACGCTTGACTCGACCGAAGAACGTTTTGTAGGTCTTGTCCAGACGACGCAACGTATCTTGCAGCACTTGTGAAAAGACGCCAGCAACATCTTCTCGAACCTGTTTGATGTCCGGCAGTTGGTTAATCTGGTCGTAGCACCTGACTGGCGTGCGATTCTTCCATGCTTCGATTCGCTCTTGCAATCCAGCATTGTACAGTTCACGGCACACGTCTAGCGTTGCCGTCAGCTTATCTCGCTGTTGGCGATTCGGGTACAGTCGAAACTTGAAAGTCTTTCTTGCCATTTGGCAGAACCTAGTATACTCTTGGCCTATGCTATTGTCACGTGAAATTCGACACGGTAGACATTGCTTCTTTCAGCTTCACGTTCATTTGGTCTTCATCACAAAGTATCGGTATCGGATATTTGACGGAAATGCTATCGAACGACTCCGTGCCATCTTCTCCAAGGTCTGCCTCGACTTCGAGGCCCAACTTGTTGAGATGGACGGCGAAGACAATCACGTCCATCTGCTTGTGAACTATCCACCGAAGCACTCAATCTCTGCTCTGGTGAATAGTTTGAAAGGCGTCTCCAGCAGGTTACTTCGCCTTGAACGACCAGACCTTGTACGCCGCTATTGGAAAGGCGTGCTTTGGTCGCCGTCGTACTTTGCAGCCAGTTGTGGCGGTGCACCTATCGGGGTTCTCAAGGCGTACATCGAGCAGCAAAAGACGCCGCTTTAATCGCTAAGCGGTGCCTTATATCCCCGCCCTGAAGGGGGGCGAGGTTTTACGGCACCACGGATAAGCCTCATGAGGCACTAGCGCGAAGTCCTGAGAGTCTCAGGGATGGAAATTTCCTCCTGAAGGACAAGTTCATAAGGGTCTATGACTGAACAGCCCCACGGAGCGAACCGTCTCGGGTATTGGATACCGGCCATCGTCGTTGGGATCATGATTTCGGGCTTTTCGACGCATTACTTTAGCGATGAGCACACCAGCCGAATCCTCATTCCTGCCTTGCATTGGCTCTTTCCGTCAGCAACGCCCAGGATGCTCCACCTCATGCACCTGGGTATTCGCAAACTGGCTCACATCGTCGAGTTCGGCGCGTTCAGTGTCACCGTGTTCCGCAGCGTGCGCGCTGGACGGAGCGGATGGCGCTGGAACTGGGCTCTTACCACTTTAGTCGTCGCGGTCGCTTATGCCAGCCTCGACGAATGGCATCAATCTTTCGTCCCGCTGCGTCAGGCGACGCCGCGCGATGTAGCCATCGACACTTTTGGCGCGTTGTTGGCCCAAGGGATGGTTTGGTGGTATGCGACGAGGAAATGGCCCCTCGTGGGGCTGCCGCAGACCCAAGCAGGTCTGGAAGGGCTTCAAAGCAGAGAGACGGGCAAGCCGTACGTTTTCGAGGATTAAGGAATAGCCGCTGATATCTCGTTAGAATAGGTGCTCTCGACGCCGTTAGCGTCAACGGCGGTGGTCACATAATAGTAGGTCGTACCGCTCTGGATGGTTGAATCGGTGTAAGCCAGCACGCTGACCAGCGAAGAGTTCAACCTCGCATACCCGCCGCCGCTCACGGTGCTGCGATAGATGTTATACCCGGACACCGTCGAGGCGCTCGCGTTCCAGGAAAGCGCTACGGAATGCGCCTGCTGAGCCGTGGCCGTGAAATTCACACTGCTGACACTGGCTCCGTTAACCGTCACACTCTGCGCAGTGGGAGTGAAAGCGTAACCCGTCTGACTGGGAGTAACGGCGTAGGCCCCGTTGTTGCTCAATCCCGCGAAGGTGTAATTCCCCGAACTGTCAGCGGTTTTTGTGGCAGTGGTGACTCCGCTGAGCGTCACGGTCGCCCCGCTCCCGCCCGCTACTGGAGTAATGGTTCCGGAAATGCTGTACGTTTGCGGAGGTGGTGAAGTACTGGCTGTAGTTGCTGTGACCACACCAGAACAGCCCCAAACGAAGGCCATCGCAGCGAGCATGCATACTAGCAAAAGTGCTGGCCGCGCGCGAAATCCCAGATTTCGGACAGATTCTCCCAATCGTATCCTCAACAGTCGAAGCCCCACGCTTCAGCGAGGTCCGTACTATACTGAAGAAAAGAGTACAATTCCGGTGCATTTAGAAACACTGATAGGAAGTCCAATTTAGGTACAGGTGGTAGACCTGTACGTCAGGGTTAGCAAGCAGGCCAGGTCTCTGGCCTCGTGAAACCAGTGGATATCCGTCCGATTTTCAGTCTTTACTTTGCCCGCCCGTCAAAAACCATTCTCCTCCCGACCGTTCGAGCTACACTTCAGTGTCCCTACGGGATGACCGCGGGCACTTCATTCGAGAAGGCGCTTTCGTTGTTGCTAGCGTCTACTGCCGTCGTCACGTAATAGTAAGTCGTCCCACTCTGTACGGTCGTATCTGTGAAGCCGAGTCCGGAGTCCAGGGAAGTATTGACCTTCACATACGAACTCCCACTCACGGTGCTTCGGTACACGTTGTAGCCGGACACCACCGATGTGCTTCCATTCCAGCTGAGCGTCACGGAATGCTGCACCGGAGCCACGCCCGTTCCGGAAAGGGTCACGGATGCCGGTGAGCCGCTTGCGTTACTCACAATCGAAATGCTTCCGCTCACACTTCCGGCAGCCAAGGGACTGAACTGGGCAACCAGAATCAGATTCTGGGAAGGAGTAAGCGTCACTGGCGTACTTCCACCGGTCAATGAGTAGCCCGTCCCGCTGACACTGATCTGGGAGATCGTAATGTTGGCATTCCCGGTATTCGTAATCGTCACGTTCTCTGAAGCTGAGGACGTACCCGTTGTTACGTTGCCGAAGCTCAGGCTCGTCGGAGTCATGTTGAGCGTAAGGGTGGCTGCGACCCCTGTACCGCTTAGACCGATGGAAGTCGGCGAACCGGGCGCGTTGCTCACCATCGAGAGGTTGCCGGATACGGCACCGGCAGTCGTCGGTCGGAAGGCCACTGTAATTGTGGTTTGCTGCCCCGCGGCGACATTCAAGGGCAGTGAAAATCCGCTGACGCTGAAAACGGAAACGGTTGGATTCACCTGGGTAATGGTCAGAGCGGCCGTGCCCGTGTTGCGGATGATCAAGGCTTGGGACAAATTGGTACCGACCACGTCATTTCCAAAGTTGATAGAGGTAGGGTTCACCTGAATAGCCGGCGTCGGTGCCGCATTCACGGTCAGCGTCGCCGCCGCGCTCGTCACCGTACCTGCTGTGTTCGTTACGACCACATCGAACGTCGACCCGCTATCCGTTGTCGTCGTCACCTGCGTCGTGTAGCTCGCCGAAGTCGCTCCCGTGATGTTCGCTCCGTTCTTCTGCCACTGGTAACT
>Ga0209470_1001614_pt1 | contig 16601 bp, 12 predicted proteins | sample GraSoiAngelo_125_FD_185882 | JGI IMG/M metagenome (GOLD analysis project Ga0209470, IMG submission 185882) | Grasslands soil microbial communities from the Angelo Coastal Reserve, California, USA - 14_0927_05_40cm (SPAdes) (version 2) | ecosystem: Environmental > Terrestrial > Soil > Grasslands ... | reverse complement strand
ATCGATCACGGTCCCAACACTCAGCCAAATCCGGCGATCGATTCCTTTCTCCAGGGCGGATATCGCGATCTGACCTCAAAGGCGAAACATACGGTGGCGAAACCCGGCGATAAGATTCCGATAGCGGGTGTGGATTGGCGTATTGTGACGTCGGCCATGCAAGTCCTTAAGACACCGCTCCAGGGCAAAGCCATACCGAATCCATATTGCGCGAACTTTACCCCGCAGCAGGGTGTCAACCTGACCGAAGATGATCAGTCTCTCGGAAGCTTTATTACGTTCGGAAAATTTCGGACAATCCACCTCGGGGATCTGACCCTGAACAGACAATTCGAATTGATGTGCCCGACGAATCGTCTCGGCACGGTCGACCTTTTGATTGCGGGGCGCCACGGAAACGTCAACGCCGAGTTCCTCGCCCACGCGCTTCGCCCGCGCGTGGTCGTAACCAATAACGGCACAAGGAAAGGCGCGCAGCCCGATGCGATGAAGATCTTCTTCACGTCACCTCGTGTCGAAGACGTGTGGCAGATTCACTTTTCGCAGCTTAGCGGCCAGGAATACACCGTCCCGGGAATGTTTATCGCGAACTTAATCGACCAGCAACAACAGGCGATGCCGGTCGCACCTTTGCCGCCTCCGCCTCAAGGTCCACAGACGCCCCCGCCGCCGGAACATAACGGCAAGGCGTACTACATCAAGATCTCGGCGCAGCCGGACGGTGTCTTCACGGTAACGAATATGCGCAACGGCTTCAGTAAAACTTACGGGTCCAAGCCTGCGAGCGATTGAGAAATATGGCAGCGCCGCTCAGCGCCTTCAATCTCAAGCGCTGGATCGATGAGCATCGCAAGCTGTTAAGGCCGCCGGTTGGGGCCGAGATGATATGGAAAGACTCTCAATTCATGGTCATGATCATCGGCGGCCCCAACGCCCGGAGAGATTTCCACATCAATCCGGGTGACGAGTTCTTTTATCAACTGGAAGGAAACATCGTCCTCGAATATATCGACAGTGCCGGCAAGAGGCAGCGCGAGACGATCCGCGAAGGAGATGTTCTGCTTCTGCCCGCCCGCACTCCTCACTCTCCACAGCGGCCTGCCAACACGGTAGGCCTCGTCGTGGAACGACTCAGAGAACCCAGCGAGGCCGAAAGCTATGCCTGGCATTGCGAACGATGCGACCGGAAGCTGTACGAGTTAGTGCGCGGTGAAAGCGATCTGCTGCAGGACCTGCGCAGGGTCTCGGCCGAGTTCAACGCCAGCGAATCTCTTCGCACTTGCAAAGCGTGCGGTTACGTCCAGCCGGTTCCAACAGGGCCGCGGTTGTAGCGGCCTGCACGTCAGGCTGTGCAACTGTAGCGGCGGTGTGAATGAATTGGAATCGAGCGTAATCCCCTCCTTCTCTTGAGGCTGCGCGCTGCCGCGCTTGCGCTCCGCGGCGCTGATGCAAGGAGGGGATTACGCGCCTCCATAATTCCTTCACACGTTGTATGACCACCCGCTACAGCCGCCCCGACCGCCGATACAGAAGCCCTCACTGAATCGGCAACAGCGGCTTCTGGTCAGGAAAGAGCTGTTGATCGAAAGCGATCAGCAAGACTTCGTCGGCAGTACGTTGCGCCATCAAGTCGATGACGTCCACAAGGTCCTGTTCGCCAAAAGCCTTCAAGGCTCGTGCATATGTCTGTGCACTGACCATGTGTTTGCGGAAGACCTCGCGACCAAGCTCGATGAGCGCGGCATCCTTTTCCGCAAGTGCAGTAACAGGTTTGCGCAGCCGCACGACGTCAATGATTGCAGGTTCGAGGCCGTCCTTCAGCGCTGCGGGTTCTGTCATCGTCCATTCATACTGAGCATCGTGCTCACGCGCGGTCACAAGGACCGCGAGTTCCATGAGCCGGCGCCCGGCACTCGCCTCCAACGATTTCAGGCCTGCGCCGTGACGCCGGATGTGAGCCGGGCCTGTACCTTCGGGGGCAAGAGGCCGGCTGTAGAGCGCGGGCGGTGACGCTGACGCCGGGGTTGGCCTTTGAATCAGTGGAAGACGGCTTCTCGAATCCGGATGAATATCATCCGGGGGAGTGAATGGCAGCGGCAGGAACTGCTTCCAACCAGGAGGCATATGCTGGTTAAACACAGTAAGCCTGGCTGATGTTCCCGCATAGTTGGCCATCAAATCCACGAGGTCGACGAGATCGCGCTCGCCAAAGAGTTTCAAGGCGCGAGCGTAGGTTTCGGAGCTGAGTTTGTGTTTTCCGAAGATCTCACGGCCAATCTGGACGAGAGCGGATTCTTTTTGACCGATTCCCGAAAGCGGTTTCCGGTGTCGCACAACATCGACAACGGCGGGATCCAATCCCACGGCAACGGCTTCCATCTCATGCAATGACCATTCGTAGGGCTGGTCGTGTTCGCGCGCGGTCGTCAGGATCGCGAGTTCCGTCAAGTCGCGACTCACCGAGGACTGAAACCGGACATTGCCCTGTGATCCATAGAGCCGTATCGCTCCCGCGCCTCCGAGTCCTCTTGTGTTTATCCATGGAAGACGGTTGAAAGTCTCCGGATATACATCTTTGGGAAGGGCGGCTTGGGTGTTCTGCGTCTCTTGCGCAGGTGCTGCCGCCAGTATCAGCGAAACCGCGAACGGGAAACAGAACTCTCCAATCAGTACTCTCATCTGACTACCTCAACTGGATTTCCGGGGGAATCTCGGGATTCATCAAAGACGCTCCACCATCGGCGTAGATGATCTGACCTGTGATGTTGCCTCCTTTAGCGGCTACTGTTGGACCGACGGTTGGATTCTAACTTATTCCTCTGCGGTTGAAACGAACGGATTGTTGCTATACTCTCCAGCACAATATGGATGTTAGTCAAAGTCTCGGGAGGTCTCAATGAAGCGCTGTCTCGCGATCGTATCCGCCATTGCTTTGTTACTGTGTGCCGCTCCACTGTTCGCTCAGCAGAAGGCAACGATACAGAATGTGCCGGAAATCCCTTACACATCGGTACCCAACTTACTGAAGGTACCCGCCGGCGAAACTCTCGGCGAAGCCGTCGGCATCGCCACGAATTCCAAAGGCCATATCTTCGTCTTTTTCCGCAGCAACAACACTCGGCTGTGGGAGTTCGATAAGAACGGCAACTTCGTCAAAGAAATCGGAAAGGGCTATTACGGCTTCGAATTCGCGCACTCCGTCCGCGTCGATACGCAAGACAATATCTGGACCGTCGACGAGGGGACGAACACCGTTACGAAGTTCAGCCCGGAGGGCAAGTTCCTTATGGTGCTCGGACGCAGGCCGCCTGCAGTCTTAGGCGCCGTTGCCTCGCCCGCAGGTCCGAATGCGCCAGCGCAGAAATACATTTTCTGCCGGCCGACGGATGTGGGTTTTGATCCGCAAGGCAACATTTTCGTCTCTGATGGTTACTGCAATAACCGCGTGGTGAAGTTCGATAAGAACGGCAGGTTTGTCGCGCAGATGGGCAGCGAGAAGGCCGGCAAGGAGCCCGGCCAGTTCAACTTGCCGCACGGGCTTCAAGTCGATGGTCAGGGCAACGTCTGGGTGGCCGACCGCACCAATATCCGGTATCAGGTCCTGGACAACGACCTCAAGCCGAAGAAGATCTACGATAACCTCGGCGTCGGCTGGACCGTTTGCGTTTCCGCTGGCCCGCATCAGTATGTCTTCGCCTCCAACTCCAATCCCAACGGCAACACTCCAGGTTCCTGGGAGATCACCGGCGAGATCTACAAGATGGAATTGGACGGCACCGTTATCGGTAAATTCGGTCATGCCAGCAAGGAATTCGGCGGGTTCCAGGTCGTACACATGATGGATTGCCGTAATCCGAACGAGATCCTGGTTGGGGAAATCGAGTCCTGGCGCGTGCAGAAATTGATCCTGGGGCAACCAGCCGCCACAAAGACCTCGAGCGCACGATAGGAGATTCTTTATATGAGACGATTAGTGCCGTTACTACTTGCCACGGTCCTTCTTGCGGCGTTCCCCGCTGCAGCTCAGAATGTGCCTGACATTCCCTTCGATTCTGTCGCAAATCCGCTGACGCTCCCCGACGACATCTATCTGGGCGAAATCGGCGGCGTCGCGGCCAATTCCAAGGGTGATATTTTCGTTTACACACGAACCGGCCATCCGACGGTCTCACTCGGGACCGCTCGCCCGTTCGCGCACGGAGGCTCGCGGCTGTTCCAGTTCGATCGAAACGGCAAATTCGTCCGCGAGATCGGAGCGAACAGCTACAGCTTCGTCTTCGCGCAGCAGGTCCGTATCGATCCGCAGGACAACATCTGGATTGTCGATCAGATGACGAACTTCGTTGTGAAGCTCGATCCTGCGGGACATCCTGCTCTACTGCTGGGTAGAAAACCGGAGGCTATTCCTGTTCCGGCTCCTCGCGGTGAGGGCGGCGCGGGTGCTCGTGGCGAGGATGGTGGAGCCCGCGGCGGAGGACTTGCCGGGGCGGGCGCACAAAGCGATGTCTTTAATCGGCCCACCGATGTCGCGTGGGATTCCGCCGGCAACATTTTTGTAGCTGACGGTGTGGGCAATGCTCGGGTCGCCAAATTCAACAGCAAGGGCGTGTTCATCAAGTCGTGGGGTTCGAAAGGAAACGGGCCCGGCCAGTTCGGCACGGTCCGTGCGATTGCCGTCGATGCGCAAGGCAATGTCTACGTTGCCGACAATACAAATAAGCGGATCCAGGTCTTCGACAACAACGGAACTTTCAAGACTCAGTACACCGACGTTGGTACTCCGACGGCCCTTTGCATCACGCCCGGGCCGAACCAATTCCTCTACAGCTCCAATTCAAATCCGCCGCAAGATTTCGACATCGGCGGTGAGATTTACAAGATGAAATTGGACGGCACCGTTGTCGGTAAATTCGGCAGAGCAGGAAAACTGCCGAAGGAGTTCGGAACGGTCAACGCGATCGACTGCCGGAGCGAAAACAACTTGCTCGTCGGTGAGATCGCCAACATGAGAGTGCAGAAGCTCACACTGCACCCCTGATTCATACTTCGCCACTTTGCACAAAAAGTCGCGGCTGGGCACTGTAGCGGCGTGTGAAAAAATTGGCCGAACGGTTCGAACCCGCCTATTCCCCTCCTTGCATCACTGCCGCGCTTGCGCTCCGCGGCAGTGATGCAAGGAGGGGACTACGCCGGTCCGAAAAATTCCGGCATTTTTTCACAGCTTCATAGACGGCCGCTACGGTTGGACACCCTGAAATATCGTATCCTCTATGTACAAGGTCATCGGACAGCCGGTTCTCAGAAAAGAAGGCAGAGACAAGGTAACCGGCCGTGCCCAGTATGTTGACGACCTCACGTTTCCCGGGCTGATCCACGGTGTCACGGTGAGGAGTGAAATTCCACGCGGCAAGATCGTCCGCGCGGAATTCGCTCGGGACTTTCCTTGGAACGAATTCATCATCGTCACGGCAGCGGATATTCCAGGGAAGAATGCGGTCTCGTTGATCATCGACGATCAGCCGTGCCTGGCTGAACAAGACATAAATCACGCCGAAGAGCCAGTCGTTCTGTTAGCGCATCCCGATAAATATCTGCTCGAACGAGCCAGACAAGCTGTGCGCCTTATCGTTGAGCCTCTGCCCGCGGTTATCGCGCTCGATGAATCCATAGCTGGAACAGAGATCGTTTGGGGAAAAGACAATACTTTCAAATCGTATCTTCTGAAGAAGGGAGACGTCGACCGGGCGTGGTCCACGGCCGACTACATCATCGAAGGCGAATACGAGACCGGAGCGCAAGAGCAGCTCTACATCGAGAACAACGGAGTCATAGCGATCGGCAATGCTCGGGAGGGGCTCACCGTATGGGGCTCGATGCAGTGTCCATACTACGTCCAGAAAGCGCTTATGACGATCTTCGATCTGCCGCCGGAGAAAGTCAGGATCATCCAAACGGAAACCGGCGGCGGATTTGGAGGCAAAGAAGAATACCCCTCGATGATCGCCGCACACGCGGCCCTGCTGGCATGCAAATCGGGCAAACCCGTCAAGCTGATCTATGACCGCGCGGAGGACATGGCGGCAACCACCAAACGCCATCCGTCCAAAACGCATCACCGCACGGCGGTCAGCAAAGACGGCAAGCTGCTTGCTATGGACATCGATTTCGTGATCGATGGTGGCGCTTACGCAACGTTGAGTTCCGTCGTTCTGTCTCGCGGAACGATTCACGCGGCCGGACCGTATTCTTGCCCAAACGTGCGCATTCGGAGCCGCGCGATGGCAACGAATACGCCGCCCAAGGGCGCGTTCCGCGGATTCGGTGCGCCCCAAAGTATTTTCGCGCTAGAGCGTCACATGAATCGCGTTGCGGCCGCTGTCGGTCTGAGCCCGGAAGAATTCCGCCGCCGGAATTTTTTGCAAGGCGGAGACACGACGGCAACGAGTCAAGTGATTCGCGATAACGTAGACCTTGCCGCGTTGCTCGACCGTGCTCTCGGACTCTCTTCCTATCATGACAAGAAGCAAAAATTCGCCGAGCACAACAGAACGAATCCCGAAATCCGAAAGGGGATCGGCTTCGCGACGTTCATGCACGGAGCAGGATTTACGGGCTCGGGAGAACAATACCTGAAATCGACAGCTGCCGTCGAAGCCACCAACGAAGGACGTATACGTGTACGTGTTCTAGTCGCGAGCACTGAAATCGGACAAGGGACGCAGACCATCCTGTCTCAGATCGCAGCCGACACACTCGGTCTCGATTATAACGACATTGAAATCGCGCAGCCCGACACGGCGAATGTTCCGAATAGTGGACCAACTGTTGCATCGAGAACTTGCATGATCGTGGGCAAGCTCGTCGAATCCGCGTGTACTGCGCTCAAGCAATCGTTAGTTCACTCCGGCCTTCTCTTCGCCGGCTATACGCCCACGGAATTCGCCGGGGCATGCGCTGCGTACACGGCAAAGTTTGGCGCGCTGAGATCCTTTAGCGAGTATGAACCGCCGCCGGGAGTCCAGTGGGATGATGAGCGCTATCAAGGTGACGCTTACGGCGCATTCTCGTGGGCAGCTTACGTGGCGGAAGTCTCCGTCGATATGACGACATATGAGATCCGCGTTGACGACTTTGTCGCTCTCCAGGACGTCGGCCGCGTGATTCACCCGGTTCTCGCAAAAGGGCAGGTGGAAGGTGGCGTCGCCCAAGGGATAGGCTACGCAACGTGCGAGCGCGTTGTGTGGAACAGCGACGGCCGCATGGTGAACAACCAGATGACGAATTACGTTATACCCACTTCGATGGATGTACCTTCTATTCGTGTGTACTTCGAAGAGAATCCCTACAGCTACGGTCCTGCTGGAGCTAAAGGTATCGGCGAGATCCCTCTCGACGGTCCGGCCCCCGCTATTCTCAATGCAGTCGAGGATGCGATCGGCCGCCGCGTTGATCACATCCCTCTCGTTCCCGAAGATCTGGTTAAAATCATCGATGCCTGAAAAAATTCGCATCCGGTTTAGCGTTAACGGCGAAGAGCGTGAGGTCGAGACATATCCTATGGCGCGGCTCCTGGACGTGTTGCGCGGAGATCTCCACCTCACCGGAATCAAGGAAGGATGCGGCGAGGGCGAATGCGGCGCGTGTTCGGTCATCATCGACGGCGAACTCGTGAACAGTTGTCTCATTCCCGTCCTGCAAGCGCGAGGAACGTCGATCACGACAATTGAGGGACTGGGCACGGATGGACGGCTCGATCGCGTTCAGGCCGCTTTCCTCGAATACGGCGCAGCGCAGTGCGGAATCTGTACGCCCGGCATGATCCTCGCCGCCATCAACCTGCTCGAAAGGATTTCCTCACCCACGGAAGAACAGATTCGCGAAGGTCTGGCCGGGAATCTGTGCCGGTGCACAGGGTACGCGTGCATTGTAGAGGCGGTAAGACGTGCCGCTTTGAAGCCCGAGCGATCATGAGAGCTTTCATTCCAGACTGTCAAATGATCGCACCGTCAACGCTCGCCGCCGCATTGCGCCTGCTGAAGGATGAGCCAGGGATCTGGAAACCATTCGCTGGCGGTACCGATCTGATGGTCCTGCTCGACGCCGGCAAACTCGACAGCAAGCGATATGTCAGTTTGCGGCATTTCGCCGAGTTGCGCGGGATCGTGGAGCTATCGTCCGATCACGTCACGATCGGTGCATTGACCACATACACGGACGTCTTGCGCTCCAGCTTGTTATGTACGGAATTCCCTCTGCTGGCCAGAGCCGCGCGGGAGACCGGCAGCGTTGCGACGCAAAATCGCGGCACGCTCGGAGGAAACATCGTGAACGCGTCGCCTGCCGCCGATTCCCCTCCTGCGCTGCTGGTTTACAACGCCGAGTTGGAACTTCTTTCATCGGGCGGCTCGCGCTGGGTTCGCTATAGAGACTTTCATACCGGATACAAAACGATGATCCTTCGCAGCGACGAGATCGTTGCTCGCATCCGCTTGCCTCGTAACGGACAAACGTGGCGTCAGTATTATCGGAAAGTGGGAACGCGCAAGGCACAAGCAATCTCGAAGGTGTGTTTTGCGGGGGCGTGCTCAATGGAAAACGGACGCATTCTTGAAGCACGAATCGCGCTCGGAAGTGTCGCCCCGGTTCCGATTCGCTGCAGTCAGGTGGAACGGCTGCTCGCGGGCGAACAGATCCGGACCGCGTTGATCGAAGAATGCCGCCGCACACTTCTCTCCGAAATCACCCCAATCGACGATGCTCGCTCCACCCGCCACTATCGCGAGCGAGTCGCGCAAAACCTGCTGGAGGAATTTCTCAGGTCGTTTTGAGCGGAAAACCCGACCACGCGAGGCTATTGCGAACAGGGGGTACCGCCGATGACTATCCCCGGACGGGTGCGGGCAACGCGCTTCTTAAAAAGCTCTTCCGCCCAGGGTTGCAGTGGATGTCAGCGCCCGGCGGCATACGCGAAAGTAGATTTTCCAGGGCGAAGACGTCGCCTCGACTCGAAGTGCCGTGCATTGAATTGCAGCTTTCATCGATTATCTTGCGGCTCTCTTTTGCTCTTCGAGCTTGGCTTGAAATGTCTTCTCCATCATGTCCAGGTAGGCGTGATAGCCCGCCGGATCGATGAAAGGGTTTGTTGCACTCTTGCCCAACTTGGGATATTTCGCGTCCAGCCCATAGAAGTTGCTGTGCGCACCCAGGAACACATCGCACGGAAGCGACTTCAGGATTTTAAAGCTGCGCATGTAATCGTCGGCGATCTGGGGGTAATCCCTGTTGTTCACCAACTGGACTCCGGCGTTCACGCCGACGCTGCACAGGATCAGGACGTCGTAGGTTTTTCCGCCTTCCTGGATTTTCGTCGTCCAGGTGGTACATCCCTTCGTATGGCCGGGTGTGAGATGCGCCGTCAGGGTGACGCCGCCGAACTTCACTTCCTCGCCGTCGCGCAGAACCTGATCCACGGGATGCGGTTTGCCGCCGGGCTTCATCGCCATAAGCGCGGGTACGTCCTGCTGCATGGCCATCACACGCGCGCCCGTCAGCTCCTTCACCAGGGCATCGCCTTCCATGTGGTCGCCGTGGGCGTGACTGCCGAGCAGGATCTTGGTGTCCTGATACCGGAGACCCAGCTTTTCGATCGAAGCCCGAAGGATCGGCACAGTCTCCTCGTAATCGCTGTTGATCAGGATGTTGCCCTGCGGCGTGGTGATCAGAAAAGAGCCCAGATTCGCCGTCCCCACGAAGTACAGATTGCCGATCACCTTGTGCGGAGGGAAGAGCTGGTTCCGTTCGGCCCGCGTCTGCGCCAGCAGGTTCGTTGCGGCCAAAATACCAAGTAAAAACACGCGTGATAGGTAGCAAGTTTTCATAGCGGCAACAAGCATACTCAAATTTCTTGTATCCCGCAGCCACGAAGTTAAGCCTGGCGACTCAGAAGCAATCGTGTTAAACGGTCTTCTTGATTGGAGGCGTTACCACCCGAACACCACCGAATGAAGAAGGCGAAATGCATTTTTATTGTTAACGGACACTGAATGAGAATCTTTCTTTTATGGCGCTCCATTGGCGATAAGGGAGCGGCTTTGGCGGCGGAAGACGTCACGGCGAAACTGCAGAAGGTTTTTGCGCCGTTGTTTGGTACGCCACTCATGCAGACAGTTCACCAGAATCCTGGCATGGCGCTGGTCCTTCTGGAACTGCCGGTCCAGCGGTGGAAACCGCCGTTCGTCCAGGAAGACGAGCACACGTGCGCCTTGGCGGTGGATTACCCGATCAATGGCCGAACCGTGCTGGCAGCGAATGGAGTGAGCTTCAGCGAAGATAATTTTTTGCCGGCCCTGTGCCACAGATTGCAAACTGAGCCGCGCACGCTTCTCAAAGACCTGGCGCCGCCGTTTTCGCTCGTCTGGACCTCAAAGCAAACCGGCGAGACGTATGTTCAAAACGATGGCCTCGGCCAATCGCAGCTTTTTGAATTCCAGGACGAACACCTCTGGGCGTTGAGCAACAAGATCACTGCGTTCAAGGCACTGGGAGTCTCGTTGGTCCCGGAGCCGGAACAATGGGCCGTCTGGGCGACCGTGGGCTGGTTTCCGCTGGAAATGTCCGGCTATAAGAACATCCGTTTCTTGGCACCAGCGACCCGATTGCGGCTCACGGCTGAGGGCCTCAGTCGCACGTCACACGACGTTTTGTCTGACTGGGTTCATCCGCAAAAGATGACGCCGACTGATTGCCTCGAACTGGCCCGCTGTTCATTGCTCAACTTGATCGAGGGCTGCGAGTCGTTGTGGATGAAGCCGTCGGCCGGACTTTCCGGCGGTTGGGACAGCCGGGCTGTAGTCGCATCGCTGCGCAAGGTAAGCGTGGATTTCTCGGCACGCGTCCGTGGCTTGCCGGGCAGTCACGATGTGGTCATTGCTACCGAGTTGGCGCGCATCGCCGGCATGCGCCTGAAAGTCCAGGCGGGCGGACTCCCGCCGGAAGCCGCCAACAGTTGCCGACGCTCCATCGAACTGGCGTTGCTCTGGCAGTCCGGGCATTTGAACGGCTATCGACACAAGACGTTTCTTGCGCATCAACCGTGCCTCGAACCGCGGCCGGTGAGTGTCACGGGACAACATGGCGAAATTGGCCGGCGCGAGCGGATGTTCAGCGATGAGTATCAGCCGGAAAAGATCGGTGACGCCCAATTTTCGAATCAGCAGCACGAGGATTGCATCGTCGGCGCACTCATTAAAGATATGCCACCTTTCACGCGACCTCGGATGCAGGAACGGCTTGGCGCAACGATCCGTCAGGCGGTGCGCCAGGCTGATCGCTATGACCTGGCGGGACTTGCGCGCGTCGATTTCTTTGGTCTTTATGAGTTCACGCGACGCAAAGGCTCGGCAGTTCATGCGTATCAGTCGCGGCTGTTGATCGCGCCCTTCCTCAACCCCGACTATATTCGCGCTGCCTTTGGCTACCTGGACCGGAGCGACACCAATGTTTTTCCTCGGCACATCATCCAGATCAATGCGCCGGAATGGGCCGGCGTTCCCTATTACGAAGATCGGGAACAACAGCAGACCGAATCCACAGGTGCCAGCCCAAATCGCCCTCTCGAAGCGCGCGTGGCCACCGGTGCAAACTGGAAGCAGCCGCTCGGCCGGCGTCAGTACGACGGCTCACGGTATTGGCAGACGGTGGGTAAGCCGCTCCTCGACGAAGCCTTCGCTCACGGCGGGTTGTGGACCGAAATCTTCGACCCGGATTTAGCCAAGCAGCACTGGCCGGCCAGCCCCGACGCGCTGGCAGTGATTTACATGTTACCGCACGTATTGGAAGGAATCTGACTGTAACGGCGGTATAATAGGTGTGTTGTTGGTTGCCGAGGCAATAGGGCCGAAGGCAATCGGCATAGCAGGAATGGCCTAAATCCAATCCAATTAGGAAAGGATGCGGGGGACCCAAAACAGCGTGTGATGAACGCGCTGCGGGGCGAATCTCCGGAGTGAAAGCATCATCCGGAGTAGGGCAAGCAAGCTTCCCAGCCCGAGCCCGTCAGCTAACCTCGCCGGCCTGAGCGGAAGCGATATGAATCGAACTTTCCACGGCTTTCCCAAGAAATTCAATTTGTGTCTCTCCGCTCGCCTGTTGATGTCCAGTCATGTCAACGCAGCGGGAGGGCTGCAACCATGTTGTTCACCTTGATTCTCTGGATTGCGGGTATTGCGCTGGCTTTGGTCGTTGTGCCCTGGCTCGCCGGGGTTCGTTACATTCCGCATGACAAAGTCGGTATCGTCGAAAAACTCTGGTCACCCAAAGGATCGCTGACCGGCGGGCGCATCATCGCGCTCGAAGGCGAGGCCGGATTTCAGGCAGAGTTGTTGCGCGGCGGTCTGCATGCGGGTTTCTTTCCGTGGCAATACCGCATCCACAAGCAACCGCTCGTGATGATTTCGGAAAGCAAGCTCGGTTATGTCTATGCCCGTGACGGCGGCCCGCTGCCGCCGACGCAAACTCTGGCGCGAATTGTGGACTGCAATCACTTTCAGGACGCGAACGCCTTTCTGCGTCGCGAGGGCCAGCGAGGCCGGCAGCGCGCCATTCTTCGCGAAGGCGTGTTTGCCATCAACCTCGCGCAGTTCGTCGTAATTACGGAAGACAAGGTCTTGACTGGACTCATCCAGGAAAAGGCCGACGGCAAGTACGGCGACTGGCAGGACCAGTTGAAGGCGCTTGGAGGATTTGATCCCGTTATCGTTGGACACGGAGGCAAACCCGTCGCTACGCCTAAAGAACCTGCGGTCGGCGGGGCCGATTTGACGACGATGCCGACGGATACCATCGGTGTGGTCACGGTTCACGACGGCGCGCCGATCGAGTCCGGAGAAATCATCGCGCCCGAAGTGCGCGGAGAGCAGCGGGATCACAATTACTTTCAGGATCCGGAGGTCTTTCTGACCCTCGGAGGCCGTCGCGGAAAGCAGCTGCAGGTTCTGACCGACGGAACGTTTTTCATTAACCGCTGGTTTGCGACCGTGGAAGTGCGTCCGAAAACGCTCATTCCCATCGGCTACGTCGGAGTGGTTGTCTCCTATTACGGCAGTAAGGGAGTAGACCTCACGGGCGAAGGATTCCGCTACGGAGAACAGGTGGAGCCCGGACAGCGCGGTGTCTGGAAGCAGGCGCTGCCTCCCGGGAAATATCCGCTGAATCCGTACGCCGTCAAGGTCGAGCCTGTTCCGACGGTGAACTTCGTGCTGCGCTGGATTACCGGCCAGGCCGAAGCTCATCAGTACGACAAGGATCTGGTCAGCATCGAGCTGATCACAGCGGACGGATATGAGCCCGTACTTCCGCTTTCGCTCGTCCTGCACATCGACTACGAAAAGGCGCCGAGTGTGGTCCAGCGCTTCGCTGATGTCCGTCGTCTGATCACGCAGACGCTGGATCCCATCCTGACGTCGTACTTCCGGGATGTGGCGCAGTCTTCGAACATGCTGGATCTGCTGACGCATCGCGAAGACATTCAACGTCGCGCCACTGAAGAGCTCGGAAAACGATTCCGGGAATTCGATATCAACTGCATTGCGGTCCTCATCGGACGTCCCGAATCGCAAGTGGGACCCGATCAACAGGACCCGATCGAAAATCTCTTCGATCAGCTGCGCAGCCGGCGTCTTGCCGAGGAGCAGATCTCGACATTCGCCCGGCAGAAGGATGCCGCAATGCACCTGAAGGAGCTCAATGACGCCCAGGCCGCGGCGGCCAAGCAAGCGGAGTTAACGCAAACGAAGATCGATATCGAGGTCGCCGGCAACCGCGGCGAGGCGCAGCTTGCCGAAGCCCAACGGCTTTCAAAACGCGATATCGCGCGAGCATTCGGCGAATCGCGCTCGCGAGAGTTGCTGGGTAAAGGCGAGGCAGCGAAGATCGCTCAGGTCGGTCTCGCGGAGGCTGCGGTTTCGTTGCAGAAGATCCGTGCTTATGGGGATCCGCGGCTCTTTGCACTGAACCTGGCGGCGGATCACTTCGCCAGAAGCGCTCAACCGATCGTGCCGGAACGTCTCCTGGTAATGGGCGGTACCGATGGTGCGAAAGTCGATCTCAGCTCATCCAACGTTCTGAGCCAGTTCCTTACACTGCTGCTGGCGGAAAAATCCGGATTGGGAATTTCCGGAGTTGGCGAAGGCATGGAGGAACTGGAAAAGCTGACGGCAACCCTGGCAAAGAAGCTGGAAGAGCCGTTGGCTGATGCCGACGATACATCCAGCGAACCGCTACAGTGACGTTCGCGTAAGGCGGAGCAGGCGGCCTGCCTTTGTTCAGGCCGCCTTTTTCTCTTGGCCTTCCTCAAGCAGATCCCGCCGCTCCAGCCACTTTCTGAACTCATTAATTCGGCGGGTGATGTCATCGCTGCGAACGTGGAGTCCGTACAAATGATGTTGCAACCACTTTCTGCTCCCCTCAAAATATCCGCTCAGGTCCGCTGGGCGGTCGGGAACGGCGATTCATCGCTAGTTTCTGCCTTTCGACCGTAAATGAGCGATGGCAGCCCCGCGCGCCACCGCTCTTCCCACCGTGTTAGTATTGCGGGGTTTTCTGGCAGGCGGAGGCACTGATGTCGAGGCGACGCTTCCTCAAGAATGCAGCGCTGGTGGGCGCCAGTGTGATGGCTGGCGGGCTCGGAGCACGGAAGCCGGCCTTTGCCCAGCAGAGGGCACCGACAGGCGCAGCGAAGAGGCCCATTCGGATTCTGATGGGGGGATACGGTCCACCCTCAACTGGCTTCAGTCTCGCACTCAAGCGGATCGGCGATCATTTAAAAGCGCGATTCGGCGATGAGGTTGATATCAAATACGTCTACAACGTTCTCGATCTTGGCTACCGCGAGGACGACCTCAACTGGATGGTCGAGGACGGCGTGCTGACGTTGGCATACCAATCGAGCGGCTATTTCACCAATCAAGTGCCGGACCTTGGCTTGGCCGATCTCCCGTATCTGTTTCCCAACGTTCAGGCGGCCCGTGCGGCGATGGATGGTCGTCTTGGGCAAACGCTGGCCGCAAGGCTCGAAGCGGGTATGAACTGCCGCGTCCTCGGGTACTTCGAGGCCGGTTTCAGTCAGTTCTCGAACGCCTTGCGACCAGTTCACATGCCGGCTGACATGAGGGGGATGAGAATTCGCGTGCGGCCGAGCAAGATACAGGCGCGCACGTTCGAGCTCTTGGGCGCGGAGCCAAAGGCCATGGACCTATCGGAATTCATCGAAGCCCTCAAAGCCGGCGCTGTCGATGCGCAGGAGAATCCCTTTCCGAACACCGTGACGTATAGTGTCCACAGGTTCCATCGCTTCCACACGGTGACGAACCAGCACTACCAATCCCGTCAGGTGTTCGTGAACCGGCCTTCCTTCGACGCGTGGCCGCGGCAGTTACAGCAGGAAATGCGGGCTGCGGTTAAGGACGCGATCATCTTCCAACGTGAACTGCACTTGAAGGAAGACGACGACTCAATGGCGGCCATCCGCAACCAAGGGGGCGAGATCCTCGAACTGACAGCGCAAGAGCACCAGGCGTTCGTCCGCGCCGTGACGCCCATTTACGACGAGGCGCGGAGCCAATACGGACGCGATCTACTTGATTTGGTAGGTCTGTGAGTGGCAAAGCGCTTGAATTGCGAACGCCTAAGGCACTGGCACCGTCTTAGCTTGCCCTTTTCCAATATTCGGAACGTCACGACTTTCGCCGGCGCTGAATTTTCCGAAACGTTTACTCGCATGGGCTCCTCCAAGAGAATTTTGCCTGCCAATCGTCCTGACAAAAGCGGAAGTCCAATCGGTTTTGAAATGCATGACCGGCGTCCCCCGCCTCGTCGCGCCTCCTGTTGTATGGATCAGGCCTGCGATTGCTGGAGTGCCTGACGCTTCGGTAAAGGATCTGGATTTCGAAAGGATGGAGATTCGGGTCCGCCGCGGCAAGGGAGGAAAAGACAGGCTGACGATGCTGCCCGCAAGCACCAAGCAGGACCTGATCGAACATCTGAAAATTACCAAACGCCTTCCCGAAAGAGATTTGCCCGAGGGCGCCGGGCGCGCGAAACTGCCAGACGCGATCGCCCGCAAGTATCCCGACGCGGACTCTCAGTGGGGCTGGCAATTCGTGTTTCCGGCGAGGAGCAAGTATTTTGACCGGGACGCCGGCATCAAGCGCCGCCACCACGTCGATGAGTCGGTGATCCAGAAGGCCATAAAGGAAGCCGTCCGGGCGGCGGGAATCACGAAACATGGAACCGCCCACACCTTGCGCCACAGCTTTGCCACTCAGCTTCTCGAAAGCGGCTACGATATCCGCACAGTCCAAGAGTTGCTCGGTCACAAACATGTCACTACGACCATGGTGTATTATGCGCAGACAGCGGATATGTGCAGTCGAAGATCTAACCCACTGATTGCAGGGCGACATCGGCTGGTTTGACCCAACATAATATCCCGCGTTAGGTTGGCGGATCCCGGTTCGGGGAAGTCATGCGGGGTGTCCTCCCGAAGAGTTATAAAGAACGCAGCCAGTCCAGAAGATCCTTATTCTGCTGCCAGGACGGAATGG
>Ga0209470_1001609_pt1 | contig 16626 bp, 18 predicted proteins | sample GraSoiAngelo_125_FD_185882 | JGI IMG/M metagenome (GOLD analysis project Ga0209470, IMG submission 185882) | Grasslands soil microbial communities from the Angelo Coastal Reserve, California, USA - 14_0927_05_40cm (SPAdes) (version 2) | ecosystem: Environmental > Terrestrial > Soil > Grasslands ... | reverse complement strand
CGGAACTCTCTTGAACGAGACGAGGACGTCGGGCCCGAAGCGTTCCACCCAACCATCCTCGATCGTGCAGAGCCGATGCGCGTCCGTTCCCTCCGCCTGGAAATCGCGAAGCAAGGCTGCGTCGATCCAGTTAGATTCGGTTTTCATCGGTCGTAGTAACCTTTACGGCGTACTTGCAAATCGCCATTGTGCAATGGATCGGTTGCCGCTCAGTGCGGGCGTCGCTACACTTCCGCATCGTAGTGCGTCGTTGCGCCCAACGCGACTGCTGACCTATGCAACAAGTTACTGTTCGCGTTCCGGCGAGCACTTCCAATCTTGGCCCCGGCTTTGACTGTCTCGGTGTCGCGCTGCGCATTTATAACGACGTCACCGTGACTAGAGGCGCAAAATCCCGACTGCAGACGGTTGTCAGCGAGGCAGCGGATTTGTTCTTTCATCATGCTCGACGGGCGTCATTTTCATTTTCCGTATCAATCGCAGGCAATGTTCCCTCTTCACGCGGTTTAGGGAGCAGCGTCACACTGCGACTTGGCGTCTTGCACGCCTTGAATGCTTTAGCTGGCAGTCGCGTTGATCCCTTGTCGCTCTTTCAACTATGCGCCCAGTTGGAAGGACATGCCGACAACGCCGCCCCGGCAGTTTTCGGCGGGTTCACTGTTGTGAGGGGTCAGACTGTCCAGCGCTTCGACGTTTCGGAGCGGTTATCTTTCGTTCTTTTGATTCCGGATTTCGAAATTAAGACGTCGGGAGCCAGACGGATTTTGCCGTCACGAATTACGCGTGTCGCTGCAGTGGAAAATTGTGCAAATGCATGTGCGATTACAGCCGCGTTCGCATCGGGCAATTATCGTAATTTGCGCAGCGCTTTCGCGGACTATCTTCATCAGCCGTACCGGGAAAAACTGATTCCGTTCCTCCCGCGCGTGATCGACCGCGCGGAAAAAGCCGGCGCGCTTGGCGCCTTCCTTAGCGGCAGCGGATCGACAATCTGCGCGATTACGCTTCAAGACCGAAATAAAGTGGCGGTTGCGATGAAGCGCTCTGCAGGCTGGAGATCAACGCGCACAATCATCACGCGTGCAGACAACTGCGGTGCGCGCCTTATCCAATCGTCGACGACTAATTAATCACCATTTCCGATGGGTCGTCGCCTTGAAAATTTAGAGCAGTTTGGGATCGACGTTGTGCTTGAGCGCCGCCGCGGCATTCGCGCTGCGGTGTTGCGTGCCATCCTCCATGCGCTGTCATTCGTTTACGAACGCCTTGTCCAGCTTCGTCTCTACTTTTACAGAAAAAGAATTTTCCGCGAGCGCGCGCTTGGTTGCCTCGTCATCAGTGTTGGCAACCTCACTGTTGGCGGCACGGGCAAGACACCGATCGTCGAGAAATTTGCGCGTGCCTTGCAGGCGGGTGGACGGCGGGTTGCTATTTTGAGCCGCGGTTACAAAAGCGTTCCGCGCAAACGAAGGTGGCTGGATCGGCTGCGCGGAACCATTGTCGATCCACCGAGGATTGTGTCCGACGGGAAGACACTGCTGCTCGATTCACGTACGGCTGGCGACGAGCCTTATATGTTGGCACACAATCTGAAGGACGTGGTCGTGCTCGTGGATAAAGATCGAGTTAAGAGCGGTCTCTTTGCCATCGACACGTGGAAGGTCGACACACTCCTGCTCGACGACGGCTTGCAATATCTGCATCTCAAACATCGGCTGGATATCGTGCTGGTGGATCGACAGGCACCCTTTGGCAATGAATTCCTGCTCCCGCGCGGCACGCTGCGCGAGGCTCCGCGAAATTTGCGGCGCGCGAGCTATATCTTCATCACCAAAAACACGGGAGAGTCTAATGAGGCGCTCACCCGACGCATCCGGCGTTACAATCGCACCGCCGAGATCATCGAATGCGCGCACAAGCCGCTATATCTTCAGAATGTTTTCACCGGCGAACGGTTGCCGCTCGAGCGCTTGTGCGGCGCGTTCATCGGCTCGATTTGCGGCATCGCCGCGCCAGAAAGTTTCGAAGGCGCATTAAAGAAACTTGGAGCACACGTCGATCTTGCAAAACGCTACATTGACCATCACTACTATAGCGAAGCGGAGCTAACGACGTTCATCAATCGTTGCATTCGACGCGATCTGGCAATGATCATTACGACGGAGAAAGACGCCGTGCGCATGCCGCATCTGCCCGAGGTAGAAGTGAAAGTGCCGATTTGTTTTCTGCGTGTGGAAATCGAAATCTTGAGCGGTCATGAAAGCTGGGAGCATTGTGTTGCTCGCATTTGCAAACCCCAGCCCATGCTATCGCCCGAGCGCTTCTTCGCCTGATTTGTCATTCTCAGCGAAGCCGAAAAATTTCTCGCTGTTGCCAATCATTATTCGGTCACCGATAAGCACCGGTGGAACACAGATCGGGAAAGATCGGATTTCATCTATGAAAATCTGTGTGAATCTGTGGCTTAAAAATTGCGACTATGCCAAATAAGGCCGAACTAATCGTTGAGGACCGCAAGATTCATGTGTCGAATCTGGACAAGGTGCTTTATCCGAAGGTCGGATTCACCAAAGGCCAGGTGATCGACTACTACATCCGCGTTGCGCCCGTGCTCTTGCCGCATCTCAAGGATCGCCCCCTCACGATGAAGCGCTATCCGGACGGCGTGGAAGGCGAATTTTTTTACGAGAAAAATTGCCCGTCGCATCGCCCGAAGTGGGTAAAGACGGCAAAGGTGTGGAGCGAAAGCAACGAACGCATGATGAACTACTGCCTCGCGCAGGATCTACCGACACTGATTTGGGCGGCAAACCTCGCCGATCTCGAGCTGCACACGTCGCTCTCACGCAAAAACAATATCGAACGTCCGACCATGATGGTGTTCGATCTCGATCCGGGTGCGCCCGCCGATGTCGTCCAATGCTGTCAGGTAGGCCTGTGGTTGCGCGATTTGTTAGGCGAAATGAAATTGAAATCGTTCGTGAAAACGAGCGGCTCAAAAGGTCTGCAAGTTTATGTGCCGCTGAATACGTCAGTGACCTATGATCAAACCAAGGATTTGTCGCGCGCACTCGCCCAGCATCTCGAGCATGAACATGTCCATCTTGTCACGTCGAACATGTCCAAGGCGGTGCGGAAAGGAAAGGTGTTCGTCGATTGGAGCCAGAACGACGAACACAAAACCACCATCTGCGTTTATTCCCTTCGCGCTAGGGAAGAACCGACCGTTTCCACTCCGGTCGCTTGGGATGAAGTTGAGAACTGCCTGAAAAAGAAAAAAGCCGAACTCCTGAAATTCCGATCCCACCAAGTTGTCACTCGCGTCGAAAAACTCGGCGACCTTTTTGAGCCTCTCGAAAAACTCAAACAAAAGCTACCAAAGAAATGGGAACTCTAACTTAGCAAAAGATTGTCGAGTATGAATAGTTATGTGTGGTTTGATGCGATCGGATGGGTGGGAGCAGTAGCTCTCTTAATCGCTTACGCACTGGTTTCCTCCAAGAAATTGGAAGGAGACTCGACTGCCTTCCAACTCCTCAATATCAGCGGCAGCATTCTGTTGGCCGCAAACACGATTTTTTATGGATCCTACCCTTCCACATTCGTGAACCTGATCTGGGCTGGCATAGCCGTTTTTTCGATCACAGCCAGAAGACGCCTTTCTTCTCCTTAGATCGTGCAACGCACATTGGAGAGCTTGGCGACTCTTCGAGTCCGTTGAAGAACTCAGACAAAATTGCCGAAGAAGTGAGAGCTTTGAAAATATCATTGCCTTTGTATTGCACGATTCTTTGCGCGTTTACGCGAGCGAGCGTTGGCGTGGAAGTGCAGTTTGACGATCTCTTGAAAAATCCTGCTCGGTTTAATCACCAAGAGGTGACGGTGAAGGGTATTGTTGGTGGTCGAAGGAGATAGTAATTCATTATGGCGGGATGCTGATGCCCTTCGACGACTCGACTAGAAGCATTGGATCCATGTATATGCTGACCTGAGTCTGCCTCCATACCCGGGCGCAAACATGTCGCCGGACTCGCCAGCCAATCTCCATTGGGTCAAGCTCACGGGGGTTGTCGACACAACCGCTCGCGGCCGAATTGGCGACGAGCCATTCGGACTTTTGCAGAAGAAAATCGAGCTCCTCCCTAGTCCCCGGCTCAAAGAGTCTTTGACGATTTTGGCATGGTTCAAAAACGATTCCGGTCGCGAAGTGAATATGGAAGTCAAATCCGGCCTCGGAGTTGCTTGGTTCACGATCGCACCGGGCAAGATCGCCGAGGTTGGCATCGAGAAGGGCAACGAAACAGCGACAGCGAAGAACCGGCCGAAGAAACCATTTGCGCAATGTGCTCTTACGCCGCAGGGATCTGACCGGTACTTCGATCGCGACAATACGCATATTATTATCGAGTCACGAAAAATTCGGTTGAGCCGATACTGCCAAGCGAAGCCAAAAAGTATTGGTACTTGTATTCATATCCCGACCGCGACTGAATACTGATGATGCGCAAAGTAAATTTGAAGGACATCGAAGAGCAGGAGCGAAAATCGCCAAAGGGAAAGTTTGGACGGATGACGAAGAATATTTCGATCGCGCTCGGACGAAAGCCGGAGTCGCTCGATCTGGCCAGGCGGCAGCCCTTTGATCTGGCGCAGGTGCGGATTCCCAAAGGCAAGTCGCTTTGTCCGTATCATTCGCACTCGGCTGAATCGGAGCTTTATCTCGTCGTCTCCGGGTGCGGCAGCGTGCGCGACAAAGATGGCACAACCGAAGTTGGGCCTGGCGACGCATTTTTCTTTCATCCGGGTGAAGCGCACCAGCTTTGGAATGCCGGTGAGGAAGACTTCGTTTATTACGTCATCGCGGACAACCCGCGCAGCGGCGGGACAACTGGTGATTCGTGTTACTATCCCGACAGCGGCAAATGGGCAGTTGCGAAGGAGGGACTTGAAGAAGTGATCGTGAAAGCGACTGAGACCGATTATTTCGATGGCGAAGAATGAACCGATGCCGGTTCAGGCGGTTATGCGCAAAGTAAATCTAAACGAGATCAAAGAAGAGGCGTGGCAATCGCCCAGCGGAAAATACGCCGTATCGTTCAAGGGAATTTCGGAAGCACTCGGGCGCGAACCGGCTTCGCTCGATTTGGCCAAGCGGCACCCGTTCGACTTGGAATGGAACCGCGTGCCTCCCGGAAAATGCAATTTCCCTTACCACGCGCACTCAGCGCAATGGGAGCTTTATTTGGTCGTTTTCGGTAAGGGAAGCGTCCGTCACAAAGATGGCACGACTGAAGTCGTGACTGGGGATGCTTTTATTTTTGGCCCTGACGAACCGCACCAACTGAGCAACCCCGGCCCCGAGGATCTCGTCTACTACGTGATCGCGGATAACCCAATCGGCGAATCGGGCTACTTTCCGGATAGTGGGAAATGGAAGGTTAACAAGTCATCAGCGGCTGATCGCGTCGTCGTAAAGGGAAAAGAGACCGACTACTTCGACGGCGAAGAATAAGTCACCTTGCGATCAGAACCTGTTCTGCGTTTAAACTCAAATCATGGATTCGAACAAATCGCCGCAGGATTTTCCGTACAAGACTTATCTCAATATTCTGCACGGACCACTTGAACTAATCGATGTGCAAAAGCTGGCCGATGCTTGCACGGACAAGTGGTATAACCAGACCCTTTGCAAGGTAAACGATTCTGTCGTTAGGCTAGCGGTCATTCAGGGCGAATATCACTGGCACGAACACAAAGAGATCGATGAATTTTTTTTTGTTCTCCATGGACATTTCCTGATCGATCTCGAAGATCGTGTTGTCGATCTTGCGCCAAAGCAGGGATTCCTCGTGCCCAAGGGCGTGCGCCATCGCACACGTGCGCCCGAGCGAACCGTTATCTTGATGGTCGAGCGCGCGGACATTGTTCCGACTGGCGACTAAATGCGCCGAGAGGCAGGTGAAGATAATTTCAGGCGGACAAACAGGTGTTGATCGCGCTGCGCTCGACGCTGCCTTGAATCACGGAATCGATTGCGGCGGTTGGTGTCCGGCTGGACGCCTCGATGAGGTCGGTAGGATTCCGGATCGGTATCCGGTCAGGGCACTGGAACATGGTGGATTCACCGAGCGCACTTTGCAAAACGTCAAAGACTCCGACGGAACCGTAATTATTTACTTCGCCAAATTGAGTGGTGGCACTGAACAAACAGTCTGGTTCTGCGTTGGGCAACAACGGCCGCACGAACTGATCGACGCTTCAAAAATCTCCATCGACGACGCTGGGAGGTTGATGGCTCATTTTGTCTACGAGCGCAAGATCGACATCCTGAACGTAGCCGGACCGCGCGAGAGCGAGTGGCGGGACGGATATGATTATGCATTTCGCGCCCTAGATGCTTTCGCGAACTCGATTACGAGCCGGAGCGCCCGCCGTCGCCAAGCTACGGTGGGGCAGGCGAGCAAGAATGAGAGGAAGAGGAGGAGATGAAGTTATTCGTAGCGTAGGGCTTTAACCGGATCGAGCCGCGCCGCGAAGTAAGCGGGAATCAGCGCGGCAAATGAGCAGATGAGAAACGCGCTGATACAAATGATGGCGACATCCCTCGGGATCACTTCTGCCGGGATCGATGAAAATTGATAGACTTCACGTGGGAAAATCTCGATGTGGAATGTAGATGCCAGCCAGTGGCTGAATTCGTTGCGGTAGCGGATTAGCGTCATCCCGAGTCCGAGTCCCGTAAGAGTTCCGAAGAGTCCGACGATCGTTCCCTGGCCAAGAAAAACCCAGATGATTTGCGCGATGTTCGCCCCGAGCGCTTTAATAATTCCGATCTCGCGCCGCTTTTGCACTGTCACTGTGATCAGCGTGCTCATGATCCCGAACGCTGCGACGATCACGATAAAGAACAAAAGGAAAAACATCACTGTGCGCTCGAGCCGCACGGCTTCGAAATACTGACGGTTCATGTCGATCCAGGTCTGCGCGTATTCCGGCGGCTCGAGAAACTGTTGAATCGCCTGCTTTACCCGCTCGGCACTGTAAGGGTTGTCGGTTTTAACCGTTATGCCGTGCAACGCGTCACCCAAGCCGTACAACTCTTGTCCGCTATAAATCGGAACGAGAAGAAACTCGGCGTCGTGCAGGTAGTGACCGGTCTCAAAAATGCCAGTTACAGTCAGTTCTTTCGGAAGGATGACATCGCGCAACTCGTCCACCGCTTTTCTTTCTTCCTCCCACTTCGCGTTCTCCAATTTCTTAATGGAATCGAGAATCTGTCCGAGATTTCCCGGCGAATAGACCGTTAGCTTGTCACCGACGTGAATCTGCAATTTTCGTGCCAGCTCAACTCCGAGCACGGTTGATTCGCCTTCCAGATCGAGCTTGCCGTATTTGATGAATTTCCGTAGTGGAACGACTTTCTCCTCCTGCGCTGGATCCACACCCCGAATCATCGGGGCAAGCCGCCGGTTCTGAAATTCCACGATCACCGGGCCCTGAATATAAGGCGCGGTTGCCACCACCCCCGGCGTCTTGTCGATCTTCGTTTTGAGTGTTCGCCAATCGCGCAGGACGTCTTCTGTGCTGACGAGGATGTGTGCATCGAAATCGATCACTTTTTGGCGAAGCTCGCGGTCGAACCCGGTCATGACTGAAATCACCAGAATCAGCACTGTTACACCGAGCATTACACCGAGGATAGAAATCAATGTGATGATAGAAAGGAACGTTCGCTTCGGCTTCAAGTACCTCAGCGCCAGAAAAAGACTAAACGGCAGTTTCAATTCGCCGATAGCGTGGCGGTAAACTCAATCGAATTCAACCACGTGCGCGCGCAAGCGGGAGTTTGGGTAGCGCACGCGTGACGCGTGCGTTACCGGAGTCGCCTCAGCAACGATGGCAGTCATGCGCGTGCGCTCTCAGGTCTTCCAGCGTAACGAATTCCAGCGCGGAGGAGTGCGTGGCTTCAAGATCGACAGGGGCCGAGCGATTGTGATCAAGCGCGCTTTTCCAACGCGTGACGCAGATGCACCATTTGTCACCGGGCTTGAGTCCGGGAAATCCCCATTCCGGCTGCGGCGTTACCAGATCGTTTCCATCGAGCACGGAGAAATCCAAAAACTCGCGCGTGACTTTCACGCACACCGTGTGCAATCCGACATCTTCCGGTCCGGTGCGACAAAATCCGTCGCGATAGAATCCTGTCATGGGATCGCGACAACAGGATCTGAGTTCAGTCCCGAGAACGTTTGTGGGCACCAGAGGAAGGTAGCGAACGATTCGCCCTTTCAATCAAAATCTCAGGCCGTGATTCGTCGAAACTTTAAAATGTTTGGAGCAAGCAACCAAAGCCGACGCTGGATTGTGCTGAAGCGGTTCGCTACTCTTCTCCTGAGGGATCGAATTCAATGAATGGTAAGCTTCGGAGGACGCACACTGCCATTGCTTATTGGGTCACCCCGGCTGAGCCGGCGCACAGCTTTCTTGAAAATATGATTTGTGATCTTGCGCGGCGATACGACGCGCCTGTGTTCGAGCCGCATGTCACGATCCATGTTGTATCAAATCATGTCGAAGCCGCCGAAAAAGTAATCTCGCAAGCCGCGTTTGGTTGCGAACCGATCGAGTTGAAACTCCTTGATGTGCGTCACTCGGGCGAATTTACCAAAACCCTTTTCGTGCAACTTGCGTTGAACACAGAATTGCACCGACTGAATAAAATAATGCGTAGTGACGTGCAAAATTCATTCGATTACCGCCTCGAACCACACCTAAGCTTGCTCTACAAGAAGATGCTGATTCTGGCACGGCGTCGGTTGGCGCGGTCAATCAAGTTGCCGTTTTCGGAAATGATTTTCGACTCAATTAAGGCGGTCCGTTGTCCTTTACCCACGCGTAACCGGGCCGATGTGGAAGCTTGGCGCATCGTCGCGACGAAATCGTTGCGCAGGTAACTATTTAATCGCGCGGCTTCGACGCAGCCAGGCCAAAGCGGCTACAACAAAGGTGGAGTTGACGTCGACCTTGGAGTCGGGGTTGGCGTCGGAGTCAGCTCGGCAGGCGCGGGTGAAACCGACGGGGATGGACTTGCAGAAGCAGTGGCAATCTTGTTTCTGGCTTCCTCGAGCAGTTTTTTCTCTTCCAAGTAAATCTTCGAATCGTCAGTTGTATTAATGTACTCCTTTGCTGCGTCGATTTGGTTTGCCTCGAGAAGTAACAGCGCCGTGTAAACGGCGGCGTGCGGATCGTGTAATTGATCGGTTGGCAATCTTTGTATAATCTCAAGGCCCTCGGCGCTGCGGCCAAGACGAGAGAGAAAAAACGCGTAAGTTACGGCACAATTGACTTCATTCGGCGCGCGGTCGTAGGCCTCTTTGGCAAGATCGTACGACTGTTTCGTATTTTGCTCGATGGTAAGGCCGAGTCGCGCGAGATCTGCTGTGATCGGCGCCTCGTTGGGAGAGCTTTCGTGCAGCCGGTGGAGAATGTCATAGAGTTTCTCGAGATTATTGTTGGCGCGATAAAGGCGCCGAAGCGCGTCGAACGCTTCGCGCCGCATCGGTGGATTCTTCCCCACGCGCAGCCAAAGTTGTTCGGCCTCTTTCTCGAGGTTCCATTTCGAAGCGAGGCGCGCCAAATCAAGTTCACGCTTCGGCCATTCGTTCGTCGCTTGTTCAGCGGAGCGCCAGACCGTCTCGAATTCCGTGTCCGCGGTGTTTTGTTGTAATCGTCGAGCTGCGATTGCGTGATATCCAAGACGCAGGTATTCAGATTCCCCCCATGCTCCGGCGCGCGTCCAGCGTTTCAGGCGCGACCAATTTCTTACGCTCGCATATGCGTCTGCAACTGCGATGGAGGCGGGTGGAGAACTAAGTTCATCCGGGCGCAACTTATCGACCCACTTTACAACGTCGCCGGCGAGTCCGTTTTCGTTCATCCAAGTCATAAGCGACGCGAGGTCCGACGGATTGCGCACAGCAAGCGGCTTCACTCGTTCCAGCAAGAGACGAAACTTCTTCTCATCGAGCTTTCGATAAAAGTTCAGGCAGAGAAGGTAATCGCCGAATGTGACCTCCTGCGACATTTGGAGCTGCTGCGCAAGGCTGTCCGCCGCGGCCGGGTCATTGCGTGCCACGGCGTCATTAAGCAACGCGCGCAGGGCGCCACTGCGGAAAGGAGCGAGTTTGGTGAGTCGATTGAGCGTGTCGCGTGCTCTTGCGCTCTTTTGTGGGTCGCTGGTCTGGATTTGCAGTACCGCGAGATTGAACTGATACAGATCGTTCCCTGGCTCTCTCTTAACGGCAGCGGCGAACTGCTCTTCCTGTTCGGCGAGATTTCCTTCCGCGCGGGCCAGCCAACCCGCCACCACGTGAAAAGCGGCTCTGTCACGATCGCTGGGAGTGACCTGATCGATCGCTTTTCGCGCGAGGTCGAGCTTTCCAAAGCGCAAGGCGGCTGAGGCTAGATTGAGTTGACTGTCTGGATCGTTTGGAAGCAATCGCGCAATTTGTGTGCGCCATGAGACGGCTTCCTCAAGGTTCTGCTTTTCCGCTGCTTCCGCCAGAATGTAATACGCCGGCAGAGAGTCAGGATCCAGCTTCACTACCTCTCGTGCAGTCTGTGTTGCGTCGTTAAATTTTTTCTCCTGCAGCATCGAGGCTGCCAGATGCAGCAAACGGTTTTGGTGCCAGTCCCTATAAAGTCTTCGGCCGTAACCAAGCAAAGCAACGCCGAGGAGAATAACGACTAGAAATGCAGCAGCGAAAAGGGCCAGACGCTCCGGCCATAATCGTCGTTGGACGAAAGATCCAAGACCGGGAAATATCTGACCAGCTCTTCTGTGGCCGGCGTCTTTGATTTTTTCCGCCATTCTCGTGTCCTTCTCGTGGCGCGGCGAAAATTAGAACCCCGCACGGGTCGAATCGCCCAACCACAGGCTTCTAAGATTGTGATGCTGCCTCGGATTCTTCGACCACAGGAAGCTCCTCGATCGATTCCTCGACCTCCTCCCTCAAACGACGTCCCCAGACATAGCGCGCCAGTAATACCTTGACTGTTGCGGTCAACGGCACGGCTAGGAGGGGGCCGAGCACTCCGCCGATGATCAGACCCCAGACAAAGATTGACACGATCACTGTCATCGGATGCAGGCCGACATAATTCCCGACAATACGCGGGGCGTAGAAGATGCCCTCGAGATTTTGTATCACGATGAAAATCAGCGTCACACCGATCGGGTGCAACCAATCACCCCATTGAAAAGCAGCAATGAGCACGGCTGGCACCCAGCAGACAATTATGCCGATGTACGGGACCATCGTAAGGATGACAACGAGCGCGCCTATCAGTGGCGCAAAATTCAGCCCAAAAAGCGTTAGCGCGGCACCGATGAGGAGGCCATCCACCAAACAAACAAGCAGCTGTCCCCGAAAATAAGCGGTGATGTACTTATTGATCTCCGACAATACTTCTGCGACTTCGTCCTTTAGGGGCGAAGCCCGCAGCGGCAGGTAATCTTTCCATCTCTCTTCAATGCGCGGCTTTTCAGTTAACAAGAAAAATAAATAGATCGGCACCAGAATGAGGCTGAGCAAGAACCCTGTTATTCCAAGAAATCCGCCGATGCTTTTCTTCAAAATTCCCCAGAACTTTTCCATCAGGGTTGGAAGCGCCCGCTGGATATTCGGCATTTGTTTTTCCACGTAAGCTTGAATCCGCTGGCGTTCGGCAGTCGAAAGCTTGGATGCAGTAGGCGCAATTGTTTCAGGCGGTGGCGCGAACGCCTGCGGCGCAGATGGCGAAGCAGCCGCAGTCCCGGTTGGTTGCGGATGAGGAGAAGGAGAGGCAGGGCCGATCAGCCAGTTTGTCAGACTGGTCGATGCAGACTTTCCGTGTGCTCCGCCAAATAAACCGAACGTTTGGTCGAATCGATAGATAAGATCGACAATCCGGTCGCGCGCTTTTTCTGTATAGGCAGGGACTTGCTTGGCGAAATTCGCGCTTTGAATTGAGATGGTTGGGACGAGCCAGGCGACCAATCCGCCGAGTGCAAAAAAGGTGATCGCGAAAAGAAGGGCCACCGCCTTGGTACGACTAAGCGTCGCCCGAGACATTTTCGTCACCAGCGGGTCGAGCAGATAGGTAAGGATCCCCGCGATCGCGACTGGAATCAAGATTGGCTGAAGAAAGCTGATGATATTAGCGCCGGTCCAGATCACCGCGCCGACGATTACGATAAGAAGAACAACGAAGAAAGCAGTGAGGGCCGCCCACATCGTTTTGCGCTGCCAGGATGTTGGATAATCCATCATGTGCGCAGAATGCGCTCCTCGAGTTTTGTAAAGGACCTACGCTGGTTCGACATTTTAGTCACTGAGTCGAATTCGTCTTTGCCGGCGAACTCTTGCTGATTGTCGTCCTAGTACTCTCAATCTTCTCTGTCAGCTTCTTGTTTTTCGGATCGAGCGCCAACGCTTTTTGCCACGATTCCAACGCCTCCGGCACACGATCCAATTTCAGATAAGTGTCGCCCATGTGTTCAAACACAATCGGATCGTCGCGGCCCATGTTTTTCGAAGCGCGAAGCAGGTCGGCTAGGGCTTGATCGAATTTCCCCTTCCGAAACTCGACCCAGCCGAGGCTGTCGAGGTAAGAGCCGTTGTTGGGTTCAATCTCCAGCGCCCGTTTGATCATCTCCTCGGCTTCGTCCAGTTGCATGTTGTGATCCGCCCACATGTAACCAAGGTAGTTGTAAGCCTCCGCTGCATTTGCTGGATCGAGCGCGATTGATTTGCGAAGCAGGTCCGCCGCTTTTTCATACAAACCTGCCTGCTCGGCTGTCGCGCCATAGTTGAAGTAGAATTTCGCGTTTGCGATTTCATTGTCCTGATCGGCTTGCGCTTCGTGCAATGCCTCCTCAAAGGTCGCTACTGCTTGCTGGATTTGCTTCGCTTCGCGCTGAGCAATCGCTAGATAGTAAACGATTTCCGGCGCGCCCGGGAACCGGCGACGGGCTTCTGCCAGCATTTTTACAGCGCGCTCAGGATCTTTGAGAGGGCCGAGGAGCAGCTCCGCCAGACGCAAATATGTGCCGGCATGATTGGGATTAATCAGCTGGCTTTGCTCGTAGTTTGCGGCTACTTTGGCAAACTTGGCTTTAGCTTCATCGAGACGATTTGCGCGCTGAAGCGATCGCGCTTCATCATCCAATACCTGCGCAAGCAAATCATAGGGCTGATATTTTTCCGGGTGCTGTTTGATAATTTGCTCGAGCATCTCAACCGCTTTTCCGCGCTGGTTCGTCAGAATGAAACCGGTCGCCAATTTTTCCCTTGCGTTGGCGTCATCTGGTTGCAGTTCGAGTACGCGAAGATAAAGCGGGATCGCCTCCTTAAGTTGTTGTGACGATGCATAGTAATCCGCTACGTCTTTGAGGGCTGTAGGATCGTCGTTGGCATGCTCCGCCGCTTTTTTGAAAATTTCATTGATGCGCCTCAGATCGTCCGGTTTCGGCAATGAGTCAGGTTTGAAAAGAATGGCTGCATAAAGTTTGCCGAGCCGGGTCCAGAAGCTTGCGTCGTCGCTCCGAACCTTTGCGGCGCGATCTAGGACCTCCAGTGCCTTTTTTTCTTCTCCAGCCGCAAACTCGATTTCGACCAGGCGCTGGTAAGCCTCTATATCTCGCGGATTCAGCGCGATGGCGCGATTGGCATAATCGACAGCTTGATCCGTTTTCTTGAGATACTTCGCATAGATAAAGGCTAACTGGCGGTAAGGTTCAGCATCGTTCGGATTTGCCTTGATTGCGTCTTTTAGAATGTCAATCGCTTGGGGAAAATCCTCCTGTTGTATCAGCAAAGCCGCCACGCGCGCTGCGAGGTCCGATTGGCCGGGATCAACGTTGAGCACTTTGCGATACGCCTCCAGCGCCTGATCCATCTCGCCGTTCTCCTCGAACGCCATTCCCTCGACAAAATGCGCGAGCGCCGCGGCTTTGCGTTCGTTCTCCGGATGCAAAACTAGGTCTGAGGCCGGCTTGAGATTGAATGAATCATCCTGACGTCCGACTTGTTTTATTCCAGTGGGTGCGGGTCTGATCGGTGGAGCCAAAGTGCGTGGCGTCTTAGCGATTGCGCTGTTTGCGGAAGTGAAAATAACAAGCGCGAAAACAAAACCCCACAGCGCCCAAACACCGCGCCTTGCCTGCTCCCTCATACATCCGATTCTAGCTTTTGGCGCTATCCTCCGCAAACCAGCCTTCGCCTTGGAGCGCAGGGGAAGAGGCTACGGCTCGATCACGCCAAGGCTACGGCCTAGCAGATTCAGCCCTACGCGCGTCCTAACAAACCGCGAGACGCAACCGCTGCTATGCTTTATAGCGGAGACGCTTCTTATGGCGACTTTGCCTCATACGCTTGCGGCGTTTGTGCTTGGCAATTTTCGCTTTGCGTCTTTTTTTAAGAGAGCCCATTCAGATTTTCAGATTCGCGAGCCGCGATTCAATCATCTAATTCGCCGGGTTGCAACTCAGTTCTTTTAGCTGGAGCGATTGGTTAGGCGTTTTTCCTGAGGTCATCTAGATACAGATTGAATCCTTTCGCTCGCCAGTGGGCACGGATGGAATCGAGTAGCTCGACGGAGTGGGACGTGACATGGACATCGCGATCATTGCAGAAAAGAAATCGCGCATCGAGTGCCAACGGCTCAATTCAACAATCATAAAGGCCTAACCGAAAGCCCCTCGTACGCTCACGGTCTGCAATAAACGAAGGCACATTTGCGATAGGGACGGTGTAGCCGACGCCGACGTCGTCCAGCTGGGGAGCATCCGGCGTGAATCCGAACGAAACTGCGACATCGCTGATTCCGCGCTGCGCCAGAAAGGACATCGCATCGGCAAGCTCCTGGCGGAATTGTTCTTTGCTGAGGATGTTCGTGTGCATCTCCATCCCTAACGAGAAATGAGCCGAATTTTTCTGTCTAATCCATCATTTCTTCATCAACGCATCCCGCTTCGGCTTGAATTCTGTGCCGGGTTTCCATTCTGGAAATTTGTCGCCGTTAGCGACCTGGTAGCCGACCTCGAATAAAAGGTCGACGTCCTGCACTGCGCCGGAGAGGTCCCAATTCGGATCTACTTCATCCGAGACCTGATGATAATGGTGCGCGGTGAAATCATCTTTCTTTTGTTGGCCGAAATCTGCCGGTTTACCAATGAAATCTCGCCGAGCAATCCCGCTTCTTCGGCGGTCGTGGCCATGAAAAGCACTGAGCGTTTCGGCGGCGGATTTAATTTTACGAACGCGGCTCCGAGCTCAATAAGAGACGCGACACCGGACGCGTTATCGATTGCGCCATTAAAAATCTGATCGCCCTGCAATTCAGGATGCCGCCCCAGATGGTCCCAGTGTGCCGTATACATAACGTATTGGTCCCGCAGTTGCGGATCGCTACCGTCGAGTTTGCCGACCACATTGTGCGATTTAAATGAGCGAATCTGTTGTTTGATCTCGATGTACGCATTAGCACTTAGCACCACCGGCCGGAATTCTTTTGTGATCGCCGACTTCTTCAGTGCGTCAAAATCCTGACCGCAATCGGACAGCAATTTCTTCGCAGCATCGAGTGTAATCCACGAACGCGCTTCCACCGCGCCCACGTTTTTATTAGGTGAGTCGATCTCGTAATTCTCCTTGGCCCAGCTCGTTTTCACGACCGAATAGGGATACCCAGCCGGTCGGGTTTCGTGAATGATCACGGCCGCGGCGGCGCCTTTTTGCGCAGCGATTTCGTATTTGTACGTCCAGCGGCCGTAATAGGTCATTGCTTTCCCCTTAAGGATTTTCTCATCGAGCTTTGATGGGTCGGTGGGATCTGGAACCGGTGGATCGCCGATCAGCATCAGCACCGTCTTGCCGCGTAGATCAAAGCCTTTGTAATCGTCCCATCCGTACTCTGGCGCGACGATCCCGTATCCGACAAAGGCGACATCTGAGTTATTAATCTTGATCTCCGGTTGAAGACGCGCCGGATGAGGCAACAAAATCGTCTGGGTATTTCAGCTCGGTTATCTTATCGCCAATGGCGAATGACATTCTCGGTTCGCTTTTGATCCCTGCGAGAGGCACTTCCTGGATGTAAGTGCCGTCTGGATTTCCCGGCTTCAACCCAGTCTGTTTGAGCTGATCAGTGATGTACTTGACGGACAGCTCTTCGCCTTTTGTACCCGGCGCGCGCCCTTCGAATTGATCCGACGCGAGGATCTTGATGTGCGAAAGCAAACCGTCAGGCGTGATCGCCTCCAGCGCCGGCTGCAAACGCAACGCCAATTGATCGACCGCCAGGCACGACACCGCACTGGCGAAAATGATCGCGGTCAAAAAGCGAATACGCCTCCTCATACGCAATGACTCATTCCAAGGGTCGAAGGAATGCGATGATAAGAATCGACGAAGGTTTGCGCGATGACTGCGTCGCCGTTCGACCGTTTCGCGTTATGTCTCAGATGAAATGTGTAAATCTTTTCGCCCGGCGAAACTTCCCAACTTAGCCACAGAGTTAGACAGGTTTTCACAGACACACAGAGGATTCTGAATCTGTGTTTCATCTATGTTCATCTGTGGCGAA
>Ga0209470_1001606_pt1 | contig 16646 bp, 14 predicted proteins | sample GraSoiAngelo_125_FD_185882 | JGI IMG/M metagenome (GOLD analysis project Ga0209470, IMG submission 185882) | Grasslands soil microbial communities from the Angelo Coastal Reserve, California, USA - 14_0927_05_40cm (SPAdes) (version 2) | ecosystem: Environmental > Terrestrial > Soil > Grasslands ... | reverse complement strand
CTCCGCCTCGAAGCCGAGCGCGCGGATCATGGCGAGCGCGTCCGCGGGACCCTCGCCGGGCGTGGTGAGGTAGCCCCCCACGAAGATGGAGTTCGCGGCGAAGAGGGCCAGGCCCTGGGCCCCGGCGAGCGCGCGCTCGCGCCCGCCCGCGGCCCGGATCTCGGCGCGCGGGTTGGTGAGCCGGAAGAGCGCCAGCGCGCGCAGGCAATCGGCCGCCGGCGGCGTGGGCCGCTCGCCGAGCGGCGTGCCCTCGATGGGGTGGAGGAAGTTGACCGGCAGCGAGGCGACCGCGAGCGCGCGCAACTCGGCCGCGACGTCGATCAGGTCCTCGTGCGTCTCCCCCATGCCGATGATGACGCCGGAGCAGGCGCCGAGCCCGGCGCGGGCGCTGCTGCGCACGGTCGCCGTGCGGTCGTCGTAGGTGTGCGTGCTGCAGATCGCCGGGTAGAAGCGGCGGCTCGTGTTCAGGTTGTGGTTGACGAAGTCGACCCCCGCCTCGGCGAGCGCGCGCGCCTGTCCCTCCTGCATGATGCCGAGCGAGACGCACAGCTCGAGCGCGGGCATCTCGGCCCGGATGGCGCGCGCGGCGCCCGCGAAGTGCGCGATGTCCGACGCGCTCGGCCCGCGCGCGCTCACCACCATGCAGTAGCGGCCCGCGCCGCTCGCGACCGCGCGGCGGGCGCCCGCGACGAGATCGGCCACGGGGCGGAGGCGGTAGCGCCGGATGTCGGCGGTCGACACCGCGGACTGCGAGCAGTAGCCGCAGTCCTCGGGGCAGAGGCCGCTGCGCGCGTTCTCGAGCACGCACAGCTTGACGCGCCGGCCGAAGTGCCGGCTGCGCGCCGCGAAGGCGGCCCACAGCACGGCGGGAAGGTCCTCCTCCGGGCTGTCGAGCAGGGCGCACGCGTCGGCGCGCGCGAGAGGCCGGTCGGCGAGGGCCTGCTCGGCCAGCCCCCGGTACGGCCCCGCGGCGGTCAGCGCCGCCACCGTGTCGTCGAGCCCGCTCATGGCCTCCTGGTCGCGGGCTTCCCTAGCTGGCCCGGCCCGCCCGTGCAACCGCCGCCCGACCCCGGTTGACACGGCCGGCGCGAGGGCCGAGTATGCGTACGAGATACACGAACCCGCGAGCTGCCCATGCCCGCCACCACCACCCTCGCCCCCACGGGCCCCGACCTCGAGGCGCTGTTCGCGCCGCTCGGCGACCTGCACTACGGCCCCGCGCGCTGCGCCGCGCTGGCCGACACCATCGCCGAGATCCACTCCCTGAAGCGTGCCCGCAACGCCGTCGTCCTGGCGCACAACTACCAGCGCCCGGAGATCTTCGAGGTGGCCGACTTCGTGGGCGACTCGCTCGAGCTCGCGCGCCAGGCGACCCGCACAGACGCCGACACGATCGTCTTCTGCGGCGTTCACTTCATGGCCGAGACGGCCAAGATCCTGAACCCCACGCGGCGGGTGCTCCTCCCCGACCTGCGCGCCGGCTGCTCGCTCGCCGACAGCGTGACGGCCGAGGACCTGGCTGCGCGCAAGGCCGAGCTGCGCGCCGTCCATCCCGACCTCGCGGTGGTCGGCTACGTCAACACCACCGCGGAGGTGAAGGCCGAGTGCGACGCGTGCTGCACCTCCTCCAACGCCGTCCGCGTCGTCGAGGCGCTGCCGAGCGAGCACATCCTCTTCGTGCCCGACCGGAACCTCGCCAACTACGTCCAGTCACGGACCCGGAAGGCGATCATCGCCTGGGACGGCAACTGCTACGTGCACCACCAGATCACCCCGCAGCAGATCGCGGCGGTGCGCCGCGCGCTGCCGCACGTGCGCGTGCTGGCGCACCCCGAGTGCCGCGCCGACGTGCTCGCCCTCGCCGACGCCGTCCTCTCCACCAGCGGTATGGTGCGCTACGCGAAGGAGAGCCCCGAGCGTGAGTTCCTGATCGTGACCGAGTGCGGGCTCTCGGACCGCCTGCTGCTCGAGGTCCCGGAGAAGAAGTTCTACAAGAGCTGCAAGCTCTGCCAGTACATGAAGATGATCACCCTCGAGGGGACGCGCGACGCGCTCCGCGACCTGGCCCCGGAGATCACCGTCGCGGAGGACGTGCGTGTGCGGGCCGCAGCGGCACTCGAGCGCATGCTCGAGCTGGGCGGGTGAACCCCGCGCCGGCGATCGCGGTCGACGTGGCGGTGTTCACGGTCCTCGACCGCGCGCTGCAGGCGCTGCTCGTGCGCGTCCAGCGCGGCGTGTTCGCCGGGCGCTGGGCGTTCCCGGGCGGCCGCGTACTGGCCGACGAGACGCTCGAGGGCGCCGCGCGCCGCCTGCTGGCCGCCGAGACGGGCGTGCGCGGCATCTACCTCGAGCAACTCTACACCTTCGGCCACCCCGAGCGCGATCCGCACGGCCGGGTCGTGTCGGTCGCCTACTTCGCTCTCATCCCGCACGGCGGCCGCTTTCAGGGTCGGAGCGCCGACGGCGCGCCTTCGGGTCGGGCGCGCGAGCCGTTCCCCGATGTCGCCTGGTGCCCGGCGGCACGCCTGCCGCCCCTCGCCTACGATCACGATGCCGTGCTCCGCACCGCACTCGGCCGCCTGCGCGCCAAGCTCGCGTACACCAACCTCGTCTACACGCTCCTTCCGCCGAGCTTCACGCTCGGCGAGCTGCAGGAGATGTACGAGGCCATCCTCGGGCGCCGGCTCGATCGGCGCAACTTCCGCAAGAAGGTCCTCTCGCTCGGGCTGCTCGCCCGCGCCGGCGGCGTGCGGCGCGGGGCGCACCGGCCGGCCGCGCTCTACGCCTTCCGGCGGCGCCGTCCGATGATGGTCGAGATACTCGCCGCCTCGGCGGCGCAACGGAGCTGACGTCCGGACGCGCTCAGGCCGCGGTCCGGCCCTCGGTCAGCGCCTCGCCGCGGCGCGCGCAGATTCGCATGATACGGATGCGGGAGAGGGCGAAGCGGGCCCCGAGCGCGCGATGCGTCCAGCCGTCGAGACGCAGGCGGCGGATCTCCTCGTCGCGCTCCGCCTTCATGCGGCTCGCGAGCCCACGCGACAGGATCGAGGCCTTCGAGACGCTGATGCCGAAGGTCTGCGCCACCACCCGCAGCGGACGGCCCGCCCGGATCATCTGCACGATCTCGTCCTCGGCCGGCGTCTCCCGGGGCGGCCGGACGCCGCGCCCGGCGAGCTGGCGCCCGTCGACCGCTACCGGCACGGGCGCGTCGCGCAGCAGCCGGGCGCGCAGGCGCCCGGAGTCGAGCCCGAGGCTATCGCACAGGTTCTCGAAGGAGAAGTGCCAGTGCGGATCGGCGCCCTCGATCCACGCCCGCGCCTCCGCGGCGAGCCGCCCGCGCTGGTACCGAGGCCCGACCTCACCGACGAGGCACCGGATCGCGTCCTCGAGCACGGCGCGCATGAGCGCGCGCTCACCGGCCATCGGCCCGGCCTCGGCCATCACTGCGTTCGCCCCCTGCTGGGCTGGCTCAAACATCTCGGCATCCGGCTCCTTCCACCTCTGGTTGACATTTGCCGGGCAAGTCCCCCCCGGAAGGGCGTGAGGACATTAGGCCGAAAGTCGGTAGCCTTTGTCAACTAGGGCAAATACGACCCAGGCCCGTTGGTTTGCCCCTTCTCCGGGAAGAGGGGAGTTTTACCCCGGGCAATCCGTGATCGCTCGGTTTCTGCAAGTGAGCCAGCGTTTTGGAGTGAACGGTCACTCACCGGTCGAGGAGCTGGCGGCTCGCAAGCTGACCCTGCGCGGGCCGCAGCTTGCCCCTCCCCCCAGGCTGGGATAGAAGGCCGCCCGGGTCGAAGCCGCCGCCCGATGGCCACCGCGTCTCGCAGCCGCGCACCGGCAGGAGCCAAGTCGCGTCCGCGGGCTCCGCTCGCGGCCATGGCAGCGGCCGACGCGGCGCGCAGCTGGGGCGTACCCGCGCTCGCGCTCGCGGTCATCGCCCTCCTGGCCGCGCTCTCCGCCGCCGGGACGGTGGGGAGCGCGGCCGCGCTCGCCGGCACGGTCGCCGCGTCGCTCGTGCTCCTCCTCTATATCAGCGAGCGTCCGCTCGTGATCGGGGCGCACGCGCCGCGCGAGCGGCTCCTGGGCGCCGGGCTCGGCCTGGTCTGGTTCGCCGCCTGCTACGTGCCCTTCCACGTGCGCCTCTTCCCGGGCACCCCGCTCATCAACGCGGCGCAGGTGACGGCAGCGGGGAGCGGGCTCCCGCTCCGCATCCCGGCCGCGGGGCGCGCGGCCGTCGATCTCCTCCTCGAGGGTCAGCTCGCCGAGAGCCCGAGCGGCAACGTCGCGCCACCCGTCAACTACAGCCTGACGTTCGAGGGTGCGGGCGGCACGCGCGTCTTGAAGGGCACCTTCGAGGACCGCCTGAGCACGCGTCGTCTCGGCCGGCGGGGCTCCGCCACCGTACACCAGAGGCACACCGCCGACGTGCGCATGCTCTCGAATCCGGAGCGCGGCGACCTGACGGTCACGCACGTCGTTCTCGAGCCCGAGAGCGCGCAGCCGATCACGATCTCGGCCTATCCCCACCCGCTCCCCGGCCAGCTCGTGCTCGGGCTTCTCGCCACCGCGCTCATGGCGGCGGTGGTCGCCTTCGACCGCCTCGGCCCGGTGCCAGAGACCGATGGCGGGCTCACCGTCTCCACTGCCGCCGTGCTCGGCACGGCCCTCATCTTCTGGACGAGCAACGCCGTCCACCCCGACTTCTCGGCCCTGATCGGCTCGATGATCTTCGGCGGGCCGCTCGGCTTCATCGCCGGAGCCGCCGTGTGGTGGATGGCCAAGCGCCTCATTGCCGGCCCGGCGTGCTGACGGCCCGGTAGGCCGGCGCCGGCGGATCGTCCTCGCCGCCGCGCTCACCGCCGGCGGCGGCCTGCTCGTTCTGCTCGGCGCACTCGCCAACGGGCCCGCGCTGCTGCGCACGATCGCCGGCATCCATCCCCTGATGCTGGTCGTGTTGGCCCTGCTGACGCTCGCCTCCTACGCGGCCATGTCGCGCTCCTACCAGGGGATCGCGGAGGCGGCCGGCCTGCGGCTCGGCTTCCCCACCTGGCTGCGGATCACGTTCGTCTCGAACACGGCCAACTACCTGGTGACCAGCGCCGGGCTCTCCGGCTTCGCGGTGCGCATGTATCTCCTCTCGCAGCAGCGCATCCCCACGGGGCGCGCGGTCCTGATCTCGCTCGTGCAGACCTTCCTCACCAACTTCACCCTGCTCTCCTTCATCGCCGTGGGCTTCGCGAGCCTGGTCCTCCGGCACGTGCTGCCCGGGGTGGCGCTCGTGGCGGCGAGCGTCGCGCTGGCACTCTTCACGGGGCTGCTCACTTACGCCGTGGTGCTCATGTATCACCGTCAGCTGCGCCGGCGGACGCTCTTCCTCGTCGCCAACACCGGACATCGTGTCCTCCGGCGAGTTGTCCCGCGCTGGACCCCGGGGCGCGTGCGCCTGTGGCGCTTCCAACACAACCTGAACCAGGGGCTCGAGTTCCTCCTCGACCGCAAGGATCGGATGCTCGCGCCCGCGGCGTGGATCATGCTCGACTGGGCGCTCACCATCGCCATCCTGTGGGCCGCGTTCCGCGCCGTCCGCTACCCCATCCCCCCGGGCCTCGTGGTGATCGGCTTCGCGGTCGGCATCTGCCTCTCGCTCGTGTCGCTCGTGCCGGGTGGGCTCGGCGTGATGGAGGGCTCGATGACGGCGGTCTTCGCGAGCCTCTCCGTGCCGTACGAGACCGCCTTCGTCGCCGTGCTGCTCTTCCGCCTCGCCTACTACGTGCTCCCGCTGCTCGTGAGCCTCTTCTTCTTCCACGGCATCATGCTCCAGGCGGTGCACTCCGTCGGCGCGCGTTCGGGCCCGGCGCGATTTGACACTCCCCTCCCCCCGTCGATATGAACCCGCCCATGGTCGGTGTGCAGGCCGCCCGCACGCCGGACTCCGGCGCGCGCGCGGCGCCCGTGCCGACCGGCATCCTGGCCCTGCTCGACGGGCTCGGCGCCGTGGCGCTGCTCACGCGCGACGCCGTCCGCGCTGCGCTCGGCCGCCCGCCCGAGTGGCGCACGGTGGTCGTGCAGCTCGAACAGGTCGGCTGGCGCTCGCTCTCCATCGTGAACCTGACCGCGTTCTTCACCGGCATGGTGCTGGCGCTCCAGCTCGGCACCTACATGGCGCGCTTCGGCGCCAAGATGTTCGTGTCGCGCATCGTGGGCATGGCGCTGGTGCGCGAGCTGGGTCCCGTGCTGACCGCGCTCATGATCGGCGGGCGGGTCGGCGCGGGGATCACGGCCGAGCTCGGCACGATGGCGGTCACCGATCAGATCGACGCCATCCGCGCCCTCGGCGCGAGCCCGATCCGGAACCTCGTCGTCCCCCGGCTGATCGCCATCCTCGTCATGCTGCCCGTGCTCACGATCATCGGCGACCTGGTCGGCATCCTGGGCGGACTCCTCCTCTCCGTGACCGAGCTCAACGTCAGCGGCGAGTTCTACGTGAACTCGCTCATCCAGGTGCTCTACCTGCGCGACGTCTTCTCGGGCATCGGCAAGTCGTTCTTCTTCGCGTACTTCATCGGCATCATCGCCTGCCTGAACGGGCTCCAGGTGACCGGCGGCGCCGACGGTGTGGGCCGCGCCACCACCCGGACCGTCGTCGCCGCCTCGATCACCGTCCTCATCTCGGACTTCTTCTTGACCAAGCTCTTCCTCCTCTCGTGAGCGAACGGCCCTACATCCGCTGCCGCGGCCTCGAGAAGGCCTTCGGCGCCAAGCCCGTGCTGCGCGGGCTCACGCTCGACGTGCTCGGGGGCGAGACGCTCGTCGTGCTGGGCGGGAGCGGCTCGGGGAAGAGCGTGCTCCTGAAGCACATGAACGCCCTGCTCGTGCCCGACGCCGGCGAGGTCGAGGTGGACGGCGTGATCCTCGAGGGGCTCGACGAGGATGCGCTCGTGCCGGTGCGGCGCAACGTCGCCATGCTCTTCCAGCAGGGCGCCCTCTTCGACTCGCTCACCGTGGGCGAGAACGTCGCCTACCCCCTGCGCGAGCATCGCCTGCTGCCGCCTCACGCCATCCCCGGCCGCGTGCGCCAGGCTCTTGAAATGGTCGACCTGGCCGGCAGCGAAGAGCTCATGCCGGCCGAGCTCTCGGGTGGGATGCGCAAGCGGGCCGCCCTGGCGCGCGCGCTCGTGCTCGAGCCGCGCGCGCTCCTCTACGACGAGCCGACCACCGGTCTCGACCCGGTGGTCGCCGCCAAGATCAATCACCTGATCCGCGACCTGCAGCGCCGTCTCGGGGTGAGCTCGGTGGTGGTGACCCACGACCTCGGCAGCGCTTTCCTGGTCGCCGACCGGGTCGCCTTCCTGCACGAGGGCCGCATCCGGTTCGTCGGCACGCCCGACGAGGCACGCGCCTCGCGCGACCCCTTCCTGCACGAGTTCCTGAACGCCGCCTAGACCGCGATGCGCACCACCAAGATCGGGCTCCTGGTCGCCACCGCGCTCGCCATCCTCATGGTGACCACCTTCTCGCTCAACCAGGAGCAGCCCTTCTGGGAGCGGAAGGTCCACTACGAGGTGCATTTCACGCGCACCGGCGGGCTCCAGACCGGCGCCCCGGTCAGCCTGAGCGGCGTGCCCATCGGCACGGTGGTGGAGATGCGCTTCCCGCCCGATCCCGCGGTCAGCCACATCCAGGTGCTCATCAACGTGAAGGGGGATATCGCGCCGCGCATCCGCGAGAACACGGTGGCTTCCATCCGCACGCTCGGCCTCCTCGGCGACCGCTACATCGAGCTGTCGGCGGGCACGCCGGAGTCGCCGCCCGTATCGCCCCGCGGGCTGATCGCCTCGATCGACCCGGTCGAGATCGAGGCGCTGGTCGGCCAGGGCGGCGACATCGTGACCAACATCGTCGAGGTGACGGCCTCGTTGAAGGACGTCCTGGGCTCCATCCAGCGCGGCGAGGGGCTGCTCGGCGCCATGCTCCGCAACCGCGAGCTGGGCGAGGCGCCGCTGGTCGACCTGCAGCGCACGATGGCGAACGTCCAGGCGACGACCGCGTCGCTCGCGAAGATCCTCGAGCGTGTCGACCGCGGCGAGGGGGTCCTCGGGCAGCTCACCAGCGGCACCAAGGAATCGCGCGAGCTGCTCGGCCACGTGCGCCACTCCGCCCGCTCGCTCGACCAGCTCACCACCCGTCTCAACCGCGGCAACGGGGCGCTCGCACGGCTGATGGAGGACGAGGCTTACGCCCACCGCGTGCTCGGCAACCTCGACCGGGCGATCAGCGACCTGGCCGATGTGGCCGCCAAGCTCGACCGCGGCCAGGGCACGCTCGGCAAGCTGGTGAACGACCCGTCGCTCTACCACGACACCAAGGCGCTCCTGGGCGGCGCTCGCAAGAGCTGGCTGCTGCGCTTCTTCGGCGGCGGCGGCTCCGCGCCGACGCCGGACGCTCCGCCGCAGACCGACGCGCCGGCGGGCGATCGGGGTCGCCCGTAGCCGGGACGCTCGGCTCGGTTTGCGTTTCACCCGCCGGTGCGTAGGATGCGCCCGACCTTATGACTGTCGAGTGTCCGCGCTGCGGTACGCTCTACCGCCGGCCGGCGCGCGCGGAGCCCGGCGCGGACACGACCTACCGTTGCGCCCGCTGCCGGCACGTGTTCGAGGCCGGCGCTGTCGAGCCGGCAATGCTCTCCGGCGCCGAGGACGAGGAGCGCGAGTTCGCCTTCGATGACGAGCCTGGGGACGATGATGCCGCGCCCGATCCCGTGGCGATGGCGTACGACGTCGCACCGGAGGAGGGGCGGCCCATGAAGAGCCCGGCGCGCTTCGCGGTGCGTACCATGCTCCTCGTGAGCCTTGGCTACGCGATCCTCTCCGTCTACCTCTACACTCACCCGGAGGGCCTGCGCACGGCGTTCGGCAGCGTGCCGCTGATCGGCTCCCGCCTGACCGAGGCGCGCCTCCAGCCCACCATCGTCCAGCTGAACGACGTGAAGGGACGCTACGAGCGCGTCCAGGGCGACCGGCTCGTCTTCGTCATCTCGGGGACGGCGGTGAACAACTCGGGGGTCCCGGTGCGCAGCATCCAGATCGAGGGGCGGATCGCCGGCGCGCAGGAGCAGCGGCAGGTCGTGTTCTGCGGGGCGGCGCCCCGCGACGTCCAGGACCTGTCGCTGCGCGAGATCGCGCTCCTCCAGACCCTCGAGCCGCCCAAGGACTGGTCGCTCGCCCCCGGCGAGCAGGCGGATTTCCTGGTCGTGTTCGCCTCGCCGGCCACCGACCTGCGCGAGTTCGGCGCCGAGGTGGTCGCCGTGCAGGCGCCGAGCCGACGGGGCTAGGAGGTCTCGGGCTTCTTCGCCTTCGCGGCGTCGGCGTCCTTGGGCGTGACGTCGATCTCCGGCGGCTCGCGCAGCCCCTTCTTGAAGGCCTGGACCCCCTGGCCAATGCTGCCCATCACCTCGGGCAGCCGGCCGGCCCCGAACACGACGAGGACGATCACGAGCACGACGAGCAGCTCGCCGATGCCCATCCCGAACATGCGCGAATCATAGGGGAGCCCGCCCGGGCAGGCAAGCTGGCTCAATTGCGCTGCCGGGGGGTGCTTCCTATACTGCGCTGCCTCGCATGCCGACGACCTTCCGCGAGGCCTACGAGCGGCTGCTGCCGTTGGTTGAGAAGCCCGGCCGCTACCTCGGCAACGAGCGCGGGGCGATCCGGAAGGACCCGGGCACGGTGCGGCTGCGCTTCGCCCTCTGCTTCCCGGAGGTCTACGAGATCGCGCAGTCCCACCTGGGGCTCCAGATCCTCTACGACGTCCTCAACCGCCGCCCCGAGGTGGGCGCCGAGCGCGCCTATGCCCCCTGGCCCGACCTGGAGGCGCTGCTGCGCGCGCGCGGGCTCCCGCTGGTCTCGCTCGAGAGCCACCTCCCGCTCGCTGACTTCCACGTGCTCGGCTTCAGCCTCCAGTACGAGCTGACCTACACGAACCTCCTCACCATGCTCGAGCTGGGCCGCGTCCCGCTGCGCGCCGCCGCGCGCGGGCCCCGGCATCCCCTGGTGATCGCCGGCGGGCCGTGCGCGTTCAACCCCGAGCCGCTGGCGCCCTTCCTGGACGGCGTGCTCCTCGGCGACGGCGAGGAGGCGGTGGGCGACATCTGCGACCGGGTGCTCGCCTGGGACGGCCGCGACCGCGGCGCGCTGCTGCGCGCGCTCGCCGACATCCCGGGCTTCTACGCGCCGGCTCTCTTCGCGCCCCGCTACCACGCGGACGGGACGATCGCCGAGGTCGTGCCGCTCGAGCCGGCGCGCCCGCGCGTCCGCAAGCGGGTGCTCGTCGACCTCGACCGCTTCGCGCCACCCCCGAACCCGATCGTGCCCAACGTCGGGGTGGTGCACGACCGCGCGAGCGTCGAGGTGATGCGCGGCTGCGTCAAGGGCTGCCGTTTCTGCCAGGCCGGTTACATCTACCGCCCCCTGCGCGAGCGCAACCCCGAGCGCCTGGCGGCCGAGACCGCCGCGCTCATGCAGCGCACGGGCTACGAGGAGGTCTCGCTGCTTTCGCTGTCGACCGGCGACTACAGCGGCGTGAATCCGCTCTTGAAGGAGCTGATGGACCGCCTCGTCCCCGAGCGCGTGGCGGTCTCGCTCCCCTCGACACGCGTCGACGCGCTCTCGCCGCGCATCCTGGAGCAGATCCGGCGGGTGCGGAAGACGGGCTTCACGCTCGCGCCCGAGGCCGGCACGCAGCGCCTGCGCGACGTGATCCAGAAGGAGTATCGCGAGGAGGAGCTGCTCGAGGCCGCGCGCCTGTTCGCCGACCTCGGCTGGCGGAGCCTGAAGCTCTACTTCATGATCGGGCTTCCGAGCGAGACCGAAGAGGACGTGCGCGGCATCGCCGAGCTGTCGGCGCGCGTCGCCGCCGCGGCCGGCAGGCGCCTCGGGGTGACGGCCAGTGTCTCCACCTTCTCGCCCAAACCCCACACGCCCTTCCAGTGGGCAGGGCAGCTCAGGCTCGAGGAGACGCGCGCGCGCCAGGCGCTCCTGCGCCACGAGCTCGGACGGCGGAAGATCGCGTTCCGCTGGCACGACGCGCGGCTCTCACTGCTCGAGGGCCTCTTCGGGCGCGGCGACCGCCGGCTCGCCGACGTGATCGAGACCGCGCAGCGGCGGGGTGCGCGCTTCGACGGCTGGTCCGAGCACTGCCGCCTCGAGGTGTGGAGCGAGGCGATGGCGGCGCACGGCCTCGACCCGCACTTCTACCTCCGCCGGAGGCCGCTCGCCGAGAAGCTCCCCTGGGACCATCTCGACGCGGGCGTCAGCCGGAAGTTCCTCCTCCAGGACCTGGCGCGTGCGGTGAGCGGCGTCCTCACGCCCGACTGCTCGATCGAGCGCTGCACCTACTGCGGCGCCTGTGACTTCCAGGCGGTCCGCAACGTCGACTACCACCCCGCCGGCGCCAAGGGCAGCGACCACCGCGGCCACCAGACATCCCGCTGGGCCGATCTCGTCGTCCCCACCGAGGACGCCGCCGGCGCCCCCGCCTGGGAGACCAAGGCCTGGCGCGAGGCGCGCAAGCGCGCCGCGCAGGGCCGCGCAGGGCCGCGCCCGCGCCCGGCCATGCCCGACGCGGTGCCGCTTCCGGAGCCCGTGGCAGGCGGGGCCGGGGGCGCCCCCGGCGAAGGCAACGCCGACGAATGGCTCGGCGCCGTGCCGTCGTCCCTCGCGCCCGCCCCCGCCACGCCGCCCCCCGCGCAGCGCATCCGCCTGCGCTACCGCAAGCTCGGCCCCGCGCGCTTCATCGGCGCGCGCGAGATCGGCAACGTGTTCCTGCGTGCCGCCCGCCGCGCCCGCCTGCCGCTCGCCTTCTCGCAGGGGCACCACCCGATGCCGCGGCTCTCCTTCAGCCCCGCCATCCCGCTCGGCTTCTCGAGCGACGACGAGTACGTCGACCTGGACCTCACCGCCGCCACCCCGCCGGAGACGGTCGCCGACCGCCTCGCCGCGGAGCTCCCCGAGGGTCTCGAGCCCGCCGGCGCCGACGAGGTCCCGCGCGCCGCGCCCAGCATCGACGCCAGCATCGCCGCCTTCGTCTACGAGGTCGACCTGGCCGCGCTCGATCGGCCGCCCGCGCCCGACGCGGTCGCGGCCGCGCTCGAGCGCTTCGCCGGTGCGTCGTCGTTTCCCCTCCGCAAGCACACGCGGACGGGCGAGCGCACCGTGGACGCGTGCCGCTTCGTGCGTGGGCTTGAGATGACCGCGCCGCAGCGCCTCTCCCTCGAGCTGGCGGTGGGGCCCGAGGGCACGGTCAAGCCCGGCGCGCTCCTGGGCGAGCTCCTCGCCATCCCCCCCGAGGAGGTCCCGACGCTTCGCGTGCACAAGGTCGCAACGCGCTTCCGCGCCGCGGCCGCCTGACGGCGGTGGCGAAGCAGATCCTCATCAACGTGGCCCCGTGGGAGACGCGGGTGGCGCTCCTCGAAGACACGACGCTGGTCGAGCTGCACATCGAGCGCCGCGGCGGCGGCGGGATCGCCGGCAACGTCTACAAGGGCAAGGTGCTGCGCGTGCTCCCGGGCATGCAGGCCGCGTTCATCGACATCGGGCTCCCGAAGGCGGCCTTCCTGCATGCCTCGGACGTGGGTCCCCCGGCGCTGCCGCCCGAGGTGGCGCGCGAGGGCGACGCGGCCGAGCTGGTCGAGGCGCCGGCGCTCCCGCCGCCGCACGACACACGTCCGATCGAGGAGCGCCTGCACAAGGGCGAGGAGGTGCTGGTCCAGGTGGCGAAGGAGCCGATGGGGACCAAGGGCGCGCGCGTGACCGCCCACCTCTCGCTCCCCGGCCGCTACCTGGTCTACATGCCGGGGACGCAGCACATCGGGGTCTCGCGCCGCATCGAGGACCCCGCCGAGCGCGACCGCCTGCGCACCATCGTCGAGGCCGAGCGCCCCGAGGAGGGCGGCCTCATCGTGCGCACCGCCTGCGAGGGCGTGACCAAGCGGGAGATCCACGACGACGTGCGCTTCCTGACGCGTCTCTGGGCGCGCCTCGAGAAGCAGGCCGACGCCGCGAGCGCGCCCGCCCTCGTGCACTCCGACCTCGACCTCGTGCTGCGCACGGTCCGCGACCTCTTCACCTCCGACGTCGACCGGCTCGCGATCGACAGCCGGGAGGACCATGCGCGCGTGCTCGAGTTCGTGACCGCGCTCATGCCGCGGCTCGCCCCGCGCGTGCATCTCTACGAGGGGCTCACCCCGATCTTCGACCAGCACGGCGTGGAGACCAAGATCAACCGCGCCCTCGAGCGCCGCGTGTGGCTCAAGTCGGGTGGCTACCTGATCTTCGACCAGACCGAGTCGCTCACCACGGTGGACGTCAACACGGGCCGCTACGTCGGCAAGAAGGACCAGGAGGAGACGATCCTCAAGACCAACCTCGAGGCGGCGAAGCAGGTCGTGCAGCAGCTCCGGCTGCGCAACATCGGCGGCATCATCGTGATCGACTTCATCGACATGGAGAAGGCCGCCAACCGAAAGAAGGTCTTCGACGCGCTCCAGGACGCGGTCCGCAGGGACAAGGCGCGCGCCAACGTGCTGCGCATCTCGGAGCTCGGCCTGGTGCAGATGACGCGCAAGCGGACGCGCGAGAGCCTCGAGCAGCTCCTCCTGAGCCCGTGCCCGCACTGCGGCGGCGGGGGGCGCGTGCGCTCGCTCGAGACGCTCGCCTACGACGCCCTTCGCCGCGTGCAGCGCGAGGCGGCCGGGGCGAGGGACTCGACGCGCATCGCGCTGCGCGTCCATCCCGAGGTGGCGGCCTTCCTGACCGAGCAGGAGCGGCGCAGCCTGGAGGCGCTCGAGCGGCTGGTCGGGCGGACGGTCGCGGTCGAGGCTGCACCCGAGCTCGATCGCGAGCAGGTCCAGGTGGCGCTCGAAAGCTAGTCGGGCAGCGGGACCCGCACGCTGATCCGCACCCCGCTCTCGGAGCTCACCGTCACCGTCCCGCCGAGCGCGTGGACGCGCTCGCGGATGCCGACCAGACCGGTGCCCGGCTTCGTGCCGCCCTGCCGGAGGGGCAGCCCGTGCCCGTCGTCGGCGATCTCGAGCTTCAAGTCGGCGCGCTCGCGCGTGAGCGCCACACGTACCCGGTGCGCCCCGGCGTGGCGGGCGACGTTGGTGAGCGCCTCCTGCGTGATGCGGTAGAGCGCGGTCTCGATCTCCGCCGGCAGGCGCTCGGGCAGGCCCTCGGCCGTGAAGCTGGTGGCGATCTGATGCCGGTCGGCGAACGCCTTCAGGTGGCTGTCGAGGGAGGGCACCAGCCCCAGGTCGTCGAGGGTCGAGGGGCGCAGGAGTTGTGACATCTCGCGCATCTCGGCGAGCGTCTTCGAGACCAGGCGGCGCACCTCGGCCGTGCGGCCGCGCAGCGCCGCCTGCGCCTCGGGCAGCTCCTTCTCGATCAGCCAGATGTAGGCGTTGACCGCGGTCAGCGACTGGCCGAGCTCGTCGTGCAGCTCGCGTGCGAGCCGGCGCCGCTCCTCCTCCTGCGCCGCCATGAGACGCGCCGAGAAGGCGGCCAGCTCCGCCTGCCGCTGGGCCAGACTCGCGCGCGCGCGCCCGAGGATGCCGGCGCCGGCGATCGCGATGAGGGCCCCCACGCCGAGCGCCCCGACGGCGGAGACGACGGGCGCCCCGCCCAGCTCCGCGGCGGTCGCCCGGCTGGACACGATCGCGAAGCCCACGCAGACGAACGCGCCCAGAAGGATCATGCGCGGCGCGCTCCACGAGAAGACCACGGCGCAGCCCATGAGGAGGCAGACGAGCGAGGTCGCGACCAGCATGGGATTGCGGGGCCAGAGGTGGACGTAGAGGAGCGTGTTCGCGGCCGCGCCGAAGCCGAGCGTGAGGGCGAGGGGGTCCGCGCGCCGGGCACCCCAGCGCGTCAGGCTGGCGAGCAGGATGGCGAGCGCGAGGGTGGTGTGCGCCCCGTAGGCGACGAGGACCTTGTGCAGGCCCGCGGGCGAGTAATGCGCGTCGATGGGCAGGAACACGGCGACCGACACGAACACGATGAGCGCCGCGATCCGCACCGGCCGCAGCGTCTGGTCCCCCTGCCCGTCGCGCGGCTCCACGCTTCCGCTGAATAACACCAATCCGTCTGGATCTGGAGCGCTGCCCCTTCAGTGCTTCCCGAACTCGAGCACGACCCCCTTGCGCTGGGCGATGATGTAGGCCTCCATCGCCTTCAGGCGCGGGTCGTCGTCGGCCAGCGGCTTGCCGCGCGTCGGGTTCTGGATGCACCAGTTGATCATGTCGCGCAGGAGGGCGACCCGCCCGAGCTGTACCTGGAACTTGGGGTACGTCTCCGGGTGCGTGTTGGCGGCGTCGGGGTGGCACATGTCGCAGGAGACGCCGATCGTGCCGCCGAAAGCCTTCGCGTCGTGGAAGACGCGGCGGCCCTCCTGCACGAACTTCTCCGTCTCCGCCTCCCAGATGCGCTGGTCGCGCTCGGAGAAGGCGCCGTAGGTCTGGCCGCCCTGGATGTCGGCCGCGGCGGGCGGCCCCCCACCCTTCGGCTGGGCGGCGTCGGCGAGGCGCGCGGGCCCCTCGTCCCAGCCCGCGGCGGGGTTCTTCCGCCGCCACTCGCCCATGAGCGCGTCGATCGCGGCGCGCGCCTGCTCGGGCGTCGGCGTCTCGCCCTCCTTCACGCCGGGGATCTCGGCCGTCGTCTTCCCGTCGCAGAGCGCGACCACGAGATTGCCGCTCGGCGACGGCGACGCATCGTGGCGCGGTACGCCCGGGCGGGAGCGCGCGAGCACGATGCCGCCCAGGGCGAGCGGGAGCACGGCCAGCAGGTAGAGCGTCCTCTTCGGCATCATCGCGTCCCCTCCCCTAGTACGAGGGCAGCTTCGTCCGCGGCGGCGCGTCCTGCCTGGCGCTCGACGTGAGATAGCTCGCACGCACCGTGACCGGGTTGCGATCCCAGAGATTGTAGAGCTTGTTCACGAGCCCGCTCTCGAGCACGTCGACCGCGCCGTCGCCACAGCCGTCGAACTGGTCGAAGGGATCGGCGCGGTTCATCTGGATGGTGAGCTTGGGCAGACCCTCGGGCGCGTACGGCCACGGCCACGCCGTCGAGAGCATGCCGTGGAACTGGATGTTGTCGATGCGGTTGGTGAGCAGCTGGTGGGTGTGCCCGTGGATCACCGTCACGTGCCGGAACGGCTTCAGGATCGCCTGCACCTCCTCGGCGTCCTCGGTCCAGAAGTTCCACGGCCGGTAGTACTTGTAGAGCGGCGAGTGCGAGAAGACGACGAGCGGCGTCTTGTGGTCCACCTTGGCGAGATCGCTCTTGAGCCACGCGCGCCCCGCCTCGCCCACCTCGAAGCGCGACTGCACGCCGTTGTCGAGGCCGGCGACCGTCTGCATGCGCTCGGCCGGCGTCATGCCGCGCGCCGTCCAGAAGTCCTTCTCCTGGACGCTCATCAGGGTCACGAAGTGCACGCCCTTGTGGTCGAAGGAGTGCTGCTCGGGCCCGAAGAGCGCGCGCCAATGCTCGCCCATGTCGAGGAACCAGTCGTGCTCGCCGACCATCATGTGGACGGGTGCCTTGATGGTCTTCAGGATCTGGCGCCCGAGATCGAGCTCCTCCTTCCGGCCGAGC
>Ga0209470_1001601_pt1 | contig 16662 bp, 15 predicted proteins | sample GraSoiAngelo_125_FD_185882 | JGI IMG/M metagenome (GOLD analysis project Ga0209470, IMG submission 185882) | Grasslands soil microbial communities from the Angelo Coastal Reserve, California, USA - 14_0927_05_40cm (SPAdes) (version 2) | ecosystem: Environmental > Terrestrial > Soil > Grasslands ... | reverse complement strand
CGAAGTCGTGCGGGTCCTCCTTGGCGGCGTCGATCTCCTCGCCCGCCTCCATGTCGTCGAGGCGGCGGTGGGAGAGCTTCCCGTACGCGGGGAAGCGGCGCACGCGGAAGTAGACGCTGCCGTCGGGCACGGGATAGGCGAGGCCCTTCGCGACCAGCCTCTCGACGAGTGCGATCATGAGCGGGATGTGAGCCGTGGCGCGCGGCTCGTGCGTGGGCGGGAGGCAGCCGAGGCGGCGGACGTCCCGGTTGAAGGCGGCGATCTCGCGCTCGGCCAGCTCGGGGACTGTGAGCCCTTCCTGCGCGGCCCGGCGGATCATCTTGTCGTCGACGTCGGTGATGTTACGGACGAAGGTGACGCCGAGCCCGCGCGCGAGGAGATAACGGACCAGCACGTCGGCGGTGACGAGAAACCGCGCGTGGCCCACGTGCGCGCGCGAGTAGACCGTGACCCCGCACCAGTAGAGGCGCACGTGGCCCGCCTGGCGCGGGCGTAGCGCCTCCTTCCGCCCCGAGAGCGTGTTGGTGAGGACGATCGCCACCCGGGCCTACTCCTCTTCCTCGCGCAGGCGGGCGAGGACGGAGTAGTCCTCGAGCGTGGTCGTGTCGCCGGCCGTCTCCTTGCCGGCGGCGATGTCGCGCAGCAGCCGGCGCATGATCTTCCCGCTCCGGGTCTTCGGGAGCGCGTCGGTGAAGCGGAGGTCATCGGGGCGGGCGAAGGCGCCGATCTCCCTGGCGACGTGCTCGCGGAGCGCCTTCTTCAGCTCCTCGCTCGGCTTCCGGCTCGACTCGAGCGTGACGAAGGCGGCAATCGCCTGGCCCTTCAGGTCGTCGGGACGGCCGACGACGGCCGCCTCGGCCACCGCGGGATGGCTCACGAGCGCGCTCTCGACCTCCATCGTGCCGAGCCGGTGGCCGGCCACGTTCACCACGTCGTCGATGCGCCCCATCACCCAGAAGTAGCCGTCGGCGTCGCGGCGCGCGCCATCGCCCGTGAAGTAGACGCCCGGCATCTGGCTCCAGTACTGCCGGTAGCGCTCGGGGTCTTTCCAGACGGTGCGCAGCATGCCGGGCCAGGGCCGCGTGATGACGAGGTATCCGCCCTGGTTCGGGCCCAGGGTCTTCCCGTCCCGCGAGCGCACCTCGGGCACGACGCCGGGGAGCGGGAGGGTCGCCGAGCCGGGCTTGGTCGGGATGGCGCCGGGCAGCGGCGAGATCATGATGCCGCCCGTCTCGGTCTGCCACCACGTGTCGACGATCGGGCAGCGCTCGCCGCCGATGACTCGGTGGTACCACATCCACGCCTCGGGGTTGATCGGCTCGCCCACCGTGCCAAGGAGGCGGAGCGAGGAGAGGTCGTGCCGGCGCGGCCACTCGTCGCCCCACTTGACGAAGGCGCGGATCGCGGTCGGCGCCGTGTACAACACCGTGACGCCGAGCTCCTCGATGATCCTCCAGAAGCGGTCGGGCTGCGGGTGATTCGGCGCGCCCTCGTACATGACCGAGGTGGCGCCGTTCGCGAGCGGCCCGTAGACGACGTAGCTGTGGCCCGTCACCCAGCCGATGTCGGCGGTGCACCAGAAGGTGTCCTGGTCCTTCAGGTCGAAGACCCACTCGCAGCTGACCGCCGCGTGGAGCAGGTAGCCACCGGTCGTGTGCACGACGCCCTTCGGCTTTCCGGTCGTGCCGCTCGTGTAGAGGATGAAGAACGGGTGCTCGCTGTCGAGCGGGACGGCGGGGCAGTCGGCCGAGGCGGCGTCGACCAGCTCGTGCCACCAGCGGTCGCGGCCGGCGGCCATCGGCACCGGGTCGCCCGTGCGCCGGACGACCACCACGCTCCGGATGCTCGGCACGCCCGCCAGCGCCTCGTCGACGTTCGCCTTGAGCGGCACGATGGCGCCCCGGCGCCAGCCCCCGTCGGCGGTGACCAGCACGCTCGCCTCGGCGTCGTTCATGCGGTCGCGGAGCGCCTCGGGCGAGAAGCCGCCGAAGACGACCGAGTGCGTGGCGCCGATGCGCGCGCAGGCGAGCATGGCGATCGCGGCCTCCGGGACCATGGGCAGGTAGATGCCGACCCGGTCGCCGGCCCGGACGCCGAGGCCCTTCAGGACGTTCGCGAAGCGGCAGACCTCGCGGTGGAGGGCGTGATACGTGAGCACGCGCCGCTCCCCCGGCTCGCCCTCCCAGATGAGGGCCGCCTTGTTGCGCCGGGGGCCGGCGAGGTGGCGGTCGAGGCAGTTGTCGGCGATGTTGAGCTTGCCGCCGACGAACCACTTCGCGAACGGCGGCTGCCAGTCGAGAACGCGGGCGAAGGGCGCCATCCAGCGCAGCTGCCCGGCCATCTCGCGCCAGAAGCCCTCAGGGTCGTCCACCGACCACCGGTAGAGCGCGTCGTGGCGCGTGCGGTCGGGGACGTGGGCGTGACAGCTGAACTCCGGCGGCGGCGGGAAGACACGCTCCTCGCGGAGCACGGAGTCGATGGCCGCCTGGCCCGTGGTCTGGCTCATCGCGTCCCTCCCGGTCGGCTCACGGGGGGGTAGGGTAGTGATGCGTCAGCTGGGGTGCAAGGCGCGCGCCTGGGTTGCATGATCATGTCGGTGTGCGATCGCGGCGAGGTCGTCGTCGGCTGCTGCGGGTTCGGCGAGGCCCAGCGGCGCTACTTCGCCGAGTTCGGTGCGGTCGAGATCCGGCTGCTGGCCCTATCGTGGCTGCGGCAGCTCGCAGGACTCGCCGCCCGTGTAAGGCGCGTCGAGCGTGAAGCGCTTGCTCACCGACCAGGTGAGCCCGAAGGTGCAGAAGTAGAGCGCGTGGTGGCCCGACTCGCCGCCTGCGACGGCGATCAGGAACTGCTCGGGATGACGCGCGAGCGGGACGACGTTCCCCTCCACGTAGCCCCGCGCCTCGAGCTTCGGCCAGTGCGCCCGGTGCCAGCGCTCGATCGGCGCGCGCGTCCACTCGAGGAGCATGCGCTGCATCGCGGGCACGTCGATGCCGTCGCGTGCGATCTTGTGCGCGAAGTCTGGGCAGAGGAGGAGGAGCATGTCCCCCTGCTCCTGCTTCACCAGCACCTTGTTGTTGCCGATCCAGTCGATCGAGTGGGCGAGCACCCAGACGAGCTCCTCGCCGGTCTCGGCCCAGATGTCGGCGATGTCCTGCGTGCCGGTGGCGCACGCGGCCGTCACGACGCAGTCGGCCGGGGCGAAGCCGCGGCGCACGTGGAAGGGCGGCCACGGGCTCCGCTCCTCCCACTCGCCGAAGCAGAGCGAGACGCGACCGGGCTGTCCGAAGACCGACTTGCTGACCGCGCCGGGGATCGCGCCGCCCACGTTGCGCATGACGAGGCGGAGCGCGCGCCCGATGGTCGCGTTGGCGCGCCCGCTCTGCCCGAGGCAGGAGTAGCCGCACTCGATGCCGAGCCGCTGGCGCGCCGGGCCGTTCAGCATGAGGGCGGGCGTCGCGCAACAGGTCGTCGTGTTGAGCGCGTAGAGGTTGAAGCGCGGCTCGCACACGGCCTCGACGGCCGCCAGCACGGCCGGGAAGTAGTCCGGCCTGCACCCGGCCAGGACGGCATTCACGGCGATCTTCTCGACCGTCGCCTCGCCCCGGCGCGGCTCGACGACGCCGATCACGTGCGCGGGGAGGAGCGGCGTCGCCTCCAGCATCGCCTGCACGCGCGCCTCGGTCGGCGGGATGACGGGGAAGCCGTCGCCCCAGCCCTGCTGCTCGACGAAGTCGAGCAGGGCGGCGGCGTCGCCGGGAACCGTGCGCAGGTCGGAGACGAGGGTGCCGCGGGCCATGGCGCTCACACCTCCTCGGCGATGAGCCCGATCAGCTCGTCGAACCGCTGGCGGGCGATCGCCCGCACCTCGGCCTCGGGCCGCGACTCCATCGGATGCGGCAGCGCGAGCAGCGGCAGCTCGGGATAGCCCTGCGCGCGCGCGGCCGTGCGGCCCAGGTTCTCGAACACCGCGGTCACCACCACGGCGGCGGGAATCCCCTCGCGCTCACAGACGATCGTGTCGTGGACACTCCACGACGTGCACGACCCTCACGTGCCGAGGCCGACGACGGCGGCATCGACCCGGCGCGCGAACGCCACCACCTTGCCGCTCTCGGCCTCCGGCGTCCCGATGCGCGTCTCCGGATCGAAGACGACGACGTCCGCGACCCCGAGGCGCTCGCGCGCGAGCCGGGCGAGCTCGTCGGCGTAGACGTGGAACGAGCGCCAGGCGCGGTCGACGCGGATGCCGAGCACGCGGCCGCGTAGGGTGGGGAGGCGCGGGGCGAGCGGCTTCGCCTCCGACGGGCCGAGCGCGACTGGGGAGAGGATGTCGATCGTTCGCATGCGCCCCTCATGCAGGGAGGGGGCTTTTCACGTCAAGACATGGAGGTCGCCGCTGGGGGGCGCACCCGCTTCCCGCACTTTTTTGGCTGCCTGGCAGAGCGCGCGGACAAGCCTGAACGCCGGCGAGGACGAGCCGCGCCGGGGGCCGTTCCGGATGTCTCCCATGGGCAGGTGAGGGCGGGCCCGGACGGCGGGGTAGGGGCGGGAAAAAAACGGGGGTGTCAGCTGGCTGTCGCTCCGCTCGGAGGGGGGCAGATCCGGTGAAGCGCTCGCGCCAGAGGCCCTTTCGCCGCCGCCGACCGCCGGCGATGGTCGGCCGCCCCGTCCTCCTCCTGGCACGCCGCCTGCTCCCTCGGTCCGACGGCAGGAGGTGCCACGATGATGTATCAGCCCGGTGACTACGTGTGCCCGGCGGATCTGCCGCGTCCCATCGTGTGCCGGGTCCAGGACGTCGAATCGCTGAGCGCCGGACAGGAGGTGTCTCAGATCCTCAAACTCGAGCCGCTCGAGGGGCCCTGGCCGGCAGGGACCCTGCTCATCCGGCTCGATGGCGCGGTCGTCCCCGTTTCGACGCGCCAACTGTGGCCGGAGCATCCTTTCTTCCGGCGCCTCAGCGCACGACTGCCGAGGAGCCGCGCGCGCATCACGGGCGGGCGCGCCGTAGCCTGATCCATGGCCGGGATCGATCGGGCCGCATGGACGGGGAGCGTGCGCGACATGACGACGCCCTTCGTGCCCGAGACGGTTCTGCCCAGCCAGCTCGGCGGCCGCCAGCCGCAGCAAGGCGAGCGCCTCCTCCTGCTGGCGGTGCTCGAGGACGCCGTCGACTGCTATCGCAAGTGTCGCGGGTCCCGCGACCCCGCGCTGCGCCTCCTGTTCGATGAGACGCGGGCATGGGTGGAGTCGAGGGAGCGCGATACGGTCTTCTCCTTCGAGAACCTCTGCGAGGCCCTCGACATCGACCCCGACTATGTCCGCCGGTGTCTCGGCGAGGTGGGCGAAGGGGACCGGCGGCGCTGACCGAGCTCAGCGCGCCCCCACGATCTCGGCGAGCGCCTCGGAAGCGTACTCGGCTTGCTCGAGCGTCATCTCCGGGAACAGCGGCATGCTGAGCACGCGCTCGCAGGCTCGCTCGGCGTGCGGGAAGCTGCCGGGCCGGTGACCGAGGCGGGCGTAAGCGGTCTGCAGGTGGACCGGCCGCGGATAGTGAATGGCCGTTCCCACGCCGCGGGCTGCCAGCGCCTCGCGCACCCGGTCGCGGGCGTCGACGTAGACCGCGAAGAGGTGGTAGGCGCCTTCGGCCCGAGGGTCGTCCTCGGGTAGATCGACGCGCGCGCCGGCGAGCCGCCTGCGGTACAGGCGGGCGATTTCCAGCCGGCGCGCGATCCACCCATCGAGCCGCTTCAGCTTGACTCGTAGGACGGCGCCCTGGAACCCGTCCATGCGATAGTTGTAGCCGATGTGATCATGGAAGTAGCGCCGCGTCTCTCCGTGGTGGCGCAGCGAGCGCGCCAGCAGAGCCACCCCGTCGCTGTCCGTGGTGAGCGCGCCGCCCTCGCCGTAGGCGCCGAGGTTCTTGGCGGGATAGAAGCTGAAGGCGGCGGCCCGGCCGAGGCCGCCGACGCGCCGGCCGTGGTAGCGCGCGCCGTGGGCCTGGCAGGCATCCTCGACGACGGGGATGTCGTGGCGAGCGGCGATCGCCAGGATGGGATCGAGATCCGCGGGCCGGCCGTAGAGGTGCACCGGCACGATTGCCCGCGTGCGCGCGGTGATCGCGGTTTCGATGCGCTCGGGGTCGAGGTTGGCGGAAGCGGGACGGATGTCCACGAACACCGGCCGGGCGCCGACGTAGGAGATGGCTTCGGCGGTGGCGATGAAGGTGTTGGGCGTGGTGATGACCTCGTCGCCCGGCTGCACCCCCACCGCCAGCAGGGCCAGATGCAGGGCGCTCGTGCCCGTGTTCACGGCCACGCAGTGCTTGACGCCACAGTAGGCAGCGAACTCCTCCTCGAAGCGCGCGACCTCCTCGCCGAGAATGAACGACGCCGTTCGGCAGACACGGTCCAGCGCGGCCAGAATGTCCTCTCGGAGGCCGTCGTACTGCGCCTTCAGGTCGAAGTACGGAACTTCCATGGCCAGTGCTTTCAGCCGAAATCTATCTTCGCAGATGCAGTCAAGAGGATTGCGTCTCCGCCTGTCCGTTGCAGCCTCCCGGGCGTCGGGCGAGCGAAGCACAAAAAACGTATAGCATCCGGGGTCCCGGGGACCAAATTCCCGGACATGACGCCGGGCGAGGATCGTTGGGCAGCGGCGCGGAACGTCGCCGCCGGTGACGAAGCGCTTCCCCGAGCCGGAGGTCGCTGCGCCTCCCTCTCGGGTGTCTATCGAGCGGAGGATGTCGCCGCTCGAACGATGGTCGCGCGCGAGGCGGGCCGCGCCCCGGAGTCGGCGGCCGCGCGAAGCGCGACGAAGCCGCTCGCCTGCTTCTCGAGCTCGTAGGATTCGCGCGCGGAGGAGACGAGCTTCCCGCGCGCGTCGAACTCCGCTAGGCTGAAGGCGACGGTCGCGTACTGCGCCTGCGTCCGGAGCTTCTCGATCCCGATCGCGACGTGGTGGTTCTTGCCGCGGGGCAGCCGCTTGCGGATGGCCTCGGCCTCCTCGTCGCTGGTGACGATCCGGTAGAGGCGGAGCGTCGCGACGTCCTTGCGCTCCCACGCCGACGCGAGGCGATCGAGCCAATCGCGCACGTCGACCTCCCGCATGCGCGGGGTGACGCCGACCGTCCACCACACGCGCGGGGCCGTCCGGCCGGCCGTGGAGGACACTCGGACCGCCACCGTGTGCGTGGTCGCCGTTGCGGCAGGCGGCGCGACGAAGCGCCACGTCGGGCGCCGGCCGACGCTTCGGCCGTCCATGAACCACGCGTAGGCGAGCCCGCCGTCCGGGTCCTGGTCGGCGGCGCGCACGCCGAATTCGACAGCCGCGCCCTCCGTGACGCTGATCGCGTCGCGCTGGCGCGGCCAGCGGCTCACGATCCGTGGCGCCGCGGGTCGTGCCGGCCTGGGTTTCTCAATGGCGTCGCCCGCGCCGGCGGCCGCCTGCGCGGAAGCGATCCTGTCGGGGACGGCGGCGGGCGCTGCCGGCGGTTCCTCGTCGTCGGCGGGTCCCGTGGAGGCTGGCTCGAGCGCCGCGCGCGTCGCGGGCGGTGCCGAGGCCGCGTCGGCGGGCGACGGGTCGGCCGGTGCGCTGGCGGCATGCGATACGCGACCCGGCACCGGCGCGAGGATGCGGAGGACGGCCCAGCTCCCCGCGAGCCCGACGGCACCGATCAGCATCATGGCGGCGATCGGGATCCGGCGGCGCGACGGCGACGGCGCCCGCATCGCTCTCGCCGGGATGCGCGGCTCAGGGGTTGCAGGCTCCACCTTGACCGCCACCCGCCGCCGCGGGCGCGTCTCCGGGGCGTCGGCGGTCTCGGCCGGCGGGGGCGCCGGCTCCTCCAGGGCCTCGTCGACCACCATGACCAGGTGCCTCCGCACGGGCCTGTCGCCGGAGACCGGCGCTTTCGCCCCGGCGCTTCTCTCCCCGAGGCGTCGCAGGCAGGCCTCGATCTCGCTCCGCGCCTGGGCCATGCTCTGCTGCCGATGCGCGGGCGCTCGGCGGAGCGCCCGCCCCACGAGGCCCGACACCCCCGAGGGCACGATCGAGGAGAACTGGGGCAGGAAAGGCCCGTCGCCGTGGAGCAACAGCGACCGGACCTCTTCGTCGCTCCCGGTCAGGAACCGCTTCCCTTCGAGCATCTCGAAGACGAGGAGCCCGAGCGCGAAGACGTCGCTGCGTGGATCGACGGCGCCGCCCGCGAGCCGTTCGGGCGCCGAGTACGGGACGAGCGCCGCCGGCGCAGCGGTCACGAACCCCGAGAGCATCGCGCGCGGCGGCGCCTCGAGCTGGACCCGCACCGTCCCGGGGGCGAGGGTGCCGTGGACGACGCCGCGCTCGTGAGCGTACGCGAGCGCGTCGGCCAGCTGGCGCGCGACGTGGAGCGCCGCGGCGGGAGCGAGCGGGCCCCGCTCGCGGAGCATACGGTCCAAGGGCTCGGCGTCGACGAAGGCTTCGACGAGGTAGTACCCCTCCGCCTCCTCGCCGAAATCGAGCACCGGCACGATGTGCTCGTGCCGGAGCCGGAACGCCTGCCGGACGGCGTCCTCGACGCGCGCGAGCTGCCCGGGATCGTCGGTCAGCGTCGCGGGCAGGACCGTGACGGACAGGACGGTGTCGACGAGCGTATGCCGGACCTTGTACGTCGTCCCCGTCGCGCCGTCGCCGAGCTTCTCCAGCACCTCGTACTTGCCCGCGATGGGGTGGCTGCGCCGCTCCGATGGTCGATCCATGGCCCTCTCTTCGCGCACGGCGGAGGGGCAAGACCTGTGCCAGGCGGCGAACGAAAAACGCTTACGTCAGCAGGGAGCGCGGTGCCGATCGACGCATACGGCTGCACCGCGCCGCAGTCTTGCAATCTGCTCCCTGGCTCCCCTGCGGCGTTCGACAAGGCCAACCCCACGTGCGAGCCCGACGGGCACGTGCGCGCCGTCCTGGCTGAGAACGCCCCTGACCGCCGCCAGTCGACGTCTGCGGGGTCGGTCGCGCAGGGAAGGGCGCCGGCTCTCCAGGCCGCCCGTCACTCACGGCTCCGAGGGTGCGCGCTGAGCGTCCGGCGGCGAGTCAGAGGAATCACCGGCGCTGGGGCCGGGGGAAGCCGGGGAGGGCTCGGGCTGAGGAGCGGACGGGGACGCGGGCTGGGCGACCGCGGGAGGCTGCGGCTCCGGTGGACGCCGCGCGGCGGCGAGCTCAACGCGGAGCTTGTTCACCTCCGCGGCGAGGCTGCTGACAGTCTTCGAGAGATCGTCGACGGTCCGGTCGAGGGCGCCGACGGCATCGCGGAGCGGCTGCAGATCCTGGGTCTGCGGGGCAGGTTGCCGGGGCGTTGGGTCGAGGCGGCGGACGACCACCGGCGTCATCGCACCGAGCACGAAGGCGACGACCGTGAATCCCAGGATCAGCGGAAGATCGTCCAGTGCGCTCGCCATCGACTTGCGTTCCTCCCCGTGAGCCCGCCTACACCACGGGCTCGGTGGCGTCGAGCGCAGGCCAGCGACAGGCGAGGCACGCCCTGACGTGCGGGGCCGTGGTATTGCGCGCGTGGCTCGGCGCGCTACGCTGAAGCACAGGTCAGATTCAACCCGGTGCCGCCGAGGCGGGAGTAGAGCGCCGACGGCGGCGGACCGGCACCTTGAGGGCCGAGGCAGGCTTCGGCCGCAGCCCGTCGTGACGCGCGCGCGTCGGCGACGCGCGCCCGAGCCCCTCGCCCGTGAACGGAGGAATACCATGAAGCTGCTTCTCCACCTTGCCGCGTCCCTGGCGGCGATCGTTCTGATCCCCCGTCCGGCCGGCGCGCAGAGCACCGTCGGGAACCTGACGTGCTTCAGGATCAGCGACCCGATGCGCAGGGCCAAATTTCAGGTCACGCTCGGCGGCGAGGCCGGGTCCATGCACTGCACCCTAAAGGCCCCGGCCAACCGCGCCTGCATCGCCACGAGCGGTACCGTCGTGAGTCCGCCGCCTCCCGAGGCGGGCGGCGGGGCCGACGTGTCCACGAGCTTCCTCTGCTATCAGGCCAGGTGCTCACCCGGCCCTGGCGCGGCCTCGCTCGAGGACGCGTTCGGCCGGCGGGCGGTGGCATTGGTGGCGCCCAAGTCGCTCTGTCTGCCGGCGAGCTCCGGCGGCTTCACGACGACCACGACGGTCGTCGGCACGACGACGACCACGTCGCCAACCGGGTGCCGCTTCGCGAACGGAGAGTGCACCGGGTCGTGCGCCCCGGGCATGAAATGCGGCGCGGCCGCCGGCACGGGCTCGTGCGAATGCCGGAGCGTCTCCTGCGGCGAGGCCACGGCCCCGGAGTGCAACGGCGCCTGCGCCGAACCGAGCGAGGCGTGCGTCTTCTCGGTCAGCGGCTGTAGCTGCGTCCGCATGCCGTGAGGCGGGGGAGCAGGGGCCGGCGCGGTCTCCGCACGCCGACGAGAACTTGACGGCCGGCATTCCCGGCACGCCGCGGTGGCGGCCTGCGTTCGCGATCGGCCGGGCGATTTTCGCTGGCACGCTCGTGGCTTCACCGGCGATCCATCAAGGAGGTCAACATGCGAGCTGTTGCATCTTTCCTCATGATCGTCGGTGCTCTGGCGCTGTGCTCCAGCGCAGAGGCGAAGGGGCGGCCGGGGCCGATCACTTGCCCGGCACCGGCAGACGTCGCCGCGGCGATCGCTTCGACGTGCCCGTGCGCCGGTACGGCGTCCCCGGACGGCCCCGTCAAGGCGTGGAGGAACCACGGCAAGTACGTTAGCTGCGTCGTCCGCTACCGCAACGCATTGCGAAAAGCGGGTTGCTTCACAGACGATTCGATCCGCCGCACGCTCGCCCGCTGCTCCGCCCGCTCGACCTGCGGCAAGGCCAAAGTGCTGTGCTGTCACTACGACCTGGGCACGTGCGACGACCCGATGCCGGGCGACACGACCCCTGCGGGGACGTGCAGCAACGACTCGACCGTCGCCTGCGACGTGAGCGCCGACTGCACCAGGTCGACCGCACGCCTCGCGCACGACGCCGACGGCTGCACCACGGATGGCGGCGTCGTCGTGCTGGGCGGGGGCAGCGTCTGTGCCCGGCGCCGACCGCCACGACCACCACGACCACGACGACCACCACGACCACGACGACCGTTCCCTGACGGCCACTTCCTGACGCCCGAGTCCGCGCGCGGCTGCGGCCGCGCGCGGATGGCGGCGCCGGGACCTACGCGGACGCTCGGTAGCGAACCACCCGGGCGGGGTTGCCCGCGACGACCGCGCCGGGCGGGACATCCTCGGTCACGACCGACCGCGCCCCGACGACCGCGTCCTCCCCGATGCTCACGCCGGGGTGCACGCATGCCTCGAAGCCGATCCAGACGTTCCGCTCGATCCTTATCGGAGGGGCGGGCACGTCGGCGGCGAGCCGGCGCGGGCGCCCCGAGCGCTACCCGCTCGAGCGCGCGTCGGCGCAGCGCCACGTCGAACGGCACCCGATACGTGTGACGATGACCTCGAAGTCCGGGTAGTCCAGGTCGACGAGACCGTCGAGGCAGTCGCGGATGGTCCGGGCGCCGTTGTACGTGCAGACGACGACCGAGACGCGCGGCCAGCGCCGGGAGGCCGGGAAGGGCGCCTCGGCGTAGGGGTCCGGACGGCGCCGAGCGCCGGCTTCGGTTCGCGGCGCCCGCCCGTCAGGCCGAACCTCCAGTCGTCCACGTACTCGCCCGCCCCGTACCGCTCGTCGGTCCAGGCGAAGACGAACGTGCCCGCCGCACCCGAGGCGAAGACCGCGCGCACCTGCCAGTCGAGCACGCGCGCCTGCGTGTGCTCGCCGTTGCGCAGGCTCTCGAGGCTGAGCTCGCTCAGCACGAGCGGTCGGTCGCCGGCCAGGTTGTGCAGGCGGGCGAGGTACGCCTCGAAACGGTCGCGCGACTCGAGATAGACGTTGAAGCAGACGAGGCCGAGGAACTGCAGCCGCAGGTAATCGGTGGTCGGGTAGTTCACGTACGTGACGAGGCCGTCCGGATCCTCCGCCTTCACGATCCGGTAGAGACGCTCGAGATACCGCTCGATCCGCCGCGGCCCGAGCCAGCGCACGATCTGCGCCGGGACCTCGTTGCCGAGCGCGTAGCAGAGGAGCGCCGGATGGCCCGCACAGGCGCGCACCCTGGCGCTCACGATCTCTGCCACGTCAGGCGCGCCCCTGCGGTCGATCAGGAGCCGACGTACTGCTCGGCCGAGAGACCGACCATGACACGGAGGCCATGCGCCGCGGCGAGATCGAGCGGCGCGCGCGGGGCATCGTGGGGGATCCGCACGGCGTTGATCCCGCTGGCCGCCATGTCCGCGAAGTCGGCGTCGATGGCCTCCGGGTCGCGGCACTCCGAGTCGTGCTCGTCGGGCCGGAAGGCACCGTAGGTGACGCCGCGGACGTGGAAGGTCGCCTCGCCCACGTAGAGGAACTTGCCACGCACCTCGGGCCCCGCCACCGGCCGAGCGTCCACCCCCGGCGATATCGTCGCATGCGCGAGGCGCGCGACGTTCGAGTCAGCAGAGATCGGCAGCACGACCGTCGTTCTATCGGGCCCCTCGCTCCGTGCCGCGGAGGTTCGGGAGGATGAGGTTGCCCGCTCGCGTGTTCGCCACGACACTGTCCCAAGAATCGCCCACGGCTGCGAATAGCGCGGTCAGATGCCGGCGTTGCGCGGGCGGCTTTCCGGCGGAGCAAAGGGACGTGCCCGGAAACCTGCAATCCGCATCGTGCAGCCAGCGTGGTCGAAAGCCACACGTGCGGCAACATGCGGCGCCCAGAGCTGGCGGGCGAGGCACTCTCCCGCCTCGCCCCGGACGCGCACGGCTGCACGATTGCGCGAGTCAGTCGCGGGTGAGGCATGAGGCACGGCTGCACGATCGTGGCGCCAGTGCGAGAGGGGCGTGGAGGCATGGTAGACGTCCGGCGATCTGCGATGACAGCGGGGGCAGGAGATCAGGAACCGGGGTGGTGCCTCAGATTCTTGGTGACAGACGCCCTCCCACAGTGGTAACGGTGACCTCGTTGCTCTCAGGCCCCGAGCGGGCAAGAATTCTGGAGGGTGGAAAACATGACGGAGAAAATTCTTTATTTTCTGAGTGACGACCGAGGCCAAGACCTGGCCGAGTACGGCATCGCGCTCGCCGTTATCGGGACGCTTGCGGCGGCCGCGGCGGTCGTCATAGCGCAGGACGTCGGCACGCTCTGGTCGAGGGCTCAGTCGGCCGTCGACAACGCCGTATCGAGCTGATCCCGTCCGAGGGAAGCCGGACCGAGCGGGGGCCCCTTGCGGAGCCCCGTTGTTGCGCTGCGTGTCGCTGTCGGAAGGCCGCTACGGCCGCGTGTAGTTCGCCGTCCAGTGGATGATCATGTGGGCGGGATTCGTCTTGTGGTGAGGTCGGTGTCCGCGGTGAACGCGGCGCTGTGTGTCGTGTCGGCGCAGGACGTCGTCGAAAGCCGTCGTGTCGGTGGATGTCAGGTGACGGTGGTGTCCGCCACGGTCGCCAGCATGGGTGCCCTTCCGCACCGTTGAAGATCAAGCGCTTATTGGTCGCCGGCGGCGCATCCATCCGTCCGTTTGCCGTCCCTGATCCTCCTCCTCCCAAAGGAAGCGGCAGGCGGTCCGGACCGCGAGGCCCGTCCGGCGCCGACCGGCACCGATGGCGGTTAGCATCCGCCAAGGCGTGTGCCCGGCGAGATCTCGCACCTCGTCCTCGGGTCGGGTTTGCCCGCCCAGCGGGCGTCCACCGAAGACTTCGATCTCCCGTTCCGGCTCGCCCGCCAGCGCGCCCTGGCGAGCTTCGAGCGCCTCTACCTTTTCTCCCAGCTCCGACGCTACAAGGGCCGGATCATCCTCGTCGCCTAGCACGCCGGGGTCACGTCAAAGCACGTGCGCGAGATCATGAAGCGCCACGGCATCAGCCGTCGCGACTTCCGGCCGTCGCTCCGCCCCGCGATGCGCGCGGCAGCGAAGCCGTGGGGGCCGCCTCTCGACCTCCCGCCGCCAAGCCGGATCGAGGTGCCCCCGGCCAAGCCGGCCCCGCGGCTGTGAAGCGTATTCGATCGGCATCACCGGGGACTACCGGGCGGTGTCGGCATCGGCGTGGGACTGGGTGAGCATGCAGTCGCCGGTGGCCGACACGGGACCGGTGATCGTGCAAGCCGACGTCGGGTAGCGCCGTCCGCCTCCGCCCATCCGCCGACGCGTTGCCGGGGGCGACTCAGTTTCGGATGTATGGACGCTTCCGGAGCACCTGCTCCTCGAAATAGCGCGTTGTCTTCGTCGGCGCGAGCCGTCGCTCTCCCAGACCCGCATCCTTCCGGGCAGACCCCCACGCATTAGGCAAAGGCCCCGCGCCGACGCGCCCGACGGGGCCCCGCAGGGCAACACCGAGGCAACGGGGCGCCAGGCGCGACCGGGGCTGACGGGGACCGACGGGCGAAGCGAGCTCCGGCCCGCGGCGGCATCGCACTCGCCACGGAGCGCCCACGGCACTCGCTGACGATCCCGCCCATCCCCCTCGCCATGCGGGGGGCGGGGCCGCCGCTCGCTCGGACGCTGTCCGCGCGCGCGGTGCGCCACGCAGACAAGGGCCCCGCCCACTCCGCGCCCCCGGAGGAGCTGTCGCGGCCGCCTTGCATCTCGCTCTTGCAGGCGCGCGTCTCGTGCAGGCTCGCAAGCCGGCCCCGGCTCCGTTCACCGCCGGATGGATCGCCTCCGCCCACGCGCTCGCCATGCGCAGCGGCTGCGCAAGCCGTGTGGCCGCCCACCCGCTTGCTGCGGCCGGCGCCGCCGCAACGGCCGCCGCATCCTCCGCGGCGCGTCTCGCATCCAACGGCTTTCTGCGTAGATAGCGATGACGCATGGCGCCTGCGCGCCGGGCGTTCCGCGGCGCCCCTTGCACACTGACGTCCTCGGGCGCGCGGCCGCGGCACGCATCTTGAACAAAGTGGTGCGCAGCGTTGCAAACATGACGCTCGCGATGGCTCGCGAGCGCACAACCAAGAAGGGGTCAACAGATGGGCGGAACGATGTCATCTCGCGGAGCGCGGACCTGCGCAGCGATGCTGGGCCTGCTGGCTGTGCTGGTCGCCCATACGGCGGCGGCCGCCGTGGCCAACCCCGACTTCGACGGGGTCGTTTGGACCCCGCTCGGCTGCGACGCGCCCGATCTCATTTCGCACGCGAGCCCGGCCGCGGTCGACTTCGCCGGCGACGCGACCTTCCCCGCTGCCTACTTCGCGCACGACGACAGCTACCTCTACTTCCGCTACCGGGTGGACGGGGATCCGTACGGCTCGGGGACCCTCGCCCAGTACGCCTGGACCGCGCTCATGCAGGTGCCGTCGGGCGATCCGTTCCAGTACCAGTACCAGCTCTCGCTCAACGGAAAGTCGGACACCATCGAGATCTGGCAGAACACGGTCGCCGAGGACATCAACTTCTCGCCGCTCTTCCGCGACGGCTCGGAGGTGAGGATCTTCTCGCAGAGGTACGACCGCGCGAACGGGTCGACCGGGAACACGACCCCGCTCGCGCGGAGCTTCCCCGCCGGCGACGGCTCGAGGTTCGGGAACGACACGGACTACTTCCTGGACTTTGCGTTCCCGGTCCCGGTGATGATCGCGAACGGGCTCATCGCAACCGCCGCCGACCTCGACCAATCGGTCTACTTCGCCGCCACCTCGGCGGACCCCAACAACTACAACAAGAGCCATCTCAACTGCCCCTTCCTCCCCGGGACGGACCTGTCGGTGAGCGTGATGGCAACGCCCGATACGGTGCCGGTGAACCTCACGACCCCGGTCGCGTTCACCTCCACCGTACACAACGACGGCCCGGGCATCGCCAAGGGCGTCGTCATCGACAACAGCACCTTCCCGAGCTTCCTGCACAACGTGACGGTGACGGTGACTTCGGACGATCCGAGCGTGACGCCGACGGTCGTGTCGAGCAACCCGCTCCAGGTGAGGCTGCCGTACCTGCCGAGCGGCGCCACGCTGACGATCCAGGTCTCGGCCGACGCGACGCCCGGCTGCGGCGACAGCGACTTCACGGACACGACGAGCGTGTCCGCCGTGGACGCCATGCCGACGGCTGGCAGCGCCGTCCTGCACATTCAGCTGGGGAACGCCGAGGTGTGCGACGGCGTGGACAACAACTGCGACGGCCGGATCGACGAGGGCGGCTCGGCGCTCTGCGACGACGGCAACGCATGCAACGGAGCCGAGATCTGTGGCGGAGCCGCCGGCTGCCAACCCGGCACGCCCCCCAGTTGCGACGACGGGAACGCCTGCACGGTCGATGGCTGCGACCCGCAGCGCGGCTGCACCCACGACCCGATCCCGGGCTGCGAGCCATGCGCGACGGCGGCCGACTGTGACGACCAGAACGCCTGTACCACCGACATCTGTGGCAGCGGCGTCTGCGCCCACGACGTGATTCCCGGCTGCGTGCCGTGCGCGACGGCCGCCGACTGTGGCGACGGCAACGCCTGCACCACCGACAGCTGCGACGCCGGTGCCTGCGCCTACGCCACCATCCCCGGCTGCGTGCCGTGCGCGACGGCCGCCGACTGCGACGACGGCAACGCCTGCACCACCGACACCTGCGACGCGGGGGCGTGCGCGCATGCCGCCATCCCCGGCTGCGTGTCGTGC
>Ga0209470_1001598_pt1 | contig 16734 bp, 18 predicted proteins | sample GraSoiAngelo_125_FD_185882 | JGI IMG/M metagenome (GOLD analysis project Ga0209470, IMG submission 185882) | Grasslands soil microbial communities from the Angelo Coastal Reserve, California, USA - 14_0927_05_40cm (SPAdes) (version 2) | ecosystem: Environmental > Terrestrial > Soil > Grasslands ... | reverse complement strand
TTGTAGACGCCGAAGGTGAAACTGTCGAAGCGGAAATCGACGCGGTTCGGCTCGGACGACACCGGGATGCTGCCGGCGAACTCGGGGACCATCTGGAGGCGCGAGTTGTAGTTGGCCGAGCCGACGAAGAACCCTGAGATCCTGGCGCCACCGAGCTCAGGCTTGGACAGGCCGAACACTTCGAGGGGATGCTCGCGGTCGAGCAGGATTTCGCGTTCGCCGGGTCGCGGTGGTATCGGTGGCGCCTGTGCGGCCGGGATCAGCGGCGATGCGGGGGCGGCGACCGGCGCTGGCGCCGGCGGCGCCTGCTCCAGCTTCTGCAGTCGTTCCTGCATTCTCTTCAGCTCCTGCTTCAACTGATCGATCTCCGATGTCGGCGCCGACGTCTGGGCAAAGCCGGGTGAGGCCGGCATTGCGAGGGGCGCGGCCACGATCAGGATGAGCGCCCGGATACACCGGTACATAGTCGCCTCCCATCGAGTAAGGGGCAAAGTTGGAGCGGTCACGACGGCCGCCGGCGTGGCGTTCGCGGTAGACGAGCCGCGTCCGTCACGGCCGCGCCGGTCGATGACAGCGTGGGAGCGAGCGGGAAGCTAGGAGGCGGCGGGCGGACCCCGCGCGTCGATCCGGGCAAGACTCAGATCGCGCGGGGCTGGTACTGGCGTTGCGGCGACGCCGGACGTGGCGACTGGCGTCGGCAGTGGCGCGATGTCGGGAACCGGCGAGGCATGCTGCCGCTCGGCCGCCATCGCGAACGGACAATCGAGCTGGGCGAGGTCGTGGTCGAGGAGGTGGTGGACCAGGTGGGGCGCGAGTCCCACGAGGTACGCGGCGAACATCAGCGCGACGACTGCGCCACCGACCCTCAGCGGAGACGACCGCTTCAGCATCGTAGTGATTCGGAGGATATCACTTCTGGGCCCGTCTACCGCTTCACGCCGTTGATGTAGGTCCAGCAGCAGCGGAAGTCGGGCCGGCCGCCAAAGAGCGTGGCCATCGCGTGGCGGATCAGCGCGAGCCGGTCGCGCACGGAGTCATCGGTGGGCGCCCGGCCGTCCACCTTGACCGAGCCGCCGACCCAGCCGAGCACGGCCTCGTGATAGGCGCTCAGGAATTCGAACCAGTGGTCGACGCTCGCCTCGATGGTGCGCGCCGTCACGCTTTCTACCGCAAGCCCGGCGCCCTCCAGGGACTGGAGGTAGTACGCGAGCGGCCGCACGGGAAGGAACACGCGGTCACGCCAGGCCACGTGGGCCTGCATCCGCGCCTCGTCGTCGAGCAGTGGCCGGTAGGCGGCGTAACGCGGATCGTTGCGCACGAGCCCGGTGGCGATCTCGTGGATGGCCCACACGGTCTCGTCCAAAATCCAGTCGCTCGGCCTGGCCTGAGGGTTACGGATGTTGCCCGATTGCACGAAGGCGCGCCCGCGTGGCTTCAGCACGCGCGCCCACGAGGCGAGCGTCTCCTCGAGATCGAGATACAGGTGGATCGCGTTGGTGGAGGCGATGGCGTCGGCGCCGCGGCCGGCCAGCGCGGGCCCGACCGCCTCGTCGAGCCAGTCGAGCCGCCGGTCCTCCTTGCGCCAGCGCAGCAGCCGCAGCGCGACGCGCTCGTCGTCGCCGAACTTGTCGAGCGCGACGCGGAGGAACTTGGGCGAGCTGTCGGCGATGAGCACGCCGACCTGACGGTCGAAGATGCGGAGCTTCAGCCGGTCGAGCAGGATGCCCGTGCCGCCCGAATAGTCGATCAGGAGCTGGCCGTCGGTCAGGTGCCGGGCCAGGTCTTCCACCGTCGGATCGAGGTTCTTGTACCAGCCGTGGTTCTCGACCGTGTCGTAGCGAAGCCCGAACGTGTCGACGGGCTGGCGCGTCCAGTCCTCGTCCGGGATGCGCTCGAAACCCGAGGGCCACACGAAGGGATGGCGCGGCCCGCCCGGCTGCTGGATCGGTGTGCTGAGCTCTCGATGGATGCGCAACAGCTCGGGGATGGTCGCGGGCGCGCGCCGGCCCCAGCCGCACTCGGTTGCGATGCCGAAGCCCGAGGCGAAGCGGCTGGCGACGTCGATCCGGCGTCTCGTGCCCTCGACGCCGTCGGTGTGGTGGACGAGACCGAGATAGAGCTCGGTCTCGGCCCGCAGGCGAAGCTCGCCGAGCGGCGCGTAATACGCCTCGTCGTCGCGATTGCGCGGAACGGGCAGGTGGATCCAGTTGAGCGGGCGGCCCAGACTGCCCGCCAGCACGTTGGCGACGTCGACGAGCTTCCGGGTGTCCGCCGGCTCCTTGAAATGGCGATGCCGGACGTCGCCGTAGCAGAGGTGATAGCCGAGCTCGACGTCGGGCGGCACCCGACGCGACAGTCGCAGGAGGCGCTCGACGATGCCGCCCTTCACGTCCTCGAACCAGACCGGAAAGAGGCCCTCCAGCATCGCGAACTCGAAGTTGGTGTCCCACTGGACGGCGAGCTGATCGTGCGGGACCTCCTGGAGGATGAGCCTGAGCTCGCGCAGCAATCGCTCCTCGTACGCACGCTCCAGCACGCCCTGGTAATCGGGCACCACGAACGCGGTGACCGGCGCGATCGGCGTGGGCAGGCTCACCTGGAACCGGCAGGCCACGGGGATGTGGCCGTCGCGCTTGAGGCGCGCGAAGACGCGATAGGAGGCGATGGCCGCGTCGGCGTAGCCCAGCGCCTCGAAGATCACGCTGTCGGCCCGCGCGCCCTCGGCCACGCGCACGCGTGGCAGCGGCCGCCAGCTATCCGGTCCCGGCGGCACCACCTCGAGCTGGGGTTGGGAGGTGAAGACGGGGAGCTGCCACACGATCCAGTCGGAGCGCGGGCCGGTCTCCCCGTCGGGAATGCGGCGGAGCCGATCGCCGATCTCGCCCGAGACCGTGCGGAAGACGACCTCCGCGCTGGCCAGCGGCACGCTCCCGACGAGGTGAACGCCCTGGATCATTTGACCTCGGTCTTCGACTTCCAGCGCACCAGCTTGGGATCGACCTCTTCCAGCAGCTTCGTGTAGAGCACCTGCTCGGGCGGGAACTTCTGCTTGATGCGGTCGAGCGAATAGAGGAAGTCGATGAAGTCGCCCATGCCCCGCACGATCTTGTCGTTGGTCTCCATCGAGTAGATGTTGAGCGCCATGATGTCGCGCGCGAGCGCCTCGTCGAGCTTCATCTCCCGGGCGACGATCTTCACGGCCGCCTCGCGGTTGGTGTTGATGGTGTCGGTGGCCTTCTCCAGCGCGCGCAGCACGGCCTTCAGCGTGTTCGGGTTCTCCTTCAGCATCTTGCCGCTGGCGACGACGCCGGCGTGGACGAGGATCCAGTCGACCTGGCCTTCCTTGCCGGGGATCGCGCTCTTGTTGCCGCTGAAGTAGAACTTGCCGCCGGCCTGCTTGACCGCGTTGAAGACCCACGGCGCCCACCCCGCCATCGCGTCGATGTCGCCCTTGGCCAGCGCCGTGACGCAGTCGGGCGGGGCCAGGTTCACGAACTGCAGCTTGCTGAAGTCGACGCCGGTGTCCTTGGCCATGGCCTGCAGCGCCATCGTCACCGACGCGCCTTTCGGCATCCCGATCTTGATCTTCTCGAGGTCCTTCGGCGAGCGCACGATCTCCTGGCCGCGCTTGCCGAGGATGATCTGTTGCGCTCCGGCGATGTCGCTCTGGGGCGCGATGTTGTAGATCGCCTGACCGGAGGCGGCGATCGGCACGACCATGGTGGCCGTCGCGGTGCCGAGGTGAATGTTGCCCGCGCCCCACATGGACGGCAGATCGGTGCCCGCGATGTACCAGCGCGGGTTGATCTTGAGCCCTTCGGCCTTGAAGTAGCCCATCTGGTCGGCCACCGCGAACTGCGAGGACATCTGGGGATCGCGGACGAGCCAGGCGTCGACCTCGGTCATCTCGAGCCTGGCCTGGGCGAAGACATCACCGGCGGCGAGAGTCAGGAACGCGATCAGGACGGCGAGCAGCAGGGGCATGTCAGGCTCCTTTCTGAGCAGGAACGATCCGCCGCTCGAGGGCGAGCAGCAGCCAGTTGACGAGCGACCCGAGGAGGCCGAGCACCAGCGCCCCCAGGACGATCTGGGCCGGATTGAAGAACGTGCGGCCCTCCATGATGAGATAGCCGAGCCCGGCGTCGGCGCCCATGAACTCGGCGCCGACGATGACGAAGAGCGCGAGGCCGAAGCCCACGCGCAGCGCGACGATGATCCCTGGCAGCGCGGCGGGGATGACCACGCGCCGGATCAGCTCACGACGGCGCGCGCCCAGGCTGGCCGCGGCGCGCAGCAGCATCACGTCGACGCTCAGCACGCTGGCCGCGATGCCCACGAACATCGGGAAGACCGTCGTGTAGCCGATGAACGCGACCTTCGACGTCTCCCCGAGGCCGAACCACACCAGGAACATGGGCAGAAAGGCCAGCGGTGGGATGGGCCGCACGAACTCGATGACCGGCTCGATCAGCAGTCGCACCGGCGTGCAGATGCCGGCCAGCAGACCGGCGACGAGCGCCACCAGCGCGGCGAGGCCGAAGCCCTCGGCGACGCGCACGAGCGAGGTCAGCACGTGCCGCGGCAAGCTGCCGTCGCGGATCGCGTCAACCAGGACGGCGGCCACGGCGCCCGGCGTGGGCAGCAGCACGGGATTCACCACGCCGAGGGCGGCGTTGCCGTAGGTGACGATCGCCCAGCCGGCCAGGGTCGCAAGCAGCGCGATCACTCGTGCACCTTGGCGACTTCTTCCTTCACCAGCCGCGTGAGCTCGCTCTCGTACTGCGTGAACTCGGCAGCGAAGCGGTCGCGCAGCTCGCCGAGCTTGATCGGGACCACTTGCTTGATCCGTCCCGGCGCCGACGTCATCACGACCACGCGATCGGCGAGGTACACGGCTTCGCGGATCGAGTGCGTCACGAACAGAATCGTCTTGGGCTCCACCGACTGGATGCGCGAGAGCTCGTCCTGGAGCACCTCGCGGGTCTGGGCGTCGAGGGCGCCGAACGGCTCGTCCATCAGGACGATCGCCGGATCGTTGGCGAGCGCTCGCGCGATGGCCACCCGCTGCTTCATCCCACCCGAGAGCTGGACCGGGTACTTGTCGGCGTGGGCGTTGAGGCCGACCAGGGTGAGGTAGTGCCTGACGATGCGCATCCGCTCGTCGGAGGGTACGGCCTTCAGCTCGAGACCGAACGCCACGTTGCCGGCGACCGTGAGCCACGGGAAGAGCACGTATTCCTGGAAGACCACACCACGGTCGGCGCCGGGGCCGCTGATGGCCCGGCCGTCGACGAGCACGCGGCCCGACGTCGGCGGGAGGAAGCCGGCGACGATGTTGAGGAGCGTGGACTTGCCGCAGCCCGAGGGCCCGAGGATGCAGATCAGCTCGCGCTCGGCGACGTCGATGTCGACGTCCGTCAACGCGGCGTGCGTCGTGCCACCGACGGTGAACGACTTCGACACGCCCTGGACCTGGATGCTCACGCGGGATGCTGCCAGCGGAGCGTGCGACGCTCCAGCAGCCGGACCAGCGCGTTGCCGGCATAGCCGAGGAGGCCGAGCACGACGGCCGCGCCCAGCATCTGCGGGACCAGGAAGAAATTGCGCCCGTCATTGATCAGATAGCCGAGGCCGTGCTCGGCGCCGATGAACTCCGAGATCACGATGACGAAGAACGACAGCGCCAGCCCGAGGCGCATGCCCGTGAGGATCTCGGGGAGCGCCGCTGGCAGCAGGACGCGGAAGAAGAGCTGGCGCGGCCGGGCCCCGAGACTCTCGGCCGCGCGCACGAGGAGCGGATCGATCCGGCGGACGGCGTGGACGGTGGTGAGGAACATCGGGAAGAACGTCGCGTACGTGATGAAGCCGACCTTGGACTCCTCGCCGATGCCAATCCACACGACGAAGAGCGGCAGCATCGCGAGTGGCGGGATCGGGCGCAGCAGCTCGACGACCGGCTCGACGGCACGCCGGACGGAACGGAAGTGTCCGGCGGGCAGACCGACCGCGAGCGCGAGCACGGCGCCGGAGCTGAAGCCCAGGGCGACGCGCTGGAGCGTGGCGCCCACGTGAGCCCAGAGCTGTCCGTTCAACGCGAGCTCCACGACTTTGCCGATGACGAGCCACGGCCCGGGCAGGAAGATCGGATTGACGAGTCCGAGGGCCTCGACGACTCCCGCAACGAGCGCCCACGACGCGAGGAAGAGCGCGATCGCGCCGACGCGCATCCCGAGCGCGCGCCGGCGCGCCAGCGTGGGGCCGCGCAGGCCCCACTCCATCATCTCGGGGACGGTCGTCAGCAGGGACGTCTTGATCGAGCCCCCTTACTTTTTCCGCGGATCGTCGGCGGGGTCGACGTACGTGATGCCGGACGGGCCCACGCCGTGGACCTGGACGACCGTCTCTTCTTTCGACCAGGCGAAGTGCGGCGTCTTGGCGGTCGCGATGAAGAAGCCGCCTGGCGGAAACGCCTTGCTCTCCGCCTCGCTCAGCTTGGTGCCATGGCCGGCGTAGAACGTTCCGGAGATGACCGTCACGTGCTCGTCCGCGGGATGCGTGTGAGCCGGCACCTTGTAGTTGGCCGGGAACTTCAGCCGGTAAGCGAAAGCTCCAGGCTGCGCGGGGTTGCCTTCCAGCATCGCGATCTTCACGCCTGGCGGCAAGGCTGCCGGGCCATCGCCCCATTTCATCTCATCGGGCGTGAGCATGACCATGCCGGCCGGCATCGAGGGCATCCCCGGCATCGAGGGCGGCGACTGGGCCGAGGCGGTTGTCACGACCGCGAACGTCAACAAGGCGAAGAATGTCAGTCGACGTAACATCGAGCACCTCCTGGGAAATGTGGGCGGAGTATACTCCACGCTCGTCGCGAGTCGGCACCTCGAATTCCCGACTGTGGGCGCTGTCGACAGGAGGACGCTGCACATGAGGACGACACGGGGTGTGTGCGTCAATGTGGTCGCGCTCGTCATCGTCGTGCTGTTGGCGACCGGGCAGAGCCGGCCGACCGCTCAGCAGACCATCGACCCGGCGATCCGACCAGGGGCGAATGATCTCGGCGGCGTCGTCACCAGCGTGAAGGGACCCGAAGCCGGCGTCTGGGTCATCGCGGAGACGACGGACCTTCCCACGAAGTTCGCCAAGATCGTCGTGACGGATGACCAGGGCCGCTATCTCATCCCCGATCTGCCCAAGGTCGGCTACAAGGTCTGGGTCCGCGGCTACGGACTGATCGACTCACCGAAGATTCGGACCTCGCCGGGCAAGGTGCTCAACCTGAGAGCGGTGACGGCGCCGAGCCCCGCGGCCGCGGCGGAATACTATCCGGCGATCTACTGGTATTCGATGCTCGAGGTCCCGGACAAGAGCGAGTTTCCCATCGCCGCCGTGAAGAGCCAGGCTCAGTGGCTGGACGTCGTCAAGACCAACGGCTGCTACACCTGTCATCAGCTCGGCAACAAGGCGACGCGCACGATTCCCAAGGATCTGGGCTCGTTCGATTCCTCCGTCGACGCGTGGCAGCGCCGCATCCAGTCCGGCCAGGCGATGATCCAGATGACCACCAATCTCGGCCGGCTCGATCCTTCGCGCGCCTTGAAGCAGTTCGCCGGCTGGACCGATCGGATCGCCGCCGGTGAGCTGCCGGCCTCGCAGCCGTCGCGGCCGCAGGGCGTCGAGCGCAACGTCGTCATCACCCTCTGGGACTGGGCCGGGCCCAAGGACTACCTGCACGACGAGGTCTCCACCGACAAGCGCAACCCGCGGGTCAACGCCAACGGCCAGATCTACGGCGCGACCGAGGAGAGTACGGACCTCTTCCCGGTGCTCGATCCGGTGAAGCACAAGGCGACGCAGGTCAAGATGCTCGTGCGCGATCCCAAGACGCCCTCGTCGAAGCAGAACGCGATGCTCCCGTCGCCGTACTGGGGTCCCGAGCCGATCTGGGACAGCCAGAGCAGCATGCACAACCCGATGCTCGACGAGAAAGGACGGGTCTGGTTCACGTCGCGCGTCGGCGCGCCGGCCAATCCCGACTTCTGCAAAAAGGGGTCGGAGCACCCGTCGGCGAAGCTCACGCCCATCGAGACGTCGAACCGGCATCTCTCCATGTACGATCCGAAGACCGGGAAGATCACGCTGATCCGCACGTGCTTCCCGACCCACCACCTGGTCTTCGCCGAGGATGCCAACAACACGCTGTGGACGAGCGCGGGCGGCCCGCAGAGTGGCGTCATCGGCTGGCTCAACCGCAAGGCGTTCGAGGAGACCGGTGACGAGGCGAAGTCGCAGGGATGGACCGCGCTCGTCCTCGACACCAACGGGAACGGCAAGCGCGACGACTACGTCGAGCCGAATCAGCCGGTCGATCCCACGAAGGACAGGCGGGTTGCCGCGGCCTTTTACGGCGTCGGGGTCAGCCCGGTCGACGGAACGATCTGGGGCTCGGTGCTCGGCTTTCCCGGCTACGTCATTCGATTGAACCCGGGATCGAATCCGCCGGCGACCGCGCTGGCCGAAGTCTTCGAGCCGCCGATGCCAGGGTACGGCCCGCGCGGTATGGACATCGATCGGAACGGTGTCGCCTGGACGCCGCTCTCCAGCGGACACCTCGCGAGCTTCGACCGGCGCAAGTGCCAGGGGCCACTCAACGGGCCGACGGCCACGGGACAGCACTGCCCCGAGGGCTGGACGCTCTATCCGTTTCCCGGGCCCCAGCTCAGAAAGGTGACCGAGTCGGGCAGCGCTGAGGCCAGCTACTACACCTGGGTCGATCAGTTCGACACGTTCGGGCTCGGCAGGAACGTGCCGATCGCCACCGGCAACGCCAACGAGTCGTTGCTCGCCCTCGTGAACGGCCAGTTCGTCAACCTGCGTGTCCCCTATCCGATGGGCTTCTACACCAAGTGGATGGACGGGCGCATCGACGACCCGAGTGCAGGCTGGAAGGGCAAGGGGTTGTGGGCGACGTACAGCACGCGGACGCCGTTCCACGTCGAAGGCGGCAAGGGGACGACGAGCAAGGTCGTGAAGTTCCAGCTTCGCTCCGATCCCCTCGCGAGGTGACCGCATGAAGCTCTTCCTCGTCGCGATGGCCGTGGGCGCCGTCGTCGTGATTGCGCCAGGCGCCCGCGCGCAGACGCCCACGACGGTCACCGCAGCCATCGGCAGCAACATGAACCACGTGCCGAGCTTCGTCGGCGTCGAGAAGGGCATCTTCCTCAAGCACGGCATCGACGTGAAGCTGAAGATCCTGAGCACGGGCCAGGAGATGTCGAAGGCGCTGCAGGCGGGCGAGGCTCAGCTCGTCGGCGCCGCGTTTTCCAACTTTCCGCTGGCCGTCGAGCGCGGGATGACCGCCAAGGGCGTCGTGGGCTCGATGGGCGATCGCACGACGATGCACTCCGACGAGCCCGTCAGCGTGTGGACGCGCAAGGGCAGCGGCATCACGAAGCTCGAGGACCTCGCCGGCAAGCGCGTGGGCACGCCGGTCGGCGGCACCGCCGACGAGTACCTGGGCGCGGCGCTGAAGAAGAAGGGGATCGCGCGCGAGCGCGTGACGCTGCTGAATGTCATGCCCGGCAACACGGTCTCGACGCTCCAGGGCGGGAGCGTGGACGCCGTCGCCGTCTGGGAGCCGTATGGCTCGCTGGTCGGCGCCAAGGTGCCCGACGCCCAGCTCGTCGCGCGCGGCGGCGGCTACGTCGGCTACTACATCAACATCAGCGTCCGGAACGACATCATCGACAAAGACCCGCAGCTCGTCGAGCGGTTCGTGCTGGCGTTCGCCGAAGCCTCCCAGTACACGCGCCAGCACCTCGACGAGGGCGCCGAGATCGCCACGCGCTGGATCCCCGGGCTCGACTTGCCCGTGGCCAAGACGGCCATCCGCAACCTGACGTTCGATCCCCGGATCACCCGGCACACGATCGCCGCCTGGGAGGAGAACGTCCGCATCCTCATCGAGCAGAAGAAGCTGCGCACGGCGCTGCCGTGGCAGCAGGGGATGGAGCCGCGGTTCATCGAGAAGGTGATGAAGGAGCACCCGGAGCTCTTCGCGGACCTCAAGACGGTGCCCTGAGCGCGTGCCCGCCAAGATCGTGCTCGCCGGGCTCGGTCACGAGTACGTCAATCCCTTCACGCGCGAGCGGGTGCTGGCCCTCGACGGCCTCGACCTCGACGTGGCTCAGGGCGAGTTCCTCACGGTGGTCGGGCCGAGCGGGTGCGGCAAATCCACCCTGCTCGGCATCCTGGCCGGCTTGCTCAGGCCCACGCGCGGCGCCGTCCTGGTGGACGGCCGGCCGGTGAAGGGCCCCGGCCACGATCGCGGCGTCGTCTTCCAGGAGTTCGCCATCCTGCCCTGGCGCACGGTCGAGCGGAACATCGCCCACGGCCTCGAGATCCAGCGGGTGGACCGGAGCGAGCGCGCCGCCACCGTCCGCCGTTTCGTCGAGCTGGTCGGGCTCAAGGGCTTCGAGACGAAATATCCTCACGAGCTCTCGGGCGGGATGAAGCAACGCGTCGCGGTGGCGCGCACGCTGGCGGCGAATCCCGAGGTCATGCTGATGGACGAGCCGTTCGCCGCCGTGGATGCGCAGACGCGCATCACGCTCCAGGAAGAGCTGAACACGATCGCGCAGGCCACCGGCAAGACGATCCTGTTCGTCACCCACAACGTCGAGGAGGCCGTGTTCCTGGGCGACCGCTGCTGCGTGCTCTCGCGCCGCCCCGGCCGCGTGAAGACGCTCGTGCCGATCGACATCCCGCGGGCCAGGCGGACGTGGACGCTCTTCACGTCCGATCCAGCGTTCTCGCGGATCAAGGATCACGTGCTCCGGCTGGTGAGAGAGGAGGTGTGATGCTCCGGCGCGAGGCCGTGATGACGTGGCTCGTCGTCCTCGCCGGCTTCTTCGGCGCCTGGAGCCTGATGGCGGCGACGCTGCCCGTGCCGGCGTATTTCCTGCCGCCGCCGACGGCGGTGGTGAGCGCCTTCGGCGAGCTGGTCCGTAAGGGCATTCTCCCCACGTACGTCGCCGAGAGCCTGCGCCGGATCTTGACCGCGGCGGTGCTCGGGCTCGTCGTCGGCGTTCCGGCGGGACTGCTCCTCGGCATGAGTCGGCGGGTCGCCGACTTCTTCTATCCGCTGCTCAACTTCTTCCAGTCGGTCTCGGGCATCGCCTGGCTGCCGCTCTTCCTGGTGTGGTTCGGGTTCAGCGAGCGGACGATCCTGGTGGCCGTGAACTACACGCTGCTGTTTCCGGTGATCTTCAACGCGATGCTCGGCGTGCGCAGCGTGCCGCCGCTCTACGTGAACGCGCTGCGGACCCTCGGGGCGTCCCGGTGGCGCATCGTCCGCGATGTGGTGCTGCCGGGCGCCCTGCCATCGATCGCCACCGGCCTGCGGCTGGGACTCGCCTATGGCTGGCGTGCGCTGATCGCCGCCGAGATGCTCGTCGGCGCCAACGGCCTGGGGTTCATGATCTTCAGCGCCCAGAGCTTCCATCTCACCGCGCGCATCATGCTCGGCATGGCCCTCATTGGCGGGCTCTGGCTCGTCCTCGATTACTTCCTGCTGCGCCCGCTGGAGGAAGCGACCATCGCTCGCTGGGGCCTGATCCAGCGGTGAAGGCCGGCGCACGCGGGGCCCTGCCGTTCGCCGTGCTGATCGTCGTGTGGTGGCTGGTGACGTGGCTCGGGTTCGTTCAGCCGATCTTCCTGCCTCCGCCCGGCGACGTCATACGGGTCGCCACCGAGCTGGCCAGCGACGGCTCGCTGTGGATCGACATCGCGGCCAGTCTCGGCCGCGTCTTCCTCGGCATCGTCGCGGGCGTGCCGCTGGCCGTCGGCCTCGGTGTCCTCGTCGCGCTCAATCGCCGGCTGGCGCCGGTGGTGGAGCCGATCGTCGGGTTCTTCAACGCGCTGTCCGGGATCGCCTGGCTGCCACTGGCCATCACGTGGTTCGGCCTGGGCTGGACGAGCGTCACCTTCATCATGTTCAACACGATCTTCTTCCTGGTCTTCTTCAACACGCTGGTCGGCGTGCGTGCCGTGCCGCGCATCTTCGAGCAGGCCGTGCTGACGATGGGCGGGTCGCGCCGCGACGTCATCGTCCAGGTGCTGATCCCCGGGGCGCTGCCCAGTGTCGTCACCGGTATCCGCATGTCGATCGGCTTCGGCTGGCGCGCCCTGATCGCGGCCGAGATGATCGCGACCAGCACCGGCCTCGGCTTCCTCATCTACAACGGCGCCAACTTCCTCCAGAGCGACACGATCCTGGTCGGCATCATCGTCATCGGCGTCCTGTGGCTGCTCACCGACCGCCTGCTGCTGCGGCCGCTCGAGCGCCGCACGATCGAGCGCTGGGGCCTCGTCTCGATCACGTGAGGTACCTGCGCCACCGGACCGTCGCCTTCCTGGCCGGGGTCATCCTGGCCGGGGCGGCCTGGGAGCTATATATATGGATGGCGGCTCCGGGGCGGCTGGACCCCGATCTGGCCCGGGCCATGGGCCGGGAGCCGTTCGTGAACGTGGCCGTGACGCTCGGCTTCGCGCCAGAGGACTTTCACATCCGCCTGTTCCAGACGTACGGCGTGGTGAGCGGCGTGCAGGGGATGACGGTGAAGCTGCAGCGAGTGCCGGCCGACGGCGTGATGCGTCTGGCGCGCCTCTATTGGGTGCGGCGCATCTCGCGCGAGCCCTGAGCGAGGTCCACGAATGACACCCTGGGATCCTTCGCAGTACCTCAAGTTCTCCGGCCAGCGGCTGCGACCGGCCGTCGATCTGCTGAACCGCATCGACGTCGAAGATCCAGCAGAGGTCTACGATCTGGGCGCCGGGGCTGGCAACGTCACGCAACTCCTCCGGACGCGCTGGCCGAACGCGCGCATCACCGGGATCGACGAGTCGGCGGAGATGCTCGCCAAGGCCGCCGTGGCAGCTCCTGCGATCACCTGGGAGCGGGCTGATCTGGCGACGTGGCGGCCGCCACGCCCGGCCGACGTCATCTACTCGAATGCCGCGCTCCACTGGCTCGGCGACCACGATCGCGTCTTTCCCGCGCTGCTGTCGGGGCTCAAGCCGGGCGGCGTCCTCGCCGTTCAGCTCCCGCGGAACTTCGGCGCGCCGTCTCACACGCTGATCACGGACGCGGTCCGCAACGGACCATGGCGCGAAAAGCTCGAGCCGTTGCTCCGGCCGAATCCGGTGGCCGAGCCGAGCTTCTACTTCGATCTCCTGTCCTCGAGGACGGCCGCGCTCGACATCTGGGAGATCGAGTATCTGCAAGTTTTGCAGGGCGTCGATCCCGTGAAGGAGTGGGTGAAGGGAAGCTGGCTCGTGCCGCTGCTCGCGGCGCTCGACGAGCCCGACCGCGGCCGCTTCGAGGCGCGCTACGCGGAGCTGGCGGCGCGCGCGTATCCACGCCGCCCCGACGGCCGCACGCTCTTTCCGTTCCGGCGCCTGTTCATCGTCGCCAGGGCTGGCTAGAGTAAGGTCGTTGACAACGCCTCCCGATGGGCCCATCCTGGCCGCGACGTGGGCAGTTGCTCATCTCTTTAGACCGTCTGAACTAAGTCAGACCCTCTGAATCCCCCCTGCTTAGCCGCGAAGGAGTCTCCATGTTTGCTCGTACAGTGCGAATGCATCTCAAGCCGAACAGCATCTCGCAGTTCACCGAGACGATGGAGAAAGACGTCATTCCGCTCCTCCGGAAGCAGCAGGGCTTCAAGGACGAGATCACGTTCCTGCCCGTGGAGGGCAGCAACGAAGCGGTCGCCATCAGTTTCTGGGAGAAGCGGGAAAATGCCGACGCTTACCAGCGCGGCGCCTACCCGGACGTGCTGAAGGCGGTGGCCAAGGTCGCCGACGGCACGCCTCAGGTCCAGATGTCGGAGGTCTCGAACTCGACCTGGCACAAGATCGCCGCTCGATAGTCCTGAAGCAGGTCGTCGATAGGGGCGGAGAGATCCGCCCCTATCGCGTCTACAGCCAGTTCGTATCGGGCTCGAGTCCCATCAGGTGCTGACCGACCGTCTCGAAGTGTGACAGCCGGCCCTGCAGTTGCTGGGTCACCGTGTGCATGTCGCGGAAGCGACGCTCGAACGGCTGGCTCTGGAAGACGGACGTCCCGCCGGCGGCGTGATAGACGACGTCGACCACCTCCTTCGCGTTCTGGATGGCATTCGTCGCCGCCAGGCGGATGGTCACGCGCTGGTCGAGGCTCAGCACCCCCTGACTGCCCACGTCGCGCCAGATCGTTTCGAGCGATTGCAGTAGCAGCATGCGCGACGAGCGGAGCCGCGCTTCACATTGCCCCACCTGGCCCTGGACCGCGGCGCTCTCGCGCAGCGTCCGGCTCATGCCGCGCGGTGTCTTGTCACGCGCCAGAGCCACGAAGTCGTCGAGGCAGGCGCGGGCGATGGCGAGCGCGACGCCGGCGAAGCCCGAGGCGAACAGGTTGACGATGGGGAAGCAGTAGAGCGCGCCCGGCTGGCGACGCTCCGACGCGTCGTCCCGCGCCATCGAGTACGCCTTCGGCACGAAGAGATCGCTCACCGAGTACGAATCGCTGGCGGTTCCCCGCAGACCGATGACGCGCCAGACGTCGGTCATCTGAGCGCGGCTGGCCGGAAACAGCATGGTCCGGCTCTCGTGGCTGCCGTCCGGGCGCCGGCGCGGGGCGCCGTCGGCCTCGTAGATCGGGCAATAGCCGCCGAACCACGTGGCGTGACGGCCGCCGCTCGCAAAGCTCCACGTCCCGGTCACGCGATAGCCGCCGTCGGCGACGACGGCGCGTGAGCCGGGTCCCGGTCCCCAGGCCATGACGGCGCGAGGATCGCCGAAGATGTCGCGGGCGACGTCGGGCGGCACGTACGCGACGGTCATCGAGCAGCCCGCCGTCTGGCAGAGGACCCACGCCGTGCTGGCGTCACCCTTGGCGATCTCTTCGATGACCAGCGTGAAGGTCACCGGATCGAGCTCGCCACCGTCGAAGCTCCGCGGCAACAAGAGTCGGAAGAACCCCGCGTCATGCAGTGCGTCAACCAGGGGCTCGGGGATCCGGCGCTCACGGTCGATCTGATCGGCCGCGGCGGCCACGCGGAGCCTCAGCTCCCTGGCTCGGTCTAGGTAGCTCACGGTTTTCGGTTCTCTACTTGGTTCCCCGGCGACTGTCAACGCCAACACGGCATGTCATCGCCGCGACGGTCGCGTCGCCTTGTCACTGACAGGGCGTCCTCGGCAGGGTGACATCTCAGGATTTTCAGCAAGTTAACGCCTGGCACAGGCGCTGCTTCGAGGGGACCCTGGTGGGCGAGGAGCAAGCCTGCCGGGGAGGCTTTCATGGTCTTCGCAGCGCAGGCAGGGGCCCTCGCGTTCCTGTTCGTCAGCGTCGCCGCCGCGCAGTCGTCGCGGCCGGTCGACCCGGGCGAGATGAAGCACGCCGAGCGGCTGCAAACCGAGGCGAAGGGCATCGACGCCGATGCGGCCAAGGCGATGTCACCCGAAGGCCAGCAGCGGATCACCGACACCATCGCGAAGCAGTTCAAGGTCGATCCCTCGGTCGTGACGAATCTGCGGAATCGCCGGATCGGCTTCGGTGAAGCGACCGTGGCCCTGGCGCTCTCGCAGGAGCTGATGAAGCAGGACAAGAGCCTGACTCAGCAGCGCGCTCTCGACCAGGTTCTCGCCAAGCGAGCGGGCGGTGAGGGCTGGGGACGCATCGCCCAGGATCTTGGCCTCAAGCTCGGCCGCGTCCGGGCCGAGGTGGAGCGCGCGGAGAAGAAGGTGGCGCGCCTGGACCGCCGGGACAAGGTCGACAAGGACAAGGGCGAAGCGATGGAGCGGGCCGACAAGGCCGACAAGCTCGAGAGCAAGCCCGTGCGAATGGACAGGCCTGAGAAGTCTGGCCGCAGTGGTCGCTGACGAGAGGAGGCGGACCATGAAGCGCATTGCGATCTGCGTGGCGATCGCCGGCATGGTGTGGGGACCGGGCCTGGCGATGGCCGATCAGTCGCCGGTCAAGGATAGCTGGCTCACGTCGAAGACCAAGGCAAGGCTCTTCGCCGACAAGCGCGTGAAGGCGACGGCGGTCACGGTGGAAACCGACGATCGCATCGTCACGCTGCGCGGCAAGGTCAGGACGGTCGAGGAGAAACTGGCCGCCGAGCAGATCGCGCGTGGCACCGACGGCGTGCGTGGCGTGAACAACGTCCTGCAGGTGGTTCCCGAGGGCCAGCGGCGCCTCGTGGACGCGCGCGACGGCGACATGAAGCAGTCGGTGAAGAATCGGCTCGAGACCGACGCGATGCTCAGGGAGGCTGACATCAACGTGCGCGCGGACGCCGGGATGATCACGCTGAAGGGCAGCGTGCCCGACGCGCGGGCTCGCAACCGGGCCGCCGATCTCGCGCGCGGAGTGTCCGGCGTGAAGTCGGTGCGTAACGAGCTGAAGTCGAAGGACACGCGGGCGGCTGCCGCACCGCGCTGACCGACGCATCATGCGGCGCGCGAGATTCCGCCCATGGCGATCTCGCGCGCCGCGGAAGTTCCTTCCTGAGTGTGGTCAGCGGCCCGCGCGGATGTGGGCCGACAGCCCGATCGGGCGCTTGTAGACCTCCACGATCCCGACGATGGGCCCGGCCTCCGCGAGGACGATCGGATCATCTCGACGCGACCGTCTTGCCACCTCCGGGGACGAGGGCGAGCATGACGCCCATCCCAGCAACGGCCGCCATGCCG